>ERZ842401.6826-NODE-6826-length-11984-cov-5.182832_pt1 | contig 11984 bp, 14 predicted proteins | sample MGYA00521270_ERZ842401 | MGnify/ENA primary metagenome ERZ842401 (study PRJEB31892, sample SAMEA3878208) | bioreactor metagenome | biome: Moose rumen | place: Sweden | collected 2011-10 | study: EMG produced TPA metagenomics assembly of the PRJEB12797 data set... | reverse complement strand
TCTAAATATTCAATTATAGCTTTTTTCAGATTAATTCCGCCGTGGTCGCAGCCTAAAGCAATCATTTTTTATTCTCCGTTCTTTTTAATAATTCTCTTTGAGCCTGAGGAAGTCTTAAATATGACGGTAAAAGCTCCTCGCAGGTAATAAGTTCTTTATTTTCACAAGCGTAAGCTACTCCGACAGCGTTCTGGTAACGTGAGCTTTCCTGAGAAATATAAATATTATCAAAATCATCCTTATATTTTTCATAGCAAAGCTCTGCCCCGTCGCCTACGAGAATAAGCTTTTTATCAAAGGACTTTAATTCCTCTTTTAAATCTTCAATAGAAAGCGCTCTGTCCTTACACAGTCTAGTAATACTACCGCCGTTTATTTCAAACAACGCGTTATATACCTGATTGCAACGCGCGTCCATTACACAAACCGCCACGCAATCCTCGGAAATCAAGTTATACGGCATCGCTTCAAGCGTTGATACCGCTATACATGGCTTTTTAATAGGCATCGCGAGTCCTTTAACAGCGGATACTCCGATTCTTACACCTGTAAACGAGCCGGGACCGGTTGATACGGCAAAAGCGTCTATACTATTAATTTTGGTAGATGTATTAATAAGAAGGTCGTTAATCATAGGAACAAGCGTCTGGCTGTGAGTCAGCGCTGTATTAATAAAAAAACTACCTAATATCTTTTTATCATCCACAATTGCCGCTGAGCAAGCCTTAGCGGATGAATCTACAGCGAGTATTTTCAATTAAATCCCTCGATTTTTATTATTCTTTCATTTTCATTATCGGTTCTGTCAATAAATATTTTAATTACTTCGCTCGGTAAAGCTCCTTCAATATTTTCGCTCCACTCAATAATAATAATTCCGTTATTAATGTGGGGTGCAATTAAATTTAATGGAATAAATAATAATATTGATTGGTTATTTTTTGTATTATATTTATTTGGATATTTAATTCAAAGTTTTATGGAAGAGTTAGTATGTAGAGGATATTTATTACATAGATTAAAAGAAAAAATACCTGTCGTATTAGCTATTACTATAAGTGTATTATTCTTTTCAATAGGACATTTTGATAAGATGTTTGTTGATGGTACATTGATAGGCATTATAGGAATAATTAATCTATTATTAATTAGTATAATATTTGTTGCCATTACATTAAAAAACAAAAATATTTATGGGGCAATAGGATTTCATTTTATTTGGAACTTTGCATTATTTAATATTATAGGTTTAAATCTAAGCGGACTTGAAACAACAAATTCTATTTTTCAAATGGAAGTAGTTAATAAATTCTTAACTGGATATAGTTATGGAATTGAGTCAAGTTTTATAACAACTATTATACTTATAATTATATTATTATTAACAAAGAGAAAAATTGAGTTAAATGGATTAGTTGTAGGTGATTCCATTTTTGTAGAATATGATAAATGTGAAGAAATTGAATTGTTAGATGATTATGATGATGAAAAAGATGAAATAATAGAAGTAAATTGATAAAATTCAAAGCAAAATGTTTTGAATTTTTTTATAAAAAATGATAATAGAATATTTTAAATATAAAAAAATAAGTTTTAATAAGGGGATTAAGACTTATGAATAAATACAAAATTAATTATATATATAATGATAAATCAAATGATAATTTAAATGATATATGTACCAAAGTATTAAAAAAAGAATTAGATATTTTTATAAGAAATGGTTGTAAAAAATCTAATAAAGAGTTAACATCTACACATACGCGATTTTCTCTACAAGAAAAGGATGATAAAAATAATGTATGATGAAAAAAGTATAAATTATAATGTTGGTATATATATTAGATTATCTAGAGAAGATGATGATAATTTAGGGGAAAGCGAAAGTATTACTAATCAAAGAAGTTTATTATTACAATATATATCCGAAAACAATTTAAGAGTTTATGATACTTATATTGATGATGGATATTCAGGTACAACTTTTGATAGACCAGAGTTTAAAAGAATGATTGATGATATTGAACATAAAAGAATTAATATGGTAATTACTAAAGATATGTCTAGACTTGGAAGAGATTATATTGGTACAGGTGAGTTAGTAGAAAAATATTTTCCAGAACATAATGTAAGATATATTGCAGTAACTGATAATATTGATACATATTTAGATTCTACTAATAATGATATTGCTCCATTTAAAGCAGTAATGAATGACTTTTATGCTAAAGATATATCTAAAAAAATAAAATCAAGTTTAAGAGCAAAAATGAAAGAAGGAAAATTTGTAGGTGGTAGAACTCCATTTGGATATGATAAGGATCCTGATGATAAAAATCATTTAGTTATAAATGAAGAACAAGCAAAAGTAGTTAGAAGAATATTTAAACTGTCATTAGAAGGCTTATCTAATTTTAAAATAGCCAATATTCTTACAAATGAAAAAGTTAAAACTCCAGCACAGTATTATTCATTTGAATGGAAAAGTCATTATAATTTAAATTATGGATTGTGGCATGCTAAAACAATTAAAGATATTTTAACTAATAGAATGTATATAGGTGATTTAGTACAAAATAAACGGGTTAAAGTAAATTATAAAGTTAAAAAAATAATTAAAAATAATACTAAAGATTATATAATAGTAGAAAATATGCATGAACCTATCATAGATAAAGAAACTTTTTTAGAAGTACAACGCATATTACCTAAGAATACTATTAGATTAGAAAAAAAAGAAAATAACTTACTTGATGGATTATTATATTGTGGAGATTGTGGACACAGAATATCAATAACATCTAGAAGAAAAAAAGACAATAGAAGATATACTATGTGTAATTATTATAGAACTTATATGAAACAACATCTATGTACAACTCATTCAAATAATTATGATAAATTAGAAGAAGTAATAATTAATTCTTTAAAAGAAAAATGTAGTAATTATATTAATAAAGAAAAAATCAAGAATAAAGTTAAAGATGAATTAAAAAATAATAAATCAAATATAAAAGAATTAACTTTATTAAAAAATGAAATAAAAAAAATAAATGATCAATTAGATGAAATATATTTAGATAAACTAAATAAAAAAATAACAATAGAACAATTTCTTAGAATAAAACAAAAACTAGATTCATCACTAAATATAAAAGAAAAAGAATATCAAGATTTATTACAAAATAGTAATAATGAAATTAATGATAAACAAAATAAACAAATTGATAAATATATAAATGATTATTTAATTATGAATAATCCATCTAGAGAATTAATTGTTAATCTAATAGATAAAATTGAAATATTTGATGATAAAACTATAAATATTAAGGTATGTTTTGCTGACAATTGTTAAATCACATGATATAATATAACACCAAGAGGTGTTTAATCATGAAAAAGGAAATAATTTCTGCGATTGTATCTGCAATAGTGACTTTAATCATAACTGTAATATTTCAGGTGGTTGGAATATTTATTTGGGGTGATAATGCTAAAATCCAATTGATAAGTTCAGATTATAGTAATAAAGAATTTACTAATATTATCGCAGTAAAAAATATGAAAAAAGATGAATATTTAAAAAATGTATCAATTGAAATTGATAATAATATAAATGTATCTTCTATAATTGTCGATGGAAAAATTATAGACAATTCAAACATTCTAACATTTGATAAAATACATCCAAAAAAGTTAAGTATAATAATTATCAAGAGTAATAAGAAAATATCAAAGAATAATATATCTATTGTTAAAAATAACCAAAGAATTAGTTTAGAATATTTTAATGATAGAACAAATTTTAGTGCTATATATTTCATATTAATTATGATATATTTTATAATTAATCTAGTTCTAAATTTATTTTCAACTCATAAAAAAGAAAAATCTAATGATAGTATCAAAGAATTATATAAGCAAGCATCTGAAAGAGCAGATAATATTGAAAGAAAATTTATAAATATTGAAAAAAGAGAAATATATCGTAAAAAAATTTATTTAAAAGAAATGGTAGATAAAGAAAAGGAATTAAAATTTTATCAACAATTATTATTGAAACAAACAGGAAATATTATGACTAGAGAACAATTAGAAGAATTTATTAGTAAGAATTTAAAAACATTCAGCAAGAAAAAAATAAAATATATGGATTATGAAGATGTTTTAAAAATTATTGATAATATTACTAGAGATAATTAACCGGTATATCATAAATACTCAATCACATGTATGTCCAATACACACTCATACTGTAAATAAACATATTTATAAACATACATATACACCACAATATACATGTTCAGAAGAAGAACAAGTATGTAATATAGATTGTGGTAAATGTTCTGGTTTCTAGAAAGATTTTTATCTTTCTTTTTTTATAAAATATATCTGATTGAAGATCAACTTTATTATTTGTTAACAAGTTATAGCTTTTTCTATTTAATAATGTTATACTTGATATGGTGATAATATGAAATTTATTGAATATTCAAAATGTTCAACGTGTAAGAAAGCTAAAAAGTTTTTAGATGAAAATCATATAGAATATATAGATAGAGAAATCAAAGATAGATGTCCTACATATGATGAAATTAATACCTGGATAAATAAATTTGGGATAGATATAAATAAATTATTTAATACAAGTGGATTAGTATATAAAAGTATGAATTTAAAAGATAAATTAAAAGATATGAGTAAAATAGAAAAAATAGATTTATTATCTAATAATCCTATGTTAATAAAAAGACCTATATTAGTATGTGATAATAAAATACTAATAGGATTTAAAATAAATGAATGGAGAAATTTATGAAACAAAGTATAAAAAATTATGTTAAAGATATTGATAAAAAGTTAACAGAAAAAACAGATTTTAATGAATTGAAAAAGGAACATTTAATTAAAATAGGTTTTTATCAACATGAAAGATTAATACATTTATTAGTAACACTATTCTATGCTTTATTTATGTCAATATTTATATTATTATCATATTATAATCCACTATTTTTACTTATTGTATTTATATTAATGATATTTTTAATATTTTATGTTAAACATTATTTTTATTTAGAAAATCATGTTCAATATATGTATAAACAATATGATGAAATAAATAAACGTATTGAATAGTTTACAATTGAAATAAATAAGTTGTTATGATATAATATTTTTGTTATAGATGGGTGATTTAAATGGAGAGATTTTTTAATAATATTAAAAAATATTTTAAATATGCAATTTATTCAGCAAGAGCAGATTTAAAAAGTGAAGTAGCTGGATCTTATTTAAACTGGGTTTGGTGGATATTAGATCCATTATGTTTTATGCTTATATATATTTTTGTAGCGTCTGTAGTATTTAAAGCAACAGAACCATATTTTCCAGTATTTATTTTTATTGGATTAACTGTTTGGGATTTTTTTAATAGAGTAGTAAATGGTAGTGTAAAAATAGTAAGTAATAATAGAGCTATTGTAACTAAAATATATATACCAAAATATATATTAATTTTACAAAAAACGTTTGTATATTTATTTAAAATGGGTATATCATGGATATTAGTATTTGGATTAATGATAATATTTAGAGTACCATTATCGATTAATTTCTTATGGTTTATACCTTTACTTATAATATATTATATAGTTACTTTTGGTTTAGGTTGTATTTTACTTCACTATGGTATATTTGTTGAAGATTTATCAAATATAACATCACTTGCATTAAGATTTGTATTTTATTTATCAGGGATTTTTTATCATATAGGTACTAGGGTTCCAAAACCATATAATCAAATTCTTTTAAAATGTAACCCAGTAGCTTATATTATTAATGCTTATCGAGATATATTATTACACGATAAAATGCCATCATTAGTAATGATGGGAGGATGGCTTATAGCGGGTATTATATTAACATCTATAGGTGTTCATATTATTCATAAATATGAAAATAGTTATGCGAAGGTGATATAATGAAAAAAGAAAACGCAATAACAGTAAGTAATTTACATATTAGTTACCGTGGAATAACAAAATTTTCAATTAAGAGGTCTTTATTTAAAGGCAAAAAAAATTCTAAAGAAATATTTGAAGCAGTAAAAGGAATATCTTTTGAAGTAGAAAAAGGTAAAATACTTGGTTTAATTGGTAAAAATGGTAGTGGTAAATCAACTACTTTAAGAGCTTTAGCGGGAATTTTTTGCCCTGATAAAGGTAAGATTGATTTACATGGTAATACAATTTCATTGTTATCAATTGGTGTTGGATTTCAACCTAAATTAACTGGATATGAAAATATTTATTTATCAGGTATGTTACTTGGATTTAGTGAAGCAGAAATCAAAGAAAAAGAAAAAGAAATAATTGAATTTGCTGATATAGGTGAATTTATTTATAAACCTGTTAAAACATATTCATCAGGTATGCATTCTAAATTAGCTTTTGCTATAACAGCAATCTTAGAAACTGATATTATATTAATAGATGAAGTATTAAGTGTAGGGGATGCTGCATTTAAAGAAAAAAGCTATAATAAAATGAAAGAATTAATTAGTGATGAAAATAGAACAGTTGTAATTGTTTCACATAGTTTAGATACAATTAAAAATTTATGTGATGAAGTATTATGGTTACATGAAGGAAAAATAAAAGCATATGGAAAGCCTGATTCGGTTATAGAAGAATATAAAGAGTTTATGGAAACAAAATAAAAATTCTTAAGTTATTAAGAATTTTTTTGTATTACAGTAGTATTATCTTCTACATTTTTTAAAACAATAGAACCAGCTCCTATTTTAACATTATTACCAATATTTATAGGTCCTAATATTATAGAACCGGCACCTATCATGACATTATTACCAATAGTAGGATGCCTCTTTCCTTTATCTTTACCAGTTCCCCCTAATGTTACTCCGTGATATATAGTACAATTATCACCTATAATAGTAGTTTCACCAATAACAATACCACATCCATGATCAATGAATAGATTCTTGCCTATAATTGCTCCAGGATGTATTTCTATTTGGGTTAAAAATCTACCAATTTGTGATATTAAACGTGCTATAAAATATAATTTTATTTTATAAAAAAAGTGAGATATTCTATATATTATTAATGCATGAAATCCTGGATATAAAAAAATAACTTCTAAGATATTTCGACAGGCTGGATCTTTCTTTTTAAAATTTTTTATTTCTTCTAACATATAACCACCTATAATAATATAAAAAAATTTTTGTTATTTGTGTGTATTAATAACTAAAATATGGTACAATAAGTTAGGTGGTAAAATGAATTTAAATACATTAAATAAAGAACAAAAAGAAGCTGTATTAATAACAGAAGGACCACTTTTAATATTAGCGGGAGCAGGTTCTGGTAAAACTCGTGTTTTAACTACTAAAATAGCTTATTTAATAAAAGAAATGAATATTGATTCATCTAATATACTTGCGATAACTTTTACTAATAAAGCAGCTCGTGAAATGAAAGAAAGAGTTATTAATTTAGTAGGTCATGAATATTATGGAATGCAGATATCTACATTTCATTCTTTTGGACTTTCTATACTTAGAAAATATTATTCTAGATTAGGTTATCAATCTAATTTTACTATAATTGATAGTGATGATTCATTAACTATTGTAAAAAAAATAGTAAAAGAATTAAATTTAGATTCTAAAATGTATAATCCAAAAGCTATAAGAAATAGAATAAGTGGAGCTAAAAATGAATTATTAGATCCAGATGATTATAGTAAGTACGCTAATACGGATTTTGAAGAAAAAGTAGTAGAAGTATACCGAAGATATGAAAGTATGTTAATAAATAGTAATTCTGTTGATTTTGATGATCTACTTATATTACCAATTAAATTATTTAAAGATAATCCAGATATTTTAATGTATTATCAAGAAAGATTTAAATATATTTTAGTTGATGAATATCAAGATACTAATAGAGCTCAATATATATTAATTAAAATGATAAGCGCTAAATATAAAAATATTTGTGTAGTAGGTGATGAATCACAATCAATTTATTCATTTAGAGGTGCTGATTATAAAAATATTTTAAATTTTGAAAAAGATTATCAAGATGCTAAAGTAATTCTTTTAGAAGAAAATTATCGTTCTACTAAATATATTTTAAATGTTGCAAATGATATAATTAAAAATAATGTTAACCGAAAAGATAAAAAACTTTGGACTGAGAATGAAGATGGTAATAAGGTAAAATATTATCAAGCTATGAATGAAAAAGATGAAGCATATCATGTAGTTAATGAAATAAAAAATTTACTTGTAAATGGTATTTCTAGAAGTGATATAGCTGTTTTATATAGAACTAATGCTCAATCAAGAAATATTGAAGAAGCATTACTTAAAGAAAATATTCCATATAAAGTAGTTGGTAGTTTTTACTTTTATAAGCGAAAAGAAATAAAAGATTTAATTGCTTATTTAAAATTAATATATAATTCTAATGATAATACAAGTTTAGAAAGAGTTATCAATGTACCTAAAAGAGGTATAGGACTTAAAACAATAGAAAATATAAGTAATATAGCTAGAGAAAAAAATATAAGTATGTATGATGCTTTAACTACATCAAAAGAATTAGAATTTAAAAAGTTAATAGAACAACTAAAAACAGTATCAAATGATTTATCCTTAACAGAATTAATAGATGAAATATTAGATAAAACTGGTATTTTAGAAGAATTAAAAAGTGAAGAAAGTATAGAGTCTGATATTAGAATAGAAAATTTAAATGAATTTAAATCAATAACTAAGAACTTTGAGGAAAAATATGGTATAATATCATTAGAATCTTTTTTAGAAGAAATAAGTTTAGTTGCTGATATGGAAGAACATAATGAAAATACTGATTTAATAACTCTTATGACTATTCATTCAGCTAAAGGACTTGAATTTGATCATGTGTTTATAGTAGGATTAGAAGAAGGAATATTTCCTCATACTAATTCGATGTCTTCTTTTGAAGAAATAGAAGAAGAAAGAAGACTTGCTTATGTAGCAGTTACTAGAGCTAAAAAACATCTTGAACTTATAAATGCTAAAAAAAGAACAATCTATGGAAATGAAAGTTATAATCCGCCTAGTAGATTTATAAATGAAATAGATAAAGATAATTTAGAAATAGAAGCATATGTAAATGAAAAGATAGTAAAAGATGATTTAATAGATGAAACAGCTGAATATAGATTAGGCGAAAAAGTAGAACATGATATCTATGGAGTAGGTGTTATTGTAGGCATTAAAGATAAAATACTTAATATAGCTTTTTCTCATAAATATGGTATTAAAACTATGATGAAAGGTCATAAAGCAATTAGAAAGGTTGATTGATATGTTTAAAGAATTACAAGACTTATCTGATAAACTTAGAGAATTTATGATTAATAATAATAATCCAGTAGTTATGGTTGGACTGTTTTTAGGATTATTATTAGTATTTATGTTAGCATTTAATATGTTACATAAAAATGGAGAGTAGGAGGATTTTTATGAATAATGATTTAACACTATTAATACTTGCGGCTGGTATGGGAAGTCGTTTTGGAGGATTAAAACAAATTGAACCAATGGGTCCTAATGGAGAATTTATAATTGATTATTCAATATATGACGCTATAGAAGCTGGTTTTAATAAAGTAGTATTTTTAATAAAAGAAGAAAATTATCAAATATTTAAAGAAACAATTGGATCTAGAGTAGAACCACATATCAATGTTGAATATTGTTTTCAAAAAAATGATAATATTCCAGCTGGTTATGAAATACCAGAAAGCAGAAAAAAACCATTAGGAACAGCACATGCTATTTTGTGTTGTAAAGATAAAATTAATGAGCCATTTATGATTATAAATGCTGATGATTTTTATGGAAGAGATGCCTTTATTAAAGGAGCAGAGTTTTTAAGAAATACTTCTTCTAATAAATATGGTTTAGTTGCTTATAAAGTAAAGAATACTATAACAGAAAATGGTTCTGTTAAAAGAGGAGTTTGTGAAATTAAAGATAATTATTTAACTAAAATTACAGAAAGCTCAGTTGGTAGAGAAAATGGTGAAATAATAGCTTCACCACTAGATGGTAGTGAGCCATTTAAAGTTGATGAAAATGACACAGTATCGATGAATATGCTTTTATTTACACCATCTATATTTAATTTTATTGAATCTAAATTTCCTAAATTCTTAGATGATAATAAAAATAATATGGAAAAATGTGAATTCTTAATACCAGATGTTTTACTTGATACAATAAAAGAAAATTATGCGACAACTGAAATTATTAAAACAAGTGCTACATGGTATGGTGTAACCTATAAAGAAGATACTGATTTTGTTAAAGAATCTTTAGCTAAATTAATTGAATTAGGTGAATATCCTAACGACTTATGGGAAAAAAATAAAATAAAGAGAGTATAACTCTTTTTATTTTTTTAGTATTGTGCTAAAATGTTTATGGGGAGTGAAACTATGGAGAAGTATGTACCAGATGTTTATAAAGAAAGCATATATGATATTAACTACAAGAAATTAAAAGAGCATGGAATAAAATGTTTACTTTTTGATTTGGATAATACTATTGTTCCATTTAATGAAAAAATATTAAAAGCTGAAACTAAAGAATTATTTTATCAATTAAAACAATTAGGATTTAAATTAATTATTTTTTCCAATAGCCCTAAAATGCGTGTAAAAGCATTTGCTAAAGAATTAAATGTAGATATATATAGTGGAGCAAGAAAACCAAGTGTTAAAGGTTTTAATAAGATAATGTCTACTTATAAATTTAATGAAAATGAAATAGCTATTATAGGTGACCAAATACTTACAGATGTTGTAGGAGGAAATAGAGTAGGTATAATTACTGTTTTAATTAATCCTATTGGAAAAGATCCTATATGGACAAAAATAAATCGTATTAGAGAAAAAAAAATTATGCAAAAACTTAGAGATAATAATTTATTTCAAAAAGGAAAATATTATGAATAAGTGTATTGGGTGTGGATCTATTTTACAAGATAAAGATCCAAATAAAATAGGTTATACAACTAATTTAGATAATAAATATTGTTTAAGATGTTTTAGAATAAAAAATTATAATGATTATAAATTAGTAGATAAAACTAATGATGATTATATTCCTATTATAAAACAAATAGCTAAAACAGATAGCTTAGTTTTATTAGTAGTTGATTTATTTAATATAGGTAATTTAGAAATATTATCTAAATATTTAAACAATAAAATATTATTGGTATTAACTAAAAGAGATTTATTACCATTATCTTTGTATGATAAAAAAATTGAACAATATTTTAATGATTATAAATTAAATATAATAGATAAAGTAAAAGCGGAGACTATTAGTCCAAGTGATATTAATTTAAATGATTTTGTAAAAGTGAAAGGAAAAAAACCTGATAGTGGATATTTAATAATAGAAAATAATAAAGTTATAAAAGGGAAAATAATAATAAATAATTATGATATAACTTTTGATAGATCAGCGAGTGAAAAAGTAACAATAAATGGTAAAGTAGGAAGTGACCTAACACCACCAACACTAATCATAGGTGGAATAATAACAACAACAAATAGTATAACAATACCATATGAAGTAGAAGATAATGAAAGTGGTGTAGATAGTGTAGTATGTAAATATGGAACAAGTGATGGAACATATGACCAAACAGGAACTATAACAAATAATAGATGTGTAATAACAGGAAATTCAAATACAACATACTATTATCAATTAATAGCTACTAACAATGATGGAGCAAGTAAGAAAGTAAAAGGAAATAGTAAAATAGGAAGAACAAATGTAGAACATAGTTATACATCAGGATATGCAATAAGTAAAGAAGTAACAGTAACATTTACAGCAAACAATGTAACAAATCCAGGATACTATATAAAACCAAGTA
>ERZ842401.6825-NODE-6825-length-11985-cov-45.224895_pt1 | contig 11985 bp, 6 predicted proteins | sample MGYA00521270_ERZ842401 | MGnify/ENA primary metagenome ERZ842401 (study PRJEB31892, sample SAMEA3878208) | bioreactor metagenome | biome: Moose rumen | place: Sweden | collected 2011-10 | study: EMG produced TPA metagenomics assembly of the PRJEB12797 data set... | reverse complement strand
ATCGCCACCGCCGAGGCCAATGAGGGCATCGCCCGCACGGCCACCGTCACGGTGACGGCAGGGGACGACGAAGAGAGCTTCGACGTGACGCAGAACGGTTTCACCTTCGAGATTGTGACTCCCGCCAGCACGGAACTTCCCCGGCTTGGCGGCTCGCTCACCATCGAGGTTAACACCTCCGCCACCTGGACTCCCGCCACCGACGTGGAAGGCTGGACGGTCGAGAAGACCGACGCATCCCACTTCAAGGTGACGGCACCCGCCAACGGCGGCTTCGTGGCCAAGTCCGGCAAGGTCTCCATCTCCACTCCTGGCGGCGCCTACGACGAGCTTGAACTCTCCCAGGACATCAACTTCACCTTCTCCGGCAATTATGAAATCCTTGCTGACGGCAGCGTGAAGCTCTCGGGCGGAGCCAAGAGCGTAATCACCACCAGGGACACCTACCGTTACATCCGTGCGGAACTCAAGCTCAAGGACGTCCACATGGCCGCAAACGGCGAAATGTGGTTCTACGGCAAGGTGGGAGAGTGCAACATCTATAACCAGATAACCCTTGGCGGCAACCAGCGTACAAGAACGGACGGCAACAATGCCGCCGGCAACAGCACGTACAAGAGCACAAGTTACGACGCCTCCCTCAGCGAGGCCGAGTTCGCCGCCATGACATCCTATGGCATCAACATCACCCCTGATGCCGGCAACCTGAAGTTCGAGTTCCTTTACAACGGCGACTCCCGCGGCTCCCAGACCGGAGTCAGCGCCTTCGACGGCACCACGGACGGAACAACCTATTCCTTCGGTTTCTGGAATACCGGAGATGCCAATACCTACTACACCGTAACTTCCTTCGATATCACCGCTGTTGAAGAATAATCAAAGACGGCCATGAAAAGAACAGTTTACATACTCCTTGCAGCCGCAGTCCTCGCAGGAGGGCTGTGGAGCTGCGAGCCGCAGGTTCAGGAGGAGACCGTGGATACGGTGGACCTTCGCTACCGGGTGAACGACAGCTACGACCTGTCGGCCACCGGGGCGCAGGCCTTCACCATCCTGGTGGTCTCTTCCAACCCCTGGACCATCACGAGCGAGCATCCGGACTGGTGCATCATCGACATAGAGGAGGGGGAAGGGTCAGATCCGGATCTCATCCACGTGGGCCAGGCCGAAGCCACCACGGTCCGTGTGCAATACTATGACAACACCGCCCTTGACGACCGCACCGACCACCTGACCATCGCCAGCGACTACTGGGTGGGCAAGGTGGTGACGGTGAACCAGAAAGGCATCGCCTTCCTCACCGTTCCGGAAGAGGACCTCGCCCTGGACGTGGTGAAAGCCGGCGGAAACTACGAGTTCCACATCAACTCCAACCAGGACTGGAGCACCGGTGTAACGGACGGCGACTGGATTTCCATCGCCGACGGCGCCACCGGCAACGGTGACGGCACCGTGACGGTCGAGGCCAGGGAGAACACCTCCGAGCTGCGCTACGCCGAAGTCACGGTTTACGACCGCCACTCCGTCCCCATGGCATATATCAAGTTCACCCAGGACGGCGTGCAGCTGGTGCCCGCGGCAAATGAAATCCGCGCCGGCTTCGACCAGCTCTCCTCCGAACTGGAAATCACCGCAAACGCCAAGTGGACCGTGGAGAAGACCTCCGACACCGACGACTGGTTCACCATCGACACCCCCACCGGCGACGGCAGCGGCACCATCCGCCTCACCCTCACAAAGAACGAGGGCACCGTCATGCGCAAGAGCTCCATCGTCGTCAAGAACGTGGTGGCAAATGAGGACGACGCCCAGGTGGAAAAGGAAATCGTGGTGAAGCAGGCCTACGAGATTACTCCCGTGCGCCACATACTCGACAACGACGAGCTTTCCGTCTGGAAGTCCGACTGGGCGAACACCCCGGTCTACACCAAGGACGTCGGCACCCTCTTCACGGCAAAGGCCCGCCTGAACAGGAGCATGGTCTTCGGCAGCTACACTTTCCGCTGGAGCAGTCTCTCGCCGGGCGCCCGCGTACGCCACTGGTTCTGCTTCTCGGACGGCATCGAGCTCAAGTGCGACATCCGCCCGGCCAGCGCAAAGGTGAGCTTCGACTTCAACTCTTCCTCCTCCGGGGTGAGCACCAAGCCCAGCCTGAGCGCATACACCGACGTGGACTTCTCCCAGCCCGTGGAACTTACCTACAAGTTCGACCCCCAGGGCTCCCAGTACTGCCACGTGACCTACCTTGTGAACGGCGTTGAGGCCGCAAGCTTCGACACTTCCGCCGAAGTCCTCCACACCGTCACCTGGGGTGCCTCCATCAACATGTACATCGGCTGTGACGAGGAAGGCGAAGGCAGCTCCGCCATCTGCGAATGGTACGAATACACCGCCCCGATGAACTGGGATGAATAACGCCAAAAGAACATGCTTATGAAAACCATACGCAAAATAGCCATCCTCTGCATGGTCCCGGTGATTTTCTCCTGCGGCCAGACGGACAGGACCGAACCGGACCCCACGCCCGAAAAGGAGCCCCGCGTGAGCGAAACGCGCACGCTTACCTTCGTCATCCCGGACTATGAGACGGCCGAAGGGGAAACCCTGAATCCCGCCCTCAAGACCGCCTGGGTTGCCGGAGACCAGATTGTGGTCCACGGCGAATACGCCGCCGAGCAGGTTACCGTAACCCTTGCCGCAGGAGACATCTCCTCCGACGGGAAAACGGCCACCAAGACCGTTGAGGGCCTGTATCCCTACAAAAGGGACGACTGCCGGAGCGACCTTTACGCCTCCTATCCCGCCAGCGCCTCGGACAACCTCAAGCACTGTTTCTTCTACAGCAAGTTCTCCTCCACCAACGAGCAGATCCTTGCCGCAAGCAACGGCGGCAGCAGCGACAACAGCTTCAAGTTCCAGAGCATCTGCGGAATCCTGTCCGTGGAGGTTGACGGGGACTATGACGGCTTCCTGCTCTCCACGCCCAAGAAGGACGCCCTGGGATATGAGTTCCTGCAGGTGAAGATTACGGACGGCGAACAGCTCTTCCGCCAGTACTCCGGAGACCCCGTTCTCCAGATAGAGGGAACCCTTTCAGACGGCAAGGTGCAGGTGTTCCTCCCCGAGGGCACCTCCTTCACCGCCGGCTTCACCCTCAAGCTCAAGGAGAACGGAGACTATACCAAAATATACAGGAGCACGGCTCCCCTTGAGATTTCCCGCGGAACCTTCGTGGACTGCGGAAACGTCACCGCCCAGCTGCAGCACTACGACAATCCTTTCTCGGACGACATCAAGGATCTGGACGAGGCCGGAAACGCCAACTGCTACATAGTCAACGAGCCCGGCGGGTACAAGTTCAAGGCCGTAAAGGGCAACAATGCCATAGCCTACTTCGATGACGCTTCGGACGCCGAAGTCCTCTGGGAGACCTGGAACGACGTCTCCGAGGTCACCGCGGGGAGCGTGGTGGCATCCGCTTCCTACGCCGAAGACTATGTGATCATCCACACCCCCGCGACGCTCACTCCCGGAAACGCCGTGGTGGCCCTGAAGGACTCCGACGGCAAGATCCTCTGGAGCTGGCATATCTGGGTGCCCAAGACCCGGATTGAGACGGCCTCCTACGGCGGAGTCATGGGCAACGACATCATGGACCGCAACCTGGGCGCCCTCGTGGCGGCCGAGACGGGTGTCACCATCGACCCTCTGGCTTACGGCTTCGTATACCAGTGGGGCCGCAAGGACCCGTTCACCGCTTCGGGCGTGGCGATGGCGAACACCCTCGCCACCTGTGCCGGAGCGCAGGACGAGGTGGCCGCAGGCCAGATAACCCTTGAAGAGTCAATCGCGAATCCCCGTCTCCTCGGCCATATCAACAACGGAGACTGGCTGGTGGCCGCCGACAACGAGCTGTGGTCCGACACCGACAAGACCGTCTACGACCCCTGCCCGGCCGGATACCGCGTTCCCCCGATGAACACCTCCGTTCCTTTCTGGAGCGGCATCAGCACCCAGGCGGGCTGGTCCGTGGACTCGGCAAACGGCTATCTCACCATAGGCAGCCCCGCCACCGTCCTTCCCCTTGCCGGATACCGCGACGACTATGACGTGGGTGGAATCGCAAAGGTGGGCCTCAGGACCCTGTTCTGGACCGCCAAGAACTCCACCGACGCCGCAGGCAGCGGAAACGACCTCCGCGCCGACGGCGGAACCTACACTCTCAAGGGCGCACCCAAGGCCCGCCTCGGGTCCGTACGCTGCGTAGTTGAATAACCCTGAAAAAACTGATAAAACAAAGAACATATGAAAAAGATTATCACAGCTTTGGCGACGGCAGCGCTCCTGGTGGCCTGCACGAGCGAGTATGACGACAGCGCCATACTTGAAAAGATCGCAGGCCTGGAAACCAGGGTGACCGCCCTGGAGAACAACGTGAGCGCACTCCAGAGCGCCATCGGCGAGGGCAAGTTCGTCCAGAAGGTAGAGGCCTATGTGGACCCGGATACCGGCAAGACCACGGGCGTTACCGTAACCTACACGACCGGTGAAGTGAAACACTTCTCCATCGAGCCCGCAACCGACTATGCAGGACCCGTCCTCTCCGTCATGAAAAACGGCGCGGGAGACCTCTGCTGGGCCGTTGACGGGGTTATCCTCCAGCTTAACGGCGAGGATGTCCCCATCTATCAGACCCCCGTTTTCACCATCGACGAAGACGGCAACCTGTGGGTTGAGGTGAACGGCCAGAAAACCGTGGTGGGCACCGTCCAGAGCGGCGGCGCAACCCTGCAGGACGGCATTTTCACCAATCTGGAGGTTACCGACAGCGCCGTCGTCCTCACCCTTTCGGACGGCACCACGGTAAACATCCCCTTCGCTACGGCTTTCAAGCTGAACATCGGCACCACCGAGTTCGAGTACAACACCCTCGACCCCATCTCCATCCCCTATACCGTTTCGGCAAAGACCGCGGGCACGGTGGTGGGCGTGTCGGGCTACAACCCCAAGGCCTTCAAGGTGGAGGTTGACGAGAACAATATCGTCATCACCCCACTCAAACTCACCGAGAGCGCAGTTCTCCTCGCCTATGCCGATTCCAAGGTGGGCCTGACCTCCTTCGTGAACATCACCGTCGAGGCCGAGGAAGTTGAGACCGGCGCCGTGAACCTTGGCAAGAAGGAGTCCGCCAACTGCTACATCGTGACCGCCGCCGGCGAGTACAAGTTCCCCGCCGTGAAGGGCAACTCCTCCGAGAGCGCGGGCGCAGTGGCCAAGGCCGAAATCCTCTGGGAGACAGTCAATACAAAATCCGCCCCCGAGGCGAACAGCGTCATCGCCTCCGTCTCCTACGCCGACGGCTTCGTGACCTTCTCAACTCCCGGAACCCTTCTCCCCGGCAACGCCGTCATCGCGGCCAAAGACGCCTCCGACGCCATCCTCTGGAGCTGGCACATCTGGATTCCCGCCACGGCCATCGAGACCGACACGTACTCCCTTGCCGAAAGGCCCATTATGGACCGTTATCTGGGCGCCCTTAACATCGCCACCGCATGGGCGGCTTCCGCCGATGCCGACGGAACGAGTTTCGGCCTGCTGTACCAGTGGGGCCGCAAAGACCCGTTCCCGAACGTGTACGATGCGGGAAGCCGTTCCCCGGCAAAGGTGACCGGCACGCAGTTCTCCTATGGCTCCACCAAGATGTCAATGGATGAAGCGATTGCCAATCCCACCCAGATCAACGCGCTCAAGGACGACTGGAACACCGAGTCTTCGGACGACCTCTGGGGCGCGGTTAGCGGCGGCAAGACCGTCAACGACCCCTGCCCTCCCGGATACAAAGTTCCCACCCGTGCAGACATCGCGACCATCATCAACAATACTCCCAGCGAGCTGCCCACCTGGGCCTGCGGAGCGGACATCGGAGGCACCGGTTATACCTGGTTCAGCCTTGGAGACCCCACGACGGTCTTCCCCAATGCCGGCTTCTATAACTACGACGCTTCCTACAGCCGCGCTTACCGTTCTGTTCTCTGGAGCGCCACGCAGGATTCCGAAGCTCTCGGCAAGTGCAAATACATTTATGAGGGCCCCGGCTTCGGCAGCTCCGCGCGCAAGTCGCAGGGCGGAAGCATCCGCTGCATAGTTGCTGAATAACGGCCGGCCTTATGAACAAAGCATCTCGCATAATTTTGCTGCCTCTGGTCGCCGGCCTGCTCTGGGCCTGCGGCTGCACACAGGAGCGTATGGGGATGACAGTTCCGGTTCCGGGGACCAAGCCCACCGCGGGCGAGGTCCCCGCGGACCCGGAGAATCCCGGCGGAACGGACGACCCGTCCACGCCGACCGAACCCGTCACCGAGGCCAATCCCTGGGACAGCCCGGAGCGCCAGGCCAGAATCGGCATTACTCCGATCATTGAGGTTTACTATACGGAGTATACCAAGAAGGCCCTGTTCCCGTCCCTTGAGGAAGTGCGCAATTTCACCCACATCAACGTGGGGCACGTGCGCTTCAAGGACAAGGTGAACGGAGTCGGCCTGGAAATCCCCGAAGAGTCCGTGTCCCTGGCGCAGAGGTTCGTGGCCTACAAGGCCGGCTACCCGGAGCTCAAGGTGAAATTCCAGATGGGCGGCTGGGGCAAGAATGCCGACGGCTGGTCCCGGATGGCCCGTGACCCCGATAAGCGCAAGGCCTTCGTGGACGAGTGCGTCGCGGTCACGCAGCTCTACGGCACCGACGGCTTCGACATCGACTGGGAGTATCCCACCTATGCGGCCAAGGACGGCGAGTACGTGAACGGGGCCGACCCGTCCGACTGGGGCAACTTCATCACCCTCCTGAAGGAGATGAGGGAGGCCATGCCGGACAAGATCCTCTCCTACGCGGCCTCCTCCAGCGGCAAGTACACCGACAACGTGAGCGCCCTGCAGTACGTTGACTACATAAACGTCATGACCTATGACGAGGGCAATCCTCCCTACCACAACTCCCCGCTGTACCGCAGCGCCGTGGCCGGGAGCCGCACCTGCGCCGAGGCCATCGACGACATCTTCCACGGAAAGCAGGAAATCCCTTACCAGATGATGAACTTCGGCCTGCCGTTCTACGGACACGGAGACGGCTACAAGCTCGCTTCCGGGAACACCTATCCCGCCACCGTGAATTACGGCGACCTCGAGGAGATATTCTTCAAGGGCACCTGCGACGGCAAGAGCGTAGCCGGCAAGAACTACCGCGTGTGGGACGACGTGGCCAAGGTTCCCTACCTTGCCGACGCCCTCGGAAAGATGTACGCCAGCTACGAGGACATAGAGTCCATCAACGCCAAGGTGGAATTCCTCAAGTCCAGGAACATGCTGGGCGCCATGATATGGGAGTACCGCGAGGACAACGACGAGGGCACCCTCCGCCACGCGGTGAAGCATGCCATGGACGGCAATCCCGACGCTCCCGGCCGCTACGAACGGCCCGAGGACAACATGCCCCTGGTGGAGAAGGACCTTCCGGTGATGGGAAGCCATACCACCTGGAAGCTGCAGAAGAGCTCCACGGACTTCGTGGTGGAACTCTCCGGCATGTGCCTTTCCAAGGACGGGGACTTCCTCTGGGGCGTGGGCGACAACGGCAACCTCTACAAGATCAACTTCGACGGCAGCTACGAGTCCTGGTGGACCTATGACGCCGACATGGAGGGCATAACCATCGACCCCGCAACCGGAGACCTCTACATGGGAATCGAGCCCAAGCGCGTGTACAAGCTCACTTCTCCGTACAAGAGCAAGACCACCCTCTTCGATGTCGCCGATGCGGCGAACATGGGCAATTCCGGCATCGAGGGCATCACCTGGCACAAGGGCAACCTGTACCTCGGCGCGCAGACCGGAGCCACCCTGTGGGAGTACACCCTGAGCGGCACGCAGCTGAGCAAGAAGAGCCTACGCGACGTCACATCCACGATTTCGGAGATAGCGGACCTCTGCTACGATCCGGTGAACGACTGGCTGTGGGTGATCGACTCCAACTCCAACAAGGACAAGCCGCAGTACCTGGGTTACACGGTTTACCTCTTCGACGGCGACGCCACCAAGCTCCTCGCCACCTACTACGTGGGCGACTTCGCGAACTGGAACCCCGAAACCATCTGCGTGGACCGCGCCCACGGCTGCATCTGGATTGCCGACGACTGCGGCGACGACTACCCGTCCCTCCTGCACAAAGTCATGTTTACCAACCTGTAATACCGACATGAAAAAGTACTGGTCTTTGTTCTTCGCCTGCCTTCTGGCCCTGCTCCTAAGCTGCGAGAAGCCCATTCAGGGCTACACTCTCCCGGACCCCGACCTGAAACCGGCCACCACCCAGGGCGGCGGCGACAGCACCGGGGGCAACACCGGGGACAGCACCGGCGGCGACCAGACCGGCGGAGGCACCGGCGACAGCACCGGCGGCGACCAGACCGGCCAGGGCGGGCAGGACGAAGACAGTACCGTTTCTCTTCCGGACATCAGCGGTCCCGTAATCGTGGGCTACGCCACCTACTGGGACACCGCAATCCCCAATCCGGCCCTTCTCACCCACATCAACTATTCCTTCGCCCATATCAAGTCCGACTTCGAGAGCCTTGACATCAAGAAGGAGTCCCGCCTCAGGACCATCGCGGCGCTCAAGAACACCAACCCCGGACTCAAGGTGCTGCTTTCCGTCGGCGGCTGGGGCGCAGGCAATTTCAGCGAGATGGCGGCCGACGCCACCCACAGGAAAAACTTCTGCAAGAACTGCCTCAGCGCGGTGAAGACCTACAAGCTGGACGGCATAGACCTGGACTGGGAGTACCCCACCAGTTCTTCCGCCGGAATCAGCTCGTCGCCGGACGACACAAAGAACTTCACCCTGCTCCTCAAGGACCTTCGGGAAACTCTGGGGAACGAGCTCCTCATAACCATGGCATCGTCCTCAAGCGCCAAGTACGTGGACTTCGGGAGCGCGGTGAAGTATCTGAATTTCGTAAACCTCATGACCTACGACATGGGGAATCCGCCCTACCATAATGCCGGGCTGTACAAGTCGGCGGCAACCTACAGGAGCTGCGACGAATCCGTAGCCCTGCATTATGCCAAGGGCGTACCCTATGACAAGATGGTGCTGGGAATCCCCTTCTACGGCCGCGGGGACGGGAAGGCGTTCACGTCGGACTGCCTGGACTTCAACGAAATCGACCCCGCCGGCTATACCGCCTGCTGGGACGCCGCCGCCATGGTGCCCTACCTCGCCGATTCGAACGGAACCATGGTCCTGAGCTACGACGACGAAATCTCCGTAGGCCTCAAGGCCGCCTATGCCAAGGAAAAGGGCCTCCTGGGCGCGATGTACTGGAACATCGAGGCCGACGACGACACCTGGACCCTTTCCAGGTCAGTCGCCGGGGAGCTCCTTCCGGGATGGTCGGACGGCGAAGAGGCCTTCCTGGCCACCAACGCATACGTCCAGAAGTTCCTGGAAGAGGTGGAGTACACCGACACCGACTATACCACGACCCGCATCCTGGACTATCCCGGCGGCGGTCCCGGCGAGGCCGACATCCCTCCGACCTATACCATAACATGGACGGCCCCCTCGTCGGGAAGCCAGACCCTCAAGGTTTGGGAAGGCGGCTGGAGCAGGGAGTACCAGCTGTCGTCCGGGACATCAAAGCAGGACATCACCAATCTGGTTCCCGGGGTCACCTACCGATATCTGGTAACTTCGGGCGGCAAGGTTGCCGCGAGCGGCAGTTTCCGCACGCGCGGCCTCCTGCATCAGGTTTACTTCGAACCCAACGTCCGCAACGCGCGCGACCTCGGCGGCTACAAGGGCCTTGACGGCAAAACCGTGGCCTTCCGGAAGCTCTACCGCGGCGGGCGACTGGACGGCAAATACTCCGGCAGCACCGGCAGGAAGGAAATGCTCGCCGAGGGCATCCGCGCCGAAATCGACCTCCGCGAAGAGAGCGACGTCCCGTCCTCTTCTCCTCTTGGCAGCAGCGTGACCTTCTACGCCCCGGGCTTCGACAGCGGCTACAACACCATGGTGCGGGACAACAAGCCCAAGGTGAAATCCACCTTCGAATTCGTGGTGAACTCCCTGCGCCAGGGACGTCCGGTGTATTTCCACTGCGCCGCAGGACGCGACCGCACGGGCACCCTCGCCGTCCTCCTCCTCGGCGCCCTCGGCGTGAGCGAGAGCGACATGGCCAAGGACTACGAGCTCACCTACTTCTCACCCGCCGACTGGAGCATGTACCAGGGTTCCTACCAGCACACCCGCAACAACTACACCTACCCCTCGGTGCGCAAGACCATCTTCAACGAAACCGACAGCGGCACCTACCAGGAAAGGATAGTGAAGTACCTCCTCAAGATCGGCGTCTCCCAAAAAGACATCGACGATTTCCGCTCCCTGATGCTGGAGTAGCCCGCTGCCGGCCATTGCCAATCCGAAACGTTTCGAAATGGTTTTTTACTGTAAATCAGGCATTTGGACTTGCGTTTGTGTTATATGTTACCTAAATTCGTAAGCTAATGAAACACTGTGCCACAACTAAGAACTAACATTAAATACTGATACTCTCATGCAAAAAAACAAATTGATTTACACTGCCCCCGAGTGCAAGGAGCTGAAGCTCGAACCCGGGAATCTGGTGTGCCAGAGCCTGGACGTCTTTGCTCTCGGCGCGCTGGGCGACTACAACGACATTACTGACAGTATAACCCTTATCTGGGATTGACGGGAGGACACAGCCATGAAGAAAGTATTGATTATCGCGGCACTCATCGCAGCCGCAACTGCAGTTTCCTGCAACAAGAACAATATCGAGGAGCCTCAGGTTCCCGGACAGCTCAAGTTTACCTGCACCCTTCCCGGAACGAAATTCGCCATTGACGATAACGGCAAGACCGCATGGGAAGCCGGAGACGAGATTTTAATCCATGCCGGAGCGAGCGGCAACAAGAGCATTACGGTCACCCTTGCGGCCGGAGACATCAGCAACGCCGGCAAGACCGCCACAATCACGTTTACCGAAGACCAGCTGGCACCGTACGTGCACAAATCCGGCGGTGTCCAGGATTACAACAGCACCTATTATCTCATCTACCCCGCCAGCGCCGCTTATGCCGGGACGATGTATTACAACACCCGCATCGTCAATTACGACGAGCCCGTACTGGCCGGTTACAACAACGGCAACAACTTCATCGTGCACAATCTCTGCGGCATCATGAAGTACAAGGTCACCGGCGATTTCGACAGTTATGAACTTGTAGGAAACAACGACGAGAGGGTGTCCTGGACCGAATATCAGGTACGTCTTGCGCTCGACAGCGACGACAACGAAATTTTCCAGGAGAAACCGACGAGTGACGGCGCCAGCATGTCGCCTCTCACCAGCGCCACCGGTCCGGTGGTTGCAGACGGCACTACGGACAACTGGCTCGTCTTCCCGGGAGGAGTAGACCTTACGGGCGGCTTCACCATCAGGTTCAAGAAGGCCGGCTCCACCGTCAAGACCGCCTCGACGCACACCGCCATCTCCCTGGAGGTAGGAGATTTCCTCAATCTCGGCGACATCACCGGCAACCTGAATGATTTTGTCGCCCCCAGCGTCAGCACGCACGAGTCCGCAATCACCGGAGCCACGGATCTGAGCGCGCAGCAGGCCAACTGCTTCGTCATCTCCTCGGCAGGTGCCTACAAGTTCCCGGCCTACAAGGGAGGCAGCACCACTTCGCCCGGCAACGTCTTCAGCGTCGAGCTCCTCTGGGAAACCTACAACAACGCCGAGACGGTTACCGCGAACAGCGTGATTGCTTCGGTCGACTTCGACGGACCCACCAATTACATCTATTTCGAGACGCCCGCCACCCTCAAGCCCGGCAATGCGCTCATCGCCGCCAAAGACTTTGAAGGCAACATAATCTGGAGCTGGCACATCTGGATTCCTGCAAC
>ERZ842401.6824-NODE-6824-length-11986-cov-17.986170_pt1 | contig 11986 bp, 7 predicted proteins | sample MGYA00521270_ERZ842401 | MGnify/ENA primary metagenome ERZ842401 (study PRJEB31892, sample SAMEA3878208) | bioreactor metagenome | biome: Moose rumen | place: Sweden | collected 2011-10 | study: EMG produced TPA metagenomics assembly of the PRJEB12797 data set... | reverse complement strand
GTAAGGAGGAAGCAAGAATCCTTGCCTCCGATGGTGTATTGCTGACTACGACACAGGACATCATTGACAGTTTTGAGTACCAACGACAGATGAATCCCAGAATCTCAAAGCCTGTAGGACATATCGCCTTGAGTTTTCTGCCAGAGGACAAGGACAAACTGACAGATGAGATGATGACGAAGATTGCACAGGAGTACATGGAACTGATGGGCATCAAGGACACGCAGTTTCTCCTTGTGCGCCACTTCGACAATGGCAATCCCCACTGTCATCTGGTCTATAACCGCATCAACAACGAGGGTAAGACCATCTCAGACCAGAATGATTTTAGGCGAAACGAGCAGGTAACAAAACTGCTTAAACGGAAGTACAGACTGACTTTCTCCAAGGGTAAGGGAAGGACTAAAACCGAACGGTTAAGGGGTACGGAGAGAATAAAATATGAGATATACCATGCCGTCGGTACGGGCTTACTGCGCTGCAAATCATGGGCTGAGTTCGTGAATCACCTCAATGCAAATGGTGTGGAAGTGGAACTTGTCATGAGACGGAATGGCAGCAAAGACCTGAAAGACTTACAGGGTATGCGCTTCAAGAAAGACGGCTATACCTTCAAGGCTTCACAAATCAGAAGAGGGCTGTCTTATGCGGCTATTTTGTCAAAATTGGATTCCAATGCAGAGAAAGAGCAACAACGGACAATCAATAGCCAGACACGTCTAATCCAGGCAGAACAGCCAAGGCAAGAGACTTATTCTGAGCGACAAAAGCATGACGAGCCGTCAATAGGAATACCGTCATTAGGATTGTTCGACACTACGAATCCCGTCTATGACCCTGCCGAAGAAGAGTCCAGAATGCGAATGCAAAAGAAGAAAAAGAAGCGTAGACCAAGGCTATAATGCTCATTTTATGTGATTATTAAAAGGAAAATCAGAAACATTTGCAAAGGCAATGTTATTGTTTTGTAGATTACCTTTTCATAAGTTGAAGTGAGAAAAAAGGCAATTTAGTGAATAGTAAAGTTAATAATCGTGATATTTTACTCTTGTTTCGACAAAAATGATTATCTTTGTACCCACAACATTTCATATATCCTAATATGGACAAAGACATCAATCGCATCAAAGTGGTGCTTGCAGAAAAGAAGAGAACCAATAAATGGCTGGCCGAACAACTCGGTTGTGCACCTACGACCGTATCTAAGTGGTGTACTAATGCTTGTCAGCCACCGATGGAAACATATCTCAAAATATCAAAACTCCTTGAAGTAGAATTGGGAGAATTAGTCAACAAGAGATTCTCAGAAACGATTTAATGAATAATAGAATGGAACAAAGATATACATTTTCTGGACATGAATCATTCCCTTGCAAGACACTTTGGCTGAAGAAGGGGTACGATTATGTTGTTCAAGGAAAGGATTTTAATAGGCCAGAAGCAGTCATCTATTTAGGCGTCGGCAAAAATATGGTGGCGTCTATCCGCTATTGGCTTCGTGTCTTTGGTATCAGCGAAGGTGACCAACCTACATGGTTAGGCAATTATCTTTTTGATGACGCAAATGGCAAAGACAAATATATCGAAGACATGGCAACCCTTTGGCTACTGCATTTTCATCTTGTCTTCAATCAGTTTGCTACACTCTACCATACGGTTTACTGCGGCTATCAGAAAGGACATACGCAGTTCGATCGCGATCAAATTGCAACTTACGTGAAACTGGAAATGATAGAAGCCGACAAACAAAGTGCGTACAATGAAAATACGGTAAGGAAAGACATAGCAGTGCTTGTACAGAACTATGCTCTGCCTCGCAAGCCCCAGTCGAATGAAGATTTCTCATCAATGCTGATTGACCTTGACCTGATTAGGCAGACAGCAGAAGGGAAAGGCTATTATTTCAACATAGAAGGTAAGCGGAAAGTAGAGAAGGAAATATTCTTATATGCCCTTCTGACGCTGAAAGAACGCGAAGGCGACAACACATTATCATACGATACCATTCAGGACGAAATAGGTCTCACATTCTGTATGCAAGATATTGAAACCATTGAGATGCTGAAACTGCTGTCAAAGGACTATTCTCAGTATGTATCTTATAACGATAATGCCGGCATACGCATAGTGCAATTTACAAATGACTTAAACAAAGAACAGGTGTTAAACGATTACTACAATGCGCACATTTAGTTTATCCGCAAATATTGCAAACGGTTTTGCCGAAGGTGCACAATATATCGTGACACCCAATGCACAGAAAGCCATTCACACCATCGTGAATGATTATCAGACAGGCATTCATTCTTTTACCATCATCGGCTCATACGGAACGGGAAAGTCAAGTTTTCTGTTAGCCTTGGAGGCTGACTTGGAGAGAAAAGGGAGGACCCCTTTCCTAATCGACTCGAAAGTTCTGCTCAAGTCTGCCGATATAGAAATCAAGAATATTGTCGGTGATTATACCGAACTTTCCACCCTTCTGCGTCGCAGCCTGAATGTTGAGAACACCACCAACAGTGTACTTGACGAACTGAAATCATATTATAACAAATGTCAGAAGCAAGGAAAGTTCCTTCTCATTGTCATTGATGAATTCGGAAAAGTGCTGGAACACGCAGCGAAAAACAATCCAGAGAAGGAGTTATATTTCCTCCAGAAACTGGCCGAGTTTGTCAATGTACCTTCTCGCCAGATACTGCTACTGACCACCCTTCACCAGAATTTCAGTGCATACGCCAAGGGACTGACCGAAGCACAAGTCAATGAGTGGAAAAAGGTAAAAGGGCGATTTAAGGAAGTCACCTTTGTTGAGCCTATTGAGCAATTGTTACACCTTGCCGCAAAGCAGATGCAGGCCGACAGAAAGACAGAAGTGCCAGCCTCTGCTAAGTTTCTTTACGAACTGGCCAAAGCCACAGGCTATGTATCCAATGATTTCCCCATAGATACCGCTTTGCAACTCTGCCCGCTTGACGTGTTCTCTGCTTATGCCATAACGACTGCGATACAACGATACGGACAGAACGAACGTTCTCTGTTCACTTTTCTGGCCTCACAGGAGAATACACCACGCGATAAATCTGCAAACAATCAGATATACAATCTCCAGAAGGTTTATGACTACATCTACTATACCTTCTATTCATACTTGAAAGAAGCCAATGCCGACTCCATGAACTGGAGTTCTATGCAGGTGTCCATCGAACGAGTGGAGGGGCAAAGTTGGGACACCCCAGAGCAGATGCTTCAGGCTGTCAATATCATTAAGGCTATTGGTTTGCTGAATCTTTTCAGCGTGGCAGGCTTCAGGCTTTCTAAGGAGTCATTGGCCGATTATACCAGATTGGCTATGAATATCTCTGATGCCCAGCACATCATTGAGAAACTGGAGCAAAAGAAGATTATTCGTTATGCCGCTTATAAAGACCGAGTGATGCTGTTTGAAGGGACGGACGTGGACTTGGAAGCAGAGATTCACGACGCAGGTCTGATGGTTTCACGTCCAGTCGCTTTCGTTGACGAACTGACCGTGTTTTTCAACCATCGCATCTCACCAGTTAAGGCTCATTTCTATCAGAAAGGCACGCCACGATTCTTCGATTATAAACTTTTCGACACCCCGGAAGAGCTGGTACCTAAAGGTGATACTGATGGCTATATAGAATTGATATTCTCCACAAGAAAAGATGCACTGGAAGAAATCAAGAAGGCGAGCGCGGATTCTGAACATGCTTTGATATTTGCCTACTTTGTTGACACGGAGAACATCATAGACCATCTGTACAACATCAAGAAATACAATTACCTGACCGACAAGGTTATCAAGAAAGAAGACCTTGTTGCTGTCAAGGAGATACAGAAACTGAAGGAATACGAAGAGAATCTGCTGAACAAAGCCATTAGCGACAACCTGTTCTCTTACAGGAACCGTGTCATCTGGATCTTTGGCGGTAAGGAGCAGCGGGTGGAATCGCACCGTGACTTCAACAAGTTGCTATCGCAGGTTTGTGACGAAATTTACTGTAAAACGCCTATGATGAACAACGAGTTGTTCAATAAGCATAAGTTGAGCGGCACCATTACGGCAGCGCGGAAAAGTTATCTGAGTAATCTCATAGAACATCATTCAGAAGATAATCTTGGGTTCCCCGATGACAAATTCCCACCAGAGAAAACCATCTACTTCTCGCTACTTAAGAATACAGGCCTGCATGTTCATGGTGATTTTACGGATGCCCCCGCCAATGACGGTTTCCGCTCTGTGTGGGATGCTTGTGAAGGATTCCTGAAAAGCACGGAAAACAAGGCTCGCAAAATCTCTGAGCTTATCAAACTACTGTCCGCCCAACCTTACAAACTGAAGCATGGCTTCCTCGATTTCTGGATACCGACCTATCTTTTCATCCGCCGACAGGACTTTGCCCTCTACGATGCATCTAAAGGGGCATTCATGCCAGAGGTGAACATGGAGTTCTTCGATTTGTTACAGAAACATCCGCAGGACTTTGAGGTAAAGAAGTTCGCCGTAGATGGCGTGAAGTTAGGATTCTTCAACCAGTATCGCCGCTTCATCAATCTGGACGACGAGTCCATCATCACCAAGGACAGTTTCATTGAGACTATCAAGCCATTCCTGAACTTCTATGTCCGATTAGACGATTATACCAAGCATACCCACAAATTCAATCATGACTCCACGATGAAGTTCCGTGATGTGCTGGCAAAAGCGAAAGACCCGGAAAAAGCATTCTTCGAGGACTTGCCAGAAGCACTTGGCTTTAATCAGGAGAAGTTGAAGCAAGAGGAGTTCATTCGTGAATACGGCAACATTATCCAGCGGGCCATCCGCGAACTGCGCACTTGTTATACAGGACTGATTGACCGAATAGAAGAACGCCTCATTGATGATTTCGACCTGCAATCAGGCGACTATAACGAATACGTAGTAGAAATCCGCAATCGTCTCGCCCATGTTAAGACCTACTTGCTCACTGACAAGCAACGTGAGTTCTACCACCATGTAATGACTGAATACGATAACCGTACTCAGTGGTATCAGTCCATTTGCTACACCATTTTGGAGCAACGTCTTGAAACTCTTCGTGACGAACAGGAAGAAAAGTTGGTCGATGACCTCATCTATATGTTCCGCACCTGTGAGAAGTATTCTTCCATTTCCCAGAAAACGGACGATTTGGACAAAAACGATGCCTACTCCTTTGACATGGTGACAAACCGAGGCACTGACGTGAGGACACAGACCTACATCCTGCCAAAGAAGGACAAACAGCAGGCCGCAGATTTGGAGGCACACATCAGCAGACTGCTTTCTGGTGATACCAACCTCGACGTTTGTACATTGCTGTCGATACTTAATAAGAAGATGAACAAATGACAAAGATAAGACATATATTAGGCATATCAGGCGGAAAGGACAGCGCGGCACTCGCCATCTATCTGAAGCAGAAGTACCCGAATCTGAAAATCGAGTACTATAATTCTGATACAGGCTGCGAACTGGCAGAGACTGAGACACTGATTAACCGATTGGAGGCCTATTTGGGGAAGATAGAACGACTCCGGGCTGCCGAAGGAAGCCCAGAGCCTACTCCATTCCACCATTTCCTGAAGGCAATGGGTGGATTCCTGCCCTCACCACAGGCCCGTTGGTGTACCAAGAAGATGAAACTCGACAAATTCGAGGAATATGTGGGCGATGACTACGTCGTATCATACGTAGGCATTCGAGGTGATGAGGACCGCGACGGTTATATATCATCGAAGCCCAATATTCAGGCCATCTTCCCATTCCGCAAGAACATCTGGAGCATTGATGTTATCAACAAGTTCCTGCATCAGGAGAATCTTGACCAGATCGTTGCCATCTACGAGCGACTTTGCCCTGACGGATTCCTTCGTGACGAGATTCTGGACACCGCGAAGCGTCCCATCACCAAGCAGTTCTATTATTCGAAGAAGATGAACGCTCTGCTGGACTACGACATCTGTCTGTTCAATCATGCCGTGTTTGAGTTCCTGAAAACCACCGACTATCCTGTGGGCAAACTCGACTCGTTCCCCTTGCTCGACAATATCGATGTACTTGTAAAGGACGACATCTTCCGTCTGTTGCGTGAAAGCGGTGTCGGAGTGCCGGCCTACTATGAAGAAATCCCTTTCGAGGTGGATGGTCAGACGGGCACCTATTGCCGCAGTCGCTCCGGCTGTTACTTCTGTTTCTTCCAGCAAAAGATAGAATGGATTTGGCTCTACGAGCAGCATCCCGACCTCTATGCAAAGGCGATGGAGTTTGAAAAAGACGGTTATACGTGGAATCAGAATGAAAGCCTTGCAGACTTGATAAAACCAGAGCGTATCCGTCAAATTAAACTGGATATTATCAAGCGGCAACGAGAAAACAAGGACAATAATAAGGGAACTACACTCGTTGATATTCTAGGCGATGATATAATGTGTACGAATTGTTTTATATGATAAGCGTATGAAAGAAGTTCTGAATTATCTAATAGACAATTGCATTGAAAATGAATCATCCTTAAAATCTTTTAAAGGAGAGATATTCTTTTCAATGGAGTATTTCCATATTATATTTACACTAAAAGATGATGATTCATTATTGTCTGAAGCAGACGATTCATTTATTAGTCTTGAAGACGTTGATGTAACAAACATTGGCATTTCTTCTATCAAAAATATCTGTATTCAATACGGTTCTTATTTATATAAGGAAGATGGCAAAGATAAAGTAAGTGAAATGATTCCATACAATTTTATAGCAAACAAATTGATGGCTGTCATAGATTCCAAATTCCCCCAATCTGTAAATGACTATCATATAGGGGCATATTGCGTTGACGGTTCTTGTAGCATGTGCGATGATGTTTGGGAATATGGCTTTACATTCACCATCAATAAGGCTTACTGGTCAAATCTTGATTATTTTCTGTATCTAAATCGTGCAATAAAAAAGTTATCTGGTATTAAACTGCCTTCCTATTACTCAATAGATAATAGCATATCTGATAACTACGAAATTAGTATATTACCTTCAAATACAAAGTGTAGACGGCTTGGATACCTAAAGTTGATGCTTCAGATGCTTCAAGAGCATCCCAAGTCACCTGTAATATCATTCTTTAACAATTTCGAGAAATATGTGCAATCCTATGCACATCTTCTACTATCATACAAAAACAAAAAAGGTATTGTTGTTGAAACGAAAACTGGCAATTCTGCAAAACCTTATGTTGAGTTAGCAGAAAGTCTCGGATTGATTCATAAGACTGCATCTTATTACGAGTTGGGCAAAATGGGAAAAGCATATTTGGTAATAAAAAAGGCTGTAAGCATAAGTGATGGTAATCCTTTTCACCTGTCCGATTTTGAGAGGGCTTTCTTCCTTGAGCAGATATTGAAGAAAGATTATCTTTATACATATATTATTATGGAATTGATATGTAAGGTGAAGTTTTCTTCATATAAAATGCTCAAACAGACTTTTCAGAAACATTTGCTACACCGTATATATGATGTGCTAAGTCAAGACGAAATAGTTAACTCATCGAGACTGCTAAAATTGAAAGTCATAGAACGAAGAGTAAAGGCATGGGATAAACCTATGACTTACTTAGAGCATATTCTTATGCCTCGTATCAATTGGCTATATGACTTAGGCTTTGTTGAGTATATTAATGCTAACAATTTTTCTTTAACCCACAGCGGATTAAGATGTTTTTTAAATCTATCTGTTTGGAATGATTTAGAGATGAGGTTAGTCGTAAATCCTATTAATTACCTCAATAGGTATTATATTAGGATTTTTGACTATATAGATATTTGTGACGCAAAGCAATATACTTCAACCATGGAGGAAACACTTATAGGATATCTAAATCAATGCTTTGATTTATTCAAAACAATTGCTCCCAATAGAGCTACCTTTTCGTTAGCTGCAAATTATTGCAAATATGTGCTTTTTTGGAACAACCGAGTAATATTAGACCATGAAGAAGTCGTGTCACTATTAAATCGAGAGTTAAGTATATACTATATTTATAAATATCAAGCCCAGTATAAGGATGGTTACATTCAAAAACGTAAATAATATGAAAAATTTAGAAAGTTACAAGTTGAAGTTTAATCCTTTTCGTACAACACCTGCATCCAATCCAGAAGAAATAATCTGGGCTGGTTTTAAAGACGTTAAGCAAAGGATGGAAAACCGCATTAAGCGGGCAATAAGAATTCGTAATTCAAGTCTAGTTCTTAATTGGGGCGAATATGGAAGTGGAAAGACTCATGCCGCTAAATTCTTTCAGAAGGAAGACGTTCTCGCTATTTTATCTGATGGATTTTCAATGCCATACCCAATTTTAGTCTATTTTCCACAAGGAAAAGAACCCGTTAAAGAGTTGTTCATTCAAGTCGTTGATAAATTGAATATCGAAGATCTAAGAGGAAAATTCAAAGACAAAAACACATTAGAGATTTTACGGCAATGTACTGATAGTATATTGATGCAAAATGTCCTTCGTCTTTTGTTTGACGAAACAGTCGCCGCCACCCAAATGAAAGCCTATCTTTATGGTAATGCCCAAATCAAGGCTGATTTCATAAAAGAGGGTGTACAACGCAAATTAGAATCAGATAGTGACTACACCGAGTTTCTCGCAGCTCTGTTTTCTTTCATAACTTATGGTAAAAGTGTATTCTCGTGCATCATTTTCTGGATTGATGAATTTGAAAATATGGCATTATTAAACCTCGCCAATGTGACAAAAATGAATAACTGTATTCGAACATTGATGGACAAAGCCCCTAATAATTTGCTTTTATTTTTGAATTTGACGCAATCAGCAATGATGGATGTAGATGATTTAAGTGCCTATTTGCAAGAAGGTGTTTTCAATAGAATTAAAGAAAGAATACCATTACCTACACCAGGAACCATAGAGGTAAAAGAATATCTAGAAGATTTATTAAACAACCCAATATATAGAATAGGAGAACCACAAAATTTCACTCCGTTTACTGAAGATGTTGTTGATAATATTATCAAAGATTTAAATGGTTCTGTTCCATTACGAAAGTATAACGAAGTCTTTTCTTCTTTACTGGAATATGCAATGTCAGATGAAGTCGAAGTGATAGACAGTGACTACTATCAGAGTATTAAAAGTGATATTATTGGTTAAAAAATGAAGACCCCAATTGTAATAGATGCATGTACTCTAATTAATCTTCTTCGTATAGATGAAGATGATAATTATCTGTATAAGCACCTTACGTCTTTAGATGTTCATATTTCAGAGACTGTATATAATGAATTTAAAGCAAATCTATTTAAGAACGCGATAGATGATACAGACAAAGAAAGGCTAAATGATATTTTTTCTCTACCAGGTTTTGACCATCATAAAGATGAAGATATCAAAAGAAATCTTGGAAATAATTGGGTTGAGAAGATTGTCTCTTATGTTGGTCATACTAAAAAGCAAAATGGAGAACTCTTGTCATCTCTTTTAGCTTTAGGTCTAAGCAGAGAAAAAGGTGAGAAGATATGTTTTTATACTGATGATTATCCTGCAAAGGACGAGTTTTGTAAGTTCTTTTCTATTCAACAAATAGGATTAATAGAAGACTCTGTGGACTTACTCTTAATGCTTTATTGGACAGAAGAAGATTTTTCTATACAGATGCTAAAAAGGAACTTGTACGATCTGAGAGCAGAGTACTATAAAGTTATTGATAGTTTTGTTAAGAAGATTGATGCTATAAGAAGTAAATCTGGACAGAAATCGCTCATTCGGAAAAAACTGGACAGCATTGTAAATGCCTTTTATAGTAAAAACATGAATGAATTTGGCAAGTATGTAGATGATATAAGGAAAGTAAAAGATAAGGATATAAAGGAGTGTTTGTCTGCATTCCCATATCTGCCAAAGGAACCAAAGATAGCCCAAAAAGTAGATTACGTGTTGAAAGAATTGGAAGAAATCGATATTTTTAAATTATAATATGCTTAAAGAAGTCATTTTCCCTCCCCATCGCCGATACAAGTCGCGCACAGAATGGGAGCCTGTTGGCTTCTTTTCTGAAGCATTATGTAATGCTACGCAATTTGACATTAAGTTGGGATTCTTTTCTTCTTCTGCAATAAATGTACTTGCAGATGGTTTTGCGGCTTTCCTGTATAATGGCGGTAGAATGCGAATGATCATTAACGACATTCTTTCTATGGATGATAAGCAGGCTATAATGGCGGGAGAATCTGATGTGACCATACCATATTTTGACTTGCAGAATCTTCAAGAAATTAAGAATATACTTTCAGAGAGGGATAAGCATTTTTTCGAGTGCCTTGCTTGGTTAATTAGGAATGAACGTTTGGAGCTAAGAATTGTTGTGCCTAAAGATGGTGAAGGTATAGCACATTCTAAATGTGGACTATTTGCTGATGGGCTTAATAAAGTCGCTTTTGATGGTTCATGCAATTTTTCCCGAACTGCACTCATTTCGAACATTGAGAGTATTACGGCTTTTTGTGATTGGGACGGAAAGAGTGATGTCTTTAGGATTGATGACATAAGTGAAGATTTTGAACGGACTTTTTCTGGCCAAGATAATTCGGTAAATTACCTTAAAGCAGAAGAAGTAAAAAATAGTATCGCACGTAATTTTAAGGTTAAAGAAATCAGGGACCTTTTGAGTGAGGAAGTAGCACTAATCTCAAAACGACAGATAGATAATTTGCCAAAAAGTGTGCAAGTCTTTTTAGATAGAGCAAAGGCAAAAGTGACCAACCTATTAGAAAAGGCAAATGAGCATCCAGCCACATTGTCACGAAGTGAAGAAGAACCACGATTCCCGTTTGACGAGCCTCGTGAATACCAAAAGCAGGCTTATGAGAATTGGAAAGCAAATGGGCAGAAAGGGCTTTTCGCTATGGCTACGGGTACAGGCAAAACACTAACGTCGCTAAATTGCTTGCTTAATATCTACAATAAATTCCATTTCTATAAGGCATTGATATTGGTTCCAACAATTACTTTGGTTGACCAATGGGAGGAAGAATGCCAAAAATTTAATTTTAAGCACATCATAAAAGTTAGCTCAAAGAATCCAAATTGGAAGTCGGAAGTTGATGCTGTTAAATTGAAGGAAGATTTTAATGTTGCAGATGAAGAACCTTCATTCATTATCATTGCGACATACGCTTCTTTTGCTCGTGAATCCATATTCCGTGATCTGGTAGGCTTTAGCAAGAAAACTTGTAGGCAGTTGTTGTTAATTGCAGACGAGGCCCATAATATGGGGGCTGGTAGAATATTGGATAGATTGGGAGGAGTGAAATTCCTTCGCAGGATAGGACTCTCGGCCACTCCCAAACGACAGTTTGATGACACAGGAAATCATGCGATTCTTGATTTCTTTGGTTGCCACGATGGATATACTTTTGAGTATGATATGCAAGAGGCTATCGATAATGGGGTCTTATGTCGTTACCGTTATTATCCTCATCTTGTTAGGCTCAATGATTCTGAAATGGCTGAGTATATGCGCATATCCCTTCAGTTGGCAAAATTCTATAACACAGACAGCGAGAGTTTCCCAAAGTCTGATGGTATTTTGATGAGACTTCTTTTGAAGAGAAAACGTATTATTCATAAAGCAAAAAACAAAGAGGCCATCTTCCGTGAGATTATTCATAATCGTTATACTGAAAAGGGCAATTTGAAATATACTTTGGTATATGTTCCAGAAGGAGCAAAACCTGATGACAACACATCAGATATATTTGATACAACTGAAACAGTTGCCGATGATGATTATTCAGAAAACCTCATTGATGTTTATACCCAAATTGTTCAAGATGTGAGTAAAACGACAACGGTCAAAAAGTTTACTTCTGCTGTAAAAGGCAGAAATGAAATACTTGACAAATATGCCAAAGGTGAGATAG
>ERZ842401.6822-NODE-6822-length-11989-cov-15.745098_pt1 | contig 11989 bp, 11 predicted proteins | sample MGYA00521270_ERZ842401 | MGnify/ENA primary metagenome ERZ842401 (study PRJEB31892, sample SAMEA3878208) | bioreactor metagenome | biome: Moose rumen | place: Sweden | collected 2011-10 | study: EMG produced TPA metagenomics assembly of the PRJEB12797 data set... | reverse complement strand
TTATGCTGTCATGCGGGGCTGTGTGTGGTGTGCCACGGAAAAATCTGGGTGCGCCGCATCCTCATAATATTCAGGAAGTCCAAATTTAACATTGATGTCATCGTATTCAGCAAGAGTGTCATACACATGTTGCACGCCCTCCATCACATTTTCTTTAACGGTTTTGGTATCGTCCAAAGGAGGATCTTGTGGCAAATAGCCTACGCTATAGCCTGGACTCCATACCACATTACCCTGATATTGTTGGTCAAGACCTGCGATAATCTTCATCAGAGTCGACTTGCCCGCACCATTAAGACCTATAATGCCAATCTTCGCCCCATAAAAGAAACTAAGATAGATATTCTTAAGTATTTGTTTCTGATTCTGCTGAATGGTCTTACTCACTCCGACCATTGAGAAAATCACTTTCTTGTCGTCTACTGTTGCCATGAATAAAAATTCTTTCTAAAATATTACTTATATCATTAAAGTCCGCGTGCCTTGAGAAGTCCTGAGATTTCGGGAGCCTGTAATCCAGTAAAGTCAGTGAACATCTCCATCAGATCACAGGTGTTTCCACGACTAAGTACCTTCTCCCTGAACAATTGCCCAATCTCTGACTTTAACGCTCCGTGTTGAGCGAAATAGTCTGCGATATTTACTGCTAACACCTCTGTCCATAAATAACTGTAATATCCTGCGGCATAACCACCACCCCATATATGATTAAAATAGGAAGTGGAATAACGAGGAGGTATCTGATTATTCAAAAGACCGATTCTCTCCAATGCCTTACGCTCAAATGCTGGAGCCTCAGCGGCTGTAGGAATCTCTTCAGGGGAAAGCATGTGCCATGCAAGGTCAAGACACGTTGCCGTAAGGTTCTCGCCCAAAGCGTAAGCAGAATGGAAATTAATGGAATTCATCATCTTTTCTTTCAATGTTATAGGCATTGCCATACCTGTCTCCACATGTTTTGCATAATGGTCAAATATCTCAGGAATTGAAGCAAATGACTCATTGAACTGAGACGGCATCTCTACGAAATCACGAGCGACTGCAGTACCACTAAGGGCATTATACTTGCAATGGGAAAGAATACCATGCAAGGCATGCCCAAACTCGTGGAACAAAGTGGTCACCTCATCCCATGACAACAGACTGGGTTGTCCTTCTGGAGCCTTTGCATTATTACACACATTATATATAAATGGTATCTGATGACGGAAAGTGCTCTGCTTGGCAAAAGAACTCATCCACGCTCCACCCCGTTTGGTAGGACGACGGAAATAGTCGCTATAGAAGAGAGCGATTGTTTCTCCATCTTTGTCAATAACTTCAAATACTTTCATGTCGGGGTGATAGGTTGGAATATCGTATCGACGTTTAAAGGTAAGACCATAGACACGATTAGCGGCATAAAAAACCCCATTCAACTGAACGCTATCCACATTGAAATAAGTTTTCACGTCATCCTCCGAAAGACTAAACTCCTCTTTTTTCATCTTTGCAGAATAATAGAAACGATCATAAGGCTGTAACTGAAAGGATACCCCTTCTATTTTCTGCGCATACTCCTCTATCGCTTTGGTTTCCTCATTGGCTTTAGGTGTATATTCACGAATTAGTTGTTTCAGAAATTCATAGGCTTCCTCTGGCAGTCCATCCCGATATAACCAATCTATGGTTACATTACGAGTAGAGACAGTCCTACGCTTAGGAAAAGTCGTCATTACATAGAATTGCTGGGGACGCTGATGAGCTGCACCAAGCATCTCGGCTGCGCTAAGCATACATACATAGTATGGCTTTTGCAGGTACGACATTAACTGATCAATATAATAGGTTGCTGGCACAGATCCACGCAAAACATATTGAGTGGGAATAATAACGTAATAGCCTCTATAAACACTAGCTATGGTCTTATTTGAACATAGTCTGGAAAGTTCGTTCTGAAGAATCTGTTCAGAAGAACACAAGTCAGCAGCCCTTACATCCTCAACAGAAAACGTAGGAAAGCCATGAATAGCTCTATCTTCAATCCACTTTTGTAATGTCATATAACTCTAAATCGAAATACGATTGCCACCCAAAAGAAAAGAGAGGTCGATAACTCGTCTCAAAACACAGCTTGGTTTGTGGAAAATGATGAGCTCACTCATGAAGATGTGTCTCATTTGACTATCACCTTTCTATCATTGCTAATGACAATGCCACGCGTTGAGTCAGTAGCAAGGGTGCCGTTGAGTGTATAGGTACGTTGCTGACCGATGGGGACCACACGCACAGGAGATGCAACTTATGGGTAATCTCCACGTTGGCAAAGGGCAGGAAGCCTGCAGAGAAATACTTTGCCGTTGCGAAAGTGCGCTGACGAGAGTTAGCATAGAACAGCACCTCCTCCCCTCGAAGGCGGCACATTCGACCCTCGAAGGCGGCACATTCGACCCTCGAAGGCGGCACATCCTCCCCTCGAAGGCGGCACATTCGACCCTCGAAGGTACGGGCTTCGCACCGAGGAAGCGGTACCTTCAAAATCAAGACTCTGTAGGGTGAAAGTCTCCGATGCCTCCGATCACAGTGAGTAATGCCTTCCGTAGGGGTAGCCGGTTACCGTTGTTGGGGTATCAGTGCCGTCCTTCAAGGGGTAAAGTGGCATCCTTTCAACCGTTCGGCTATAGCCGAACAACTGAACGGCTATAGCCGAAAGCAATCCGCTCAAAAAACAGTTGCTGTCTGGTAGTGGGATGGTAGCAGGATGGTAGCACGATTTTTCAAATCCCACTACCAGCGTGCGTCCTTTGTACATCGGCATTTGAGCCACATTGGTAGCACGATAGGGGGATTATTTATTTTTATACAAAGTGGATTGCAAGTCCCCAATTTCCCTCAAGTGGATTATTTCCTTGGTGCAGTAGCATATTCTTTATTTCAATTTCATGATTCTCCAATTCTCACTTACACTAGCTGATGTCAGCACCACTGGCGTCTGCTCCTTACCGTTGGTCACGACAGCTTGCTTAGCAACTTCGTCGCTGATGTAGTTGCCCAGCTCTCCAAGCGTACAGTCACCCTTCGTGTCGCGCAATTTCTTCAGCAGGTAATAGGTAAACAGACCGTGACCTTTCTCTTCGTAGGGATAGGCAGTCTGCTTATCGGTGGCAGCAGTGAACACCACGGTATTGCCCGTTGGATGGTCACTCTTTGCCTTGATAGCCACACCACGTGCAGCCACTACCATGCCGTTGCCACGTTGGGCACCACTGAAGCAGGCATCCATGAAGCACGTTACGCTATGCGCCTGCATTTCACCTAACTGCTTATAGAGTTTATTCAATGGGTAACATACCTCAATATTCAGTCCGTCAGCATCGATGGGTAGCAGATAGCCGTCACCCGTTGCCTCGTCAGGAATGCCATGCCCAGCATAGTAGAAGATGACGTTGATATCGCCCTTGAACGCACGGGCAATCTTCTGAATGTCGCTCACCGCTCCAATCATCGTTCCGTATGTCGCATTCTCATACACCTTCACATTCTTAGCAGGCAGTCCTAACGTCTTTTTGCAGTACTCCGCAAATATCTTTGCATCATTGTTGGCATAAGGCACTGAGCTAACTCTCATATATTGTTCATTTCCTATGATTACGGCAAAATGATTCTTTTGCTCAGTGCTTGTTATTGGAATCTCCATATCAATTGTATTATCTTTCAAGTGAAAGATAGCTTGCTCTTTAACAACTGGCTGTTCGGGAATAATTGTCTGAGCACTTGTTGGCATGTATTTTTTTGCGGTTATTTCATCGGCGACAACCGTCTTATTCTGTAATTTATTCAATGCAGATTGTGCCTCTGTATTATGATTCTTTATAGCTCTCTCATACCATTGTACAGCAATAATTGAATCTCTGTTAACACCGATACCATTCTCATAACAATATCCTAGCATGTATTGACCTCTATCATTATCCTTTTCTGCTGCTTGCCTATACCATTGGATAGCTTGTTCTTTATCGCCATTCATTCCACGACCTAGGTAGAAATTACCTAACAGCAGTTGGGACTCTACATTTCCCTTTTGTGCAGCTTTCAATAATTTTTTGTTTTGTGACACCATAGATTGTGGAAGAATCAACAAACATACAACTATTATTTTAAAGTTCTTCATAGATCTCTTATTTTAGTTTCATAGTTTTCCAGCTCTCTTAATCATAATATCTACAAATATTTAATTGCAACATACGCAGCTAAAGCCGCACCCATTATCAGACACACGAACAGTTGTCCATATAAGACGGAAAAAGACTTATAGGACTGTATGCTCATTTCAGTTTCAATAGCCTCATCGGTCAAGGAGTCTTTTAGCGCATATAGTTCTCTGCCTTTTCTGGCTATACTAAAATAGCACCACGTCTCTACCATTAGGTAGCCAACGCCGATAAGGAATATAGGCGAGAGAGCCAATTTCCCTATTGCAGTATCTTCTCTGAATAAATATCCCCATGATGCAACCAACAGCGCATAAATAATTCTGCGGCAATTCTTTCTTGCAGCGTCTTGCTGAAAGCTAATGTCTTGTTCAAGTATTTTAATTTTTTCCCTCTCCTTTGACTCCTTGCATTCTTGGCTATCGGACTTTACCTTTACTGCCGCAACTAACTTTCGCCAGAGCGTTTGATGATTTTGCTTTTCCATATCGTATATCTTTTAACTTTTTAAATTCAACGAGATTAAGCGTAACTATTCAGCGATTAGTTTATCCTGCCCGTAAATAGCATTCCTCATCTCGCCAACCCGAAAGGCGTAGGTCTGCAGTGGCAAAGATAAGCATTATTTTTGTAAGTTGCAAGAAAAGGGCGGAAAAGTTTCATTGATGTGTCATTCCCTATACGAAACGTTTATTAAAATTTGGGGTTCACTTCATTCTGAATGATCCAGTTTTTGAGTTTCTTTCAATTCCCCAATTATCGAACAACAAAAATCAAAAGAACACACAGGGGGAATCCCCTATGATTAGTTGAGCGTATCGGCAGGAAGCGTCATCGTGCTATCTGTGCTTCTTGTTCACGAACCTGCTTGCGCCACATCTCGCGGGCATCAATCATCTGCTGGAAAGCATCGGCATACTGCTCAGGGCTGTCGTTGCGTTTGAAATTGTCTTGTTCCGTCATCATCATGTTTTTAGTTTAATTTGCAAATATACGAAAATAAGTAACTACTCAGCACCCTATAGTGCATGAGTAAGTTACTAAGCGAAGTCTGTACTCACCACGGACAACATCCAAGGTCTCCTCCTCCCTCTTAAGGAGGCAGATAATCCCGATGATGGGCAACTCTATTTTGACTTCGAATTCGATTAACATAAATTAAGAGACACTAGTGAAATGATGTTTTGTATTTCCCATAAAAATCACTACCTTTGCATCCCGAAATGTAGCAATCACAAAAATTTTATCTACGATATGAAAAAGCAACTGAAGAAGGTACTCGTATTAGGATCGGGTGCCCTAAAAATCGGACAGGCAGGCGAATTTGACTACTCGGGTTCTCAGGCTTTAAAGGCTTTACGTGAAGAAGGAATCTCTTCTGTTCTCGTTAATCCTAACATTGCAACCATTCAGACCTCTGAGGGTATCGCTGACAAAGTGTATTTCCAACCTGTTACCACTCACTTCGTCACAGAAATTATCAAGAAAGAGCGTCCAGACGGTATTCTTCTCGCATTTGGTGGACAGACTGCATTAAACTGTGGTACAAAACTCTATCAAACTGGTGTTCTGAAGGAATATGGTGTGGAAGTGTTAGGAACTTCTGTGGAAGCGATCATGAACACAGAGGATCGTGACCTCTTCGTGAAGAAACTCGCTGAAGTCGATTTGAAAGTACCTGTCAGTCATGCCGTAGAGAACATGGACGATGCCCTGAAGGCTGCCCGTGAGATTGGCTTCCCCATCATGATTCGCTCAGCATACGCTTTGGGGGGCCTGGGCTCTGGTATCTGTCCTGACGAGAAGGCTTTCGTGGAACTTGCCGAGAGTGCCTTCACCTTCGCTCCTCAGATTCTTGTCGAGGAGTCTTTGAAGGGCTGGAAAGAGATTGAGTTCGAGTGCATACGTGATGCCAACGACCGATGCTTCACCGTAGCCTCCATGGAGAACTTCGATCCCCTTGGCATTCATACTGGAGAGTCTATCGTTGTTGCTCCAACCTGTTCTTTATCAGAGGAACAGGTGAAAATGTTACAGGAAATTACGATTAGGTGCGTGAAGCATTTGGGCATCGTCGGAGAGTGTAATATCCAGTTTGCTTTCAATGCCAATACCAACGACTATCGTATCATCGAGATCAACGCTCGTCTGAGCCGTTCGTCAGCCCTTGCCTCTAAGGCTACGGGGTATCCCCTTGCCTTCGTGGCAGCCAAGATTGCTTTAGGCTATACTCTCGACCAAATTGGCGAGATGGGTACGACCAGTTCCGCATATGTGGCTCCAAGTCTCGACTATATGATTTGTAAGATTCCCCGTTGGGACCTTACTAAATTTGCCGGTGTGAGCCGTCATATCGGTTCCAGCATGAAGTCCGTGGGTGAGATCATGTCCATCGGGCGCTCCTTCGAGGAGATGATTCAGAAGGGACTGCGCATGATTGGACAAGGCATGCACGGTTTCGTGGGCAACGACCATACGAAGTTCGACAACCTCGATGACGCGCTCGCCAATCCTACTGACCTCCGCATCTTTGCTATCGCACAGGCTCTGGAGGAAGGTTATACTATCGACCATATCGAGGAACTGACTAAGATAGACAAGTGGTTCCTGAAGCGCCTGAAGCATATCGTAGATCTCAAGCACCAGTTAATGGAGTACAACAAGTTGGAAGACCTTCCCTCCTCTTTATTGTTAGAGGTGAAACAATGCGGTTTTTCTGACTTCCAGATAGCCCGCTTCGTACTAAAACCTAAGAATGGCAACATGGAGAAAGAGAACCTGCAGGTACGCCAGTATCGTAAGACAAAAGGTATTCTACCCTCTGTCAAGCGTATCCCAACAGTTGCCTCTGAGCACCCAGAACTCACCAACTACCTGTATTTCACCTACACCCATACACCTGCCTTTGGCAAGCCTGATGGCAAGCCCTATTCTGCCAAGCACGACATTAACTATTATAAGAACGAGAAGTCTGTCATCGTATTGGGCTCTGGCGCTTATCGCATCGGTTCCAGTGTGGAGTTCGACTGGTGTTCGGTGAATGCTATCAATACGGCTCGCAAACTGGGATATAAGTCTATCATGATCAACTACAACCCAGAGACAGTATCTACTGACTATGACATGTGCGACCGACTCTACTTCGATGAGTTGTCATTGGAGCGTGTTCTCGATGTCATTGACTTGGAGGAGCCCCGTGGCGTGGTTGTCAGCGTGGGAGGTCAGATTCCAAACAACCTTGCTATGAAACTGCATCGTCAGGGGGTTCCCGTTCTGGGTACCAGTCCCGTGAACATAGACCGTGCCGAGAACCGTGATAAGTTCTCCGCTATGCTCGACAAACTGGGAATCGACCAGCCTGCATGGCGTGCCCTTACCTCATTCGACGATATCAAGGAATTTGTCAGCGAGGTAGGTTATCCCGTATTGGTACGTCCTTCATACGTTCTCTCTGGCGCGGCGATGAATGTCTGCTACGATGATGAGGAGCTGCATCGTTTCCTCTCGATGGCTACAGAGGTATCCAAGGAGTTCCCTGTCGTCGTTTCTAAGTTCATGACAGAGACCAAGGAGATTGAGTTCGATGCTGTTGCCGACAAGGGTGAGGTGGTTGAGTATGCTATCTCTGAGCATGTGGAGTATGCTGGTGTTCACTCTGGTGACGCTACCATGGTATTCCCAGCCCAGCACATCTATTTCTCTACCATCCGTCAGATTAAGAAGATCTCTCGTAAGATCGCAAAGGAGCTGAATATCTCCGGACCATTCAACATCCAGTTCCTTGCCAAGAACCGTGAGGTGAAAGTCATCGAGTGTAACCTCCGTGCTTCTCGCTCATTTCCCTTCGTATCGAAGATTCTGAAGCGTAACTTCATCGAGACGGCTACAAAGATTATGCTTGATGCTCCTTATAGCAAGCCCGACAAGAGCGAGTTCGATATCGACCGCATTGGTGTGAAGGCTTCTCAGTTCTCCTTTGCCCGCTTGCAGAATGCCGACCCTGTACTGGGTGTGGATATGAGTTCTACGGGTGAGGTAGGCTGTTTGGGTGACGACCTCAACGAGGCTTTGCTCAACGCACTGATTGCCACGGGCTATCGTTTGCCAAAGAACAGCGTACTGATCTCCAGTGGTGATGCCAAGGGCAAGGTCAGCCTGTTGGAGCCTGCCAAGCAGTTGGTGAAGAAGGGTTATAAGGTATTTGCCACAGGTGGAACAGCCAAGTTCTTCAACGAGAACGGCGTGGAGGCAACTGCTGTCTGCTGGCCTGACGAGGAAAGCGAGAATAACGTGATGGAGATGATTGCTAACCATCAGTTCGACCTCATTGTCAATGTTCCAAAGAACCATACCAAGCGTGAGTTGACCAACGGTTATCGCATCCGTCGTGGTGCTATAGATCATAATATTCCATTGATGACTAATGTCCGCCTTGCCAAAGCATTTATAGAGGCATTCACCGCCTTGAAGGAAGAGGATATCAAGATCAAGTCATGGCAGGAATATAATAGTTGATTGGAAGTTGAAAGTTGTTAATAAATTTAATATCCTATCACTCCTGTGCTTGCTATTCCCATTGGGGATGCAGGCACAGGAGTCTCCTAATGCCTATCAGGCTCGCAAGATGTTTGACCAGGCGTATCTGATGGTTTTTGGCCCAGAGGGCTCGCAACTACATTATGCCGTCAACATCATCGGCATCTACAAAACGGAGGGGACCATTTGGACTAAAGGTAAGAAAAGTAAATTTATTGATGAGAAATACATTGCGTGGAACGATGATGTCACCTACTATCGTTTAGAGCGAAAAAAGAAAACTATTACCATCTACAATGCCCACTCCGATGAGCGTGACAAATACGCCACCAAGTTTAAGTTCGACCCCAATAACTACTCATACAGTATCAAGAATGATCCCAAACAGGGGTATTTTATCACATTAAGGGCAAAGAAGGGGGCTAAAGGCATCAAAGAGGCACGTGTCCTCCTTGACCATCACACTCACTACCCCATTAGCGTGCGTGTTAAGGTTGGCATTTTCCATACCACTATCAAGATCAGCAATTTCAAAACAGGTGGCATTCAGGATAATCTCTTCACTTTCCCCCATTCCCTGTACAAAGACTATAAGTACATCGACAAACGATAAGATTATTATAAAGAATCATATTTCTTTTTGTATTTTGCACCTTTATTTAGATTAATTTTGTATCTTTGCAAAATGGAAAAGGTGATACTGGGCATCGACCCAGGAACGAACATCATGGGCTATGGCATCCTGAAAGTGAAGGACGGTAAGGCAGAAATGGTGACCATGGGTGTGATAGACCTGCGAAAATTCGGAGATGCCTATTTGAAACTGGGACATATCTTCGAGAGGGTGACGGGTATCATCGATGCCTACCTGCCTGACGAGATGGCTATCGAGGCACCTTTCTTTGGAAAGAACGTGCAGTCGATGCTCAAACTTGGTAGGGCACAGGGTACGGCAATTGCCGCTGCTATCCACCACGGAGTACCTATTCATGAATATGCGCCACTGAAAATCAAGATGGCGATTACGGGCAACGGTGCCGCCTCAAAAGAGCAGGTTGCTGGTATGCTGCAACGATTGTTGAAATTCGACGAAGATGCCATGGTGAAATTTATGGATGCAACGGACGCATTAGGTGCAGCCTACTGCCATTACATGCAGATGAACCGTCCAGAGTCACAGGCACACTACAAAGGATGGAAGGACTTCGTGAACAAGAACCAAGAAAAGGTAAGCAAAGTATGCAAAAAATAACGGCTATCGTAGGACGAAACGGAAGTGGTAAGACACTATATATCGAGAAACTGCGCAGGGATATGGCGAGTGATAGACTACGCTATATTGCCTTTAGTGACTCATATGGTCCTGCTGTTGACAAGTCTTACTACCTGCAACTGCGGTGGAACCAGCATGATATCGACCCAGAGACACCTAATGTTGGGGAACTCTTGGAGAAGGCTTATAGACTGGCTGGCGAGGACACTCCTGAACGTAGGGAACTTCAACGCCATCTGTATGATCTCTTCCACATAAAACCACTACTTGATAAATACGTCATCGCACTATCAAGTGGCGAGTTACGCAAGTTCCAACTAACGAAGACTCTCTTTGCCAACCCCAAATTACTCATTATGGAGAACCCTTTCATCGGACTTGACGCAGAAACACGAGACCAACTGAAAGAGTTGTTAAAATTGCTGGTGGAGAAACATGAGATAGACATTATGCTGGTGCTCTCGAAAACAGACGATATACCCGACTCTGTATCAGAGGTTATTGAAATCAGAGATGCCCATGTAATGGCACCATGTACCAAAGAGGAATACGAATTCCGACAGGTGAACATTCCAGAGCACGTGCTGACGAAGCACGAACAAGAAGCCATCCTCGACCTACCCTATAAAGACAACGACTACCATACCGATGAGGTCATCAACATGCGTAATGTGAGCATCCGCTATGGCGACCGCACCATCTTGCGCGACCTCAACTGGACTGTGCATAATGGGGAGCGATGGGCACTGACAGGACAGAATGGGAGCGGAAAGTCTACCCTACTCTCGCTGGTATGTGCCGATAACCCACAGAGTTATGCCTGTGACATTACCCTCTTTGACCATCAACGAGGTACTGGTGAGAGCATTTGGGACATCAAGAAGCATATTGGCTATGTATCGCCAGAAATGCACCGTTCCTATCAGCGTGACCTGCCTGCCATCCGAATCGTGGCAAGTGGGCTGAAGGACTCGGTAGGACTCTATGTGAAGCCTAACGAGGAAGAATATGCCATCTGCAAGTGGTGGCTTGATATGTTCGGACTGGAAGACAAGTACAACCGCCCTTTCCTGAAACTCTCCAGTGGAGAGCAACGGCTGGTATTGTTGGCACGTGCCTTTGTGAAAGACCCCCAGTTGCTGATTCTCGATGAGCCCCTACATGGACTTGATCTCTGGAACCGCAGACGAGTGAAAGATATCATTGAGACTTTCTGTCTGCGTAAAAACAAGACGATGGTGATGGTGACTCATTACGAGGAGGAACTACCCAGCGTCATCACTCATAGGAAATATTTAACAAGACAAAAATAACCATGACAATGAAAAAGATTTTAATAGCCCTCATGCTCCTCATCGGCATGAACGCTCAGGCTCAAGAGGTGTTCAACGAACTGCGACAAAAGAACAAGACTATCGTTGAGGCCCCTGAGACAAATGGACTGGTACGTTCTATCAGCCAATTCAAGTTGGATGCCCTTAACTATCTTGCCATCAAGATGCAAGAGGAGATGCCCGACTCTTCTGTCTATTATCTCGACCGTCAGGCTTTTGCCATGAACAATTACGTGACTTTCTATATTCAGAAACTCGTACAGTATAATGAAATGCCAAAGGCACTACAGGAGGAAATGACAAAGATGTTCATGGAAACCAGCAGGAACCATCCGCTCTTCAAAGACAAAGACAAGGAGATGGTACTTAGTTATTACAATAATGGCGAAGTACTAATCCGCTTCTCCTTGGACACTGATTGGGAGATGGCACTGGAGGACATCAAGAAGAAGATGGCAAAGAATGAATAATAACAATTCACATTTTAAAATATATTATTAATCAGCTATTATGGAAAGAACATGGAGATGGTTTGGCAAGAAGGATAAGATCACGCTTGCCATGCTGAGACAAATCGGAGTGGAGGGTATCGTCACCGCACTGCATGACGTACCCTTAGGACAAGTATGGACACGGGAGAAGATCCGTGACCTTCG
>ERZ842401.6821-NODE-6821-length-11990-cov-5.943863_pt1 | contig 11990 bp, 9 predicted proteins | sample MGYA00521270_ERZ842401 | MGnify/ENA primary metagenome ERZ842401 (study PRJEB31892, sample SAMEA3878208) | bioreactor metagenome | biome: Moose rumen | place: Sweden | collected 2011-10 | study: EMG produced TPA metagenomics assembly of the PRJEB12797 data set... | reverse complement strand
TCGACAAAAAGATACTGAATATCCTGTCGAAAAATGCCCGTATTCCTTTTAAGGATGTGGCTGCTGAGTGTAATGTTTCGCGTGCTGCCATCCACCAGCGTGTACAACACCTCATTGAGGGTGGTGTCATCATGGGTAGTGGCTTTGATGTCAACCCCAAGAGCTTAGGCTACAGCACATGTACCTACGTGGGCATCACCCTGGAGCGTGGCTCGATGTATAAGGACGTCGTGGAGTTTCTGCGCCACATCCCAGAGATAGTGGAGTGCCACTTCACCACAGGTCCTTACACCATGCTGGTGAAGCTGTATGCACGTGACAACGAACAGCTGATGCATCTGCTGAACGGACGCTTGCAGGACATTCCCGGTGTGGTAGCTACAGAGACGCTTATCTCGCTGGAACAGAGCATCAAGCGTGAAATCCCTGTAACCTTAGACGAATAGACCGCGCTATGAGCAATCGTTTCGACTGGCAGTCGCAGTTGGCCAAGGCTTACACCACCTTCCCTGAGGCCCAGCAGAAGCCCGTCATCGGGATTACGGGCAACTATGGAGAGCTGACCTGTAAGATAGGGGAGGGGTACTACAAATCCGTATGGAAAGCGGGTGGTGTGCCTGTCATCATCCCTCCCTTGAGGGATACGGACAGCATCATCAACACGCTGGAACACATTGACGGACTACTGCTTAGCGGTGGGGCTGACTTCAACCCATTGTATGCCGGTGAGGAACCGGATAAGCGCTTGTCGGGCATCAACAGCGAGCGCGACCTGCCGGAACTGCTCATCACCCAGTTGGCGTATAACCGTCAGATTCCTATCTTGGGTATCTGCCGGGGTATCCAGACCTTGGCTCTCGCCTTAGGCGGAAAGGTGATGCAGGACATCAGCGAGACAGCTCAGATTAAACACTCGCAAGACGCTGACCGGTCAGAACCCACGCATAGTGTCAGTGTGGAGGAAGACTCTATCTTGTACCATATCTACAAATCATACCTCTCACCTCTCACCTCTCACCTCTCACCTCTTCTGTTCGTCAACTCCTTCCACCATCAGGCAGTAGGTGATACTGGTCAGCGGTTCCGTGTGACCGCACGCTCAGCTGACGGCATCATTGAGGCGATGGAGAGTACAGAGCATAAGCGCATCATGGGTGTGCAGTGGCATCCCGAATGCATGGACGAAGGACTGCCCATCTTCCAATGGCTGGTCCAGGAGGCTGCACAGTATCGCGAGGTGTGCCAGGTGCATCAGCACATACTGACCCTCGACACCCATTGCGACACACCGATGTTCTTTGACCAAAACATCCAGTTCACCCACCGCGACCCGAAGATACTGGTCGACCTGCATAAGATGACAGAGGGACATCAGGACGCGACCATCATGGTGGCCTACCTGCCACAGCCTACCGACCATCCCAAGGAGTATGCTGACAACATCTTCGACCAGATAGAGCACATCGTGGCAGACAACAGTCAGTATATCGCACTGGCACGAAACCCCAACGACCTATGGATGAACAAACATCAGGGCAAGAAGAGCATCATGCTCGGTATTGAGAACGGTCATGCGCTGGATGGAAAGATAGAGAACCTGCGGCACTTTGCCCAACGGGGCATCGTCTATATGACGCTCTGTCACAATGGCGACAACGATATCTGCGACTCCGCACGAGGTAGTCAGACATGGGGCGGTGTGAGTGACTTTGGCAAGCAGGTCATCCGGGAAATGAACCGTCTGGGTATCATGGTCGACCTCAGTCATGCCCACGAGAAGAGTTTTTACGACGCCTTGGAACTGAGCCAGACACCCATCGTGTGCAGCCATAGCAGTTGCCGTGCCCTGTGCGACCATCCCCGCAACCTTACTGACGACCAGATGCGTGCCTTGGCAGCAAAGGGTGGTGTGATGCAGGTCACCCTGTATAATGGATTCCTCGTGAAGGATGGGCAGGCCACGATAGAGGATGCTATGCGCCATTTGGAGTATGCCATCGACGTGATGGGTATTGACCATGTGGGACTGGGCACCGACTTCGATGGCGATGGTGGCATCGTAGGACTGGCCAATTCCTCTGAGCTCCCCAACTTCACCCGCCAGCTGTTGAAACGCCAGTTCAGTGAGGAGGACATCCAGAAAATCTGGGGAGGAAACTTTATTCGCGTCATGAATGACGCTCAAATGAGAAATGAGTAATGAGAAATGAGAAATGTAAATGAAGAAATGAAGAAATGGCTGACCACCGCAACGATAGTCCTCGGAGCCATCTGCCTGTGCGCCTGTAGTACCACTAAGAAGCAGGCGGAAAACCAGCCTGTCGTTAAGATAGAATTCGATGCTGATTCAGCCTATACTTTCTGTGCTGCTCAATGTGGTTTTGGGCCACGCACCATGAACAGTGAGGCCCACGAACTGTGCGGCCAGTGGATTCAGCAGAAATTCGAGCAATACGGCTATCAGGTGGAAATGCAGAAAGCCGACCTGAAAGGCTATGACGGCACGGTGCTGAGGAGTACGAATATCATCGCCCGGTCGGGTAAGCAGACAGACAACCGGCTGTTCGTCTGCGCCCACTGGGACAGTCGCCCCTGGGCTGACAACGACCCTGACTCTGTCTATTGGCACAAGCCCGTGATGGGAGCCAACGACGGAGCATCGGGAGTTGCTGTCATGCTGGAGCTGGCCCGCCTGCTGCCACAGCACGACTCCGCTCGCGTGGCAGTCGACTTCATCTGCTTTGATGCGGAAGACTGGGGTGTGCCGCAGTGGAGCGATGAGGTGGATGGCGACTCGTGGGCACTTGGTGCTCAATATTGGGCTACGAAATACACGGGTAAAGAATACCAATATGCCATCCTGCTCGATATGGTTGGCGGTCAGGGGGCTAAGTTCTACCAGGAGGCATTCTCCATGCAGTATGCCCGCTCGATTGTGGAGAAGGTGTGGAGTGCAGCCTCAGCTGCCGGCTATGGCAGTTTCTTCCCTGCGATGGATGGTGGCGGTGTGACCGACGACCATCTGCCCGTCAACGAGAAGGCTCACATTCCGTGTATCGACATCATCAACCACTATCCTGATTGTCAACAAAGTTCGTTCGGTCCTACCTGGCACACCGTCAACGACGACATGCAGCACATCGACAAGAATACACTAAAAGCGGTTGGTCAGACGTTGACACAGCTTATATTTACAGAATAAGAATACATCATTTCTCATTCCTCATTTCTCATTTCTCATTTGAAAATTACAGCTGTCCCGCTTCCACCATCAGTACGATGCGCTCGGTCAGGCGGTCAACACCTTCGGGGTCGTATTGTTTTTTCAGGGATGCACCAAAGGCCCAGGCAAAGGCCTGATAGAAGCCGGCACGGACGGGACCGAGGAAGGCTTGAATCAGTTCGTAGCCTGACGAGTTGCTCTCACGGTAAATCAGTTTGATGAGCAGTTTACCCTGCGAGTAGGTCAGCTTCTTCATACGGGGCTTATACTCTTTCATGATGCTCTTTTCCACCCTGTTCATGTGCTCCTGACGGGCCTCCTTGGAGGGCAGTGTCTCCAGATACTCAGCTGTTTCCATCATAATCATACGCGCCTCTTTGGCGATGGGCAGCACCGTCTTCACGTTTTTCACCAGTCGCATATAGGCATTCTGCTGGCGCTTGCTGCTGAAGGTGACGGGCGGAAAGACGTAGACATTATTCATCTCCATATACTGGATGCTGTCACCGTCTTCCAGCACCTTACCCACCTTCACGGTAGGGACAAAGGTGGGACTGTCCATGTCCACCTCTTGCTGCTTCTTATCCTGTGCTGCAGCACCCAGCGTCAGAAGGCAAAGGCCAAAAGCTAAGCATATCTTTCGTTTCACGGTGCAAAAATACGAAAAAGTTGAGAGTAAACAGCGTGCTATTAGGAAACTTTTCGTATTTTTGCACTATGAAACGTCTTTTGTTACTTTTTTTAGCCTTTCACACCCTCTTTTCCGTTGCCCAGACACCCGACTGGCAAGAGGACATGCAGGAATGGAGCACGGCGGAGGATATGACGGATATCACCAATATGGAACTGTTGGAGGACCTGTCCGTCAACAAGCTCAATCTGAACCAAGTCACCCGTGAGCAACTGGAGCAGCTGCCCTTCCTGTCAGCACAGCAGGTGGAGGCTATCATGGAGTACCTCTACCGATACGGTCCCATGCGGTCGCTGGGCGAGTTGCAGATGATTACCCAGCTGGACTACCAGACGCGTCAGCAGCTCACCCACTATGTCAGGGTAGGGGAGGAACGACCGCGCAGCGTATGGCCTAAGATGAGTGACATCACCCAATACGGGAAACACCTGTTCATGGCTACGGTTAAGGTGCCGTTCTACGACCGCCAGGGTGACCGTGACGGCTACTTAGGCTACAAATACCGTCATGACCTGCGCTACCAGTTCAACTACAACAACCGCATCAAAATGGGTATCACAGCGGCACAGGATGCCGGGGAGCCCTTCTTCTCCAACCGCAACAAGGCGGGCTACGACCATTACAGCTACTACTTCCAACTGCGTGACATGGGATGGCTGGAAGCCCTGAACGTGGGCATGTACCGTGTGCAGCTGGGCATGGGACTCATCATGAATACCGGTTACCACCTGGGGAAGCTCGCCACCTTGCAGAACTTAGGACGTACCACCCACAGCCTGACAGCCCATACCTCCCGTTCGGTGGCGGGATATCTGCAAGGAGGTGCCACCACGCTACGCCTGTCGAAACAGCTGACGGTGACTGCCTTTGCCTCGTACCGTCCGCTGGACGCTACCCTGAATGATGACGGTACGGCACGCACACTGATTACCAGCGGCTACCACCGTACGACCACTGAGATGGACAAGAAGCACAACACCCACGAAACCGACCTGGGTATCAGTATGGGATGGCGGAAAGGCACGCTCTACGTCAATGCCAACGGGCTGTACACCCACACGGACCGCCGCCTGACACCCCAGAAGGAGAACACGCCCTACCGACGTTATGCCGCAGAAGGCTGCGACTTCGCCAATTTCAGCCTTGACTATGGCTATAACAATGCGCGCCTGAGCTTTGCCGGAGAGACTGCTGTCAACCGCGATGGAGCCATCGCCACACTCCACTCGCTGAGTTACACCATCAACCCTCAGGTCAGGCTGACTGCCATTCACCGCTATTTCGACAAACGTTATACAGCGCTCCATGCCTATAGCTTCAGCGAGGGGGGCAGTGTACAGAATGAGCACGGCATCTACTTAGGTGTCAACTGGCAACCTGCGAAGGCGTGGCTCGTTCAGGGCTATGCTGACTATGCCCATTTCGGGTGGCAGCGTTACCGCGTCAGCGCACCCAGCGACGCCTTCGATGCGATGGTCACCACCAAATACAGTCAGGAGAAATGGAGTCTGGAAGGGCGTTATCGTATGCATCTGCGGCAACAGGACAACAGCGACAAGACCAGACTGGTGAATCGTCCGGAACACCAGCTGCGACTTACCTGGAACTATACGCCTGTGTCGCAGTTGACACTGCGCACACAGGGCAATGCCATCAGCAAGACCACAGAGCAGGGCAACAGCAAGGGGGTGTTGCTCAGTCAGGAGGCCACATGGAAACATCGCTGGCTGCAAATCAACGCCAGCGTAGGCTGGTTCCATACCGACAACTACGACAGCCGCATCTATCTGTATGAGAAGTCTGTCCTCTACGACAACACCATGAGCATGTATTACGGACAGGGCATGCGCTATGCACTCATGGCTCGTGGCGAAATCGGGAAACGACTCACCCTCTCTGCCAAGATGGGGGTCACCAACTACTTTGACCGCACCACCATCAGCAGCGGACTGCAACAAGTGGATGCCTCCTCGATGGCTGACCTGCTGCTGCAATTACGTATTATATTATAATAAGGTGTGGTAAAGGCGTGCCACCTGACTGGCGACATCGTTACCCTCAAACTTACGGATATACTCCCTGCTCTTGCGGATGCGTTCGTCACGGCCACGGGCTCCACGAAGCGACATCTTAAGGGCATCAGCCATGTCCAGGACGTTGTCAGGGTCGACATATAGGCTATGCGGCCCACCTGCCTCCTCCAAACACGACCCCTTACAGGCTACGACAGGCAGTCCGGCGGCAATGGCTTCGATGATGGGGATGCCAAAGCCTTCATAGCGCGACGGATAGACGAATGCCTCTGCCATCGCATAAATGGCTGCCAAGTCAGCGTCGGGTACTCCGCTGAGCAGGTGTATGCGTTCGTCGTGTGGCAACTGTTTGGCGTATGATGTCTGTCGCCCGACGGCTACCAGGTGAATGTCCTGGGGAAGTAGCTCTACTGCCTCTGCTGCCAATAGCAGGTTCTTCCGTTCCTCTATGGTTCCTACGTTCAGCACATAGCGTTGTGGTAGCTTGTAGCGTTCTCGCACCTGTGCCTTTCGCTCGCTCTTAACCTCTGATGAAAACCGTGGGGCAAAACTCTGGTAGATGAGTTTGATGCGGTCAGCATATTCCTCACCACCCAGTTCTATGATATCCTGGCGGGTCCGTTCGCTGATGGCGATGATGCAGTCTGCCTCGCGTAGCGCCTGGCGGAACTTCCATTCGTAGATTCGCGTGTCTATCCAGTGGTAGTACTCCGGGTGACGCATGAATATCAGGTCGTGGATGGTCACCACACTGCGGATGCCCTTCTTGCGCAATCCGACAGGCAGTTCACCGGACAGGCCGTGATACACCTCGACACCATCGCGCTGCAGGTCGCCCACCACTCCGCGAGAGCGCCACCAGGCCTTCCTGAGTGCTGACGGATGACCATGGGGATAGCAGAACTGCACATTACCGTCGCCAATAATCTGTCCGCGCAGGTCGTCACGTCCCTCGTCGGGTGCATACAGGCGCAGCTGCATGTCACTGTCGCCCATGCGTATCAGGTCGTTCACCAGCGTACGTCCGTAACTGCCCAGTCCCGTGCCGTTCCTGACTATGCGTTTCGCATCAATCCCGACAATCATACAAACTCATCACCGTATTTCATCTGTACCTCATTGACATACTTGCGCACCATAGCTGACGAGTCACCCTTCTTGCAGATGAGCAGCACGTTGCCTTCCTCAGCCACGATATATCCGTCAAGCCCGTTGATGACACCCACCTTGCCCTTAGGCAACTTGATGACGTTGTTGTGCGAGTCCTCCATCATCACTTCCGAGTCGATGACCACGTTGTCACCGTCGCCCTTGCTCATACACTCGTAGATGGCATGCCATGTACCCAGGTCAGCCCATCCGAAGTCGCACTTCATCACATACACCCCCTTGGTATGCTCCAGGATGGCATAGTCTATCGAGAGGTTCGGATAGCGCGGATAGTTCTCTTTCACGTACTCCAGCTCCTGTTCGTAAGTGTACGTCGGATTGAGGAACTTCAGTTCGCGCAACACGCTGGGGAATATTTCCTCGAAACAGCTCGTCAGCTTGTGCGAGTTGGCGAGGAAGATGCCGGTGTTCCAGTAGAACTCGCCACTCTCCATAAACATCTGGGCAAACTGGCGCTCGGGCTTCTCCGTAAACGACTGCACGCGGTAAACGTCGGGCTTGCAGCTCAGGTCGCCCATCTGGATGTAGCCATAACCGGGTTCCGGACGGGTAGGCTTCACGCCCATCACCAGCAGCACGTTGTTCTCCTGCACATAGCTGATGCCGGTCTCTAAGCTGCTCAGGAACAAGTCGTCGTTCATCACCATGTGGTCTGACGGTGCTATGATGATGTTGGCATCAGGCGTCACCCGCTTGATGCGCATATTCGCCCAGGCCACGCTGGCTCCCGTATTGCGGTTGACGGGCTCCACCAGAATGTTGTGTTCGTCGACATCGGGCAACTGTTCAAGAACGAGCGGCAGGAACTCCCTACACGTACATATTAAAATGTTCTCAACGGGTATCACTTTCGCAAAACGGTCGAACGTCGTCTGCAACTGGGTGCGCCCTGTACCGAAAAAGTCTATAAACTGCTTTGGAAACTGGTCACGGCTACAGGGCCATAGTCTACGGCCACGTCCTCCAGCCAGTATCACACAATAATTTTTTTTGTCTATTTCCATAGTATGGTATTCAGATATATTTCTATTTTTCGACTACTAAGGTACGAATAATAATAGTATAAAACAAGAAAAATGCATCTTTTTATAAAAATTTCATAATTCGTGGCTTGTTATTCATAAATATTTTGTAACTTTGCCCCGCTATTTTAAAAAATAACCTGCTTTTCGAGCCCAGATGGCGGAATCGGTAGACGCGCTGGTCTCAAACACCAGTGGGGCAACCCATCCCGGTTCGAGCCCGGGTCTGGGTACAAGGGCTGAAAAAGCAGAGGTCGCTGAAGAATATCTCCAGCGACCTTTTTTTGTTTACTGTCAGGCTTGTCTGCTACATTCTGGTCCTGAAGTATTCGATGATATGGTCCAGTCCCTCGTCGAGCTTGACCTTAGGTTCCCAGCCCAGCTGCTCCTTGGCGAGTGTAATGTCGGGACGACGCATCTTAGGGTCGTCGCTGGGTAGTGGACGGAATACTATCTTGCTGCGTCCGCCAATCTTCTGAATGACTTTCTCTGCCAGTTCGAGCATGGTGAACTCACCGGGATTGCCCAGGTTGACGGGGCCGGTGAAGGTATCGTTGGTATCCATCACTTTGAGCATGCCTTCTATCAGGTCACTGACATATTGGAACGAGCGTGTCTGCTGGCCGTCACCATAGATGGTAAGGTCTTCGCCACGAAGAGCCTGTACGACGAAATTGGAGACCACACGTCCGTCGCTGATAGCCATACGAGGGCCGTAGGTGTTGAAGATACGGATGACCTTTGTCCTGACACCATGCAGACGATGATAGTCGAAGAAGAGCGTTTCCGCACAGCGTTTGCCCTCATCGTAACATGAGCGCAGACCGATGGGGTTGACATTGCCCCAATAGCTTTCGGGCTGCGGGTGGACATTGGGGTCGCCATAGACCTCACTGGTGGACGACTGTAGGATTTTGGCTTTGGTGCGACGGGCCAAACCCAGCATGTGGTAGGCACCGAAGACGGAGGTCTTGGTGGTCTGTATGGGGTCGTTCTGATAATAGATGGGTGAGGCAGGACATGCAAGGTTATAGATTTCGTCGACCTCAGCCCAATAGGGATTGATGACATCATGGCGTACCAGTTCGAAGTTGGGCTTACCAATCAGGTGCCATACATTCTCCTTGGAGCCACTGTAGAAGTTGTCAAGGCAAATGACGTCATGACCTTCGCTGACCAGTCGTTCGCATAGATGAGAGCCAATAAAACCGGCTCCGCCTGTTACCAATATTCTTTTCATAGTGATTACTTTTGTTTTGGACTACTTTTTAGTTGCGCGGATGAAATAGATGATGAGCAGGACATACGCCACGAGGGAGCAGAGCTCGGAGAGGGGATTGGCCCACCACGCTGCATAGTCGAACTGGATGCCACCAAAGCGCAACAGGGCACTGATGACTCCCATGAGCGCTCCACCGGCAATGAATCCTGAGGCGATGAGGTTACCCTGTTCACCACGGGCTTTGTTGACGGCCTCGTCCTTGGAACGCGAGGTGACATACCAGCTGATGGCTCCACCGATGACCAGCGGGACATTGAGTTCCATGGGGATGAACATACCCAGGGCAAAGGCCAGAGCCGGAATCTTACACAACGTGAGCACCACAGCAATGACAGCACCAAGGGCATAGAGAGGCCAGGGGGCGCCAACCCCATTCATGAGCGGGTCAATCACTGCTGCCATCGCATTGGCCTGTGGAGCAGCCAGCGTACCCGAGGCAAAGCCGTATGTCTCGTTGAGCAACATCATGACACCACCTACGGTAGCAGCACTGACCAGCGTTCCCAGGAACTTCCACGTCTGTTGCTTGCGAGGCTCCGTGCCACACCAGTAGCCAATCTTCAGGTCGGTAATGAACGAGCCTGCCATAGAGAGGGCGGTACATACCACACCACCCATGATGAGGGCAGCCACCATACCGCCCGTGCCCTTCAGACCTACTGCCACCATGACTACCGAGGCCAGGATGAGTGTCATCAGTGTCATGCCACTGACCGGGTTAGAACCCACAATGGCTATGGCGTTCGCTGCCACCGTCGTGAAGAGGAAGGCGATGACTGCCGTCAGGATGATAGCCACTGAAGCGAAGAGCAGGTTGCCGTCCATGACACCAAACCAGAAGAAGAGGAAGGTGAGCACCAATGTCACTACCGAAGCAATAGCAATAAACTTAAAGGGAAGATCTTGTTGGGTTTGCTGCGAATCTGTTGTAGCTCCTGCCTTCGTCGCCAATCCTACCGCACTCTTGATGACGCCCCACGACTTGATGATGCCAATGATGCCTGCCATAGCAATGGCACCAATGCCTATCGACTTACCATAGGAGGTGAAAATCTGTTCGGGAGACATGTCGCCCACAGCTGTGGTGATGGCAGGGTTCCACTGGTTGAGCACATCATCGCCAAACAGCAGGGCCATGCCGGGTACCACCAGCCACCATACAAACAGCGAGCCCAGCGTGATGATGAGGGCATAGCGGAAACCGATGATATAACCCAGACCCAACACGGCAGCACCAGTGTTGTTCTTAAACACAAGCTTGGCCTTTTCAGCCAGGTCGTCGCCATAAGGAATCATGCGTGAGGTGACATTCTCGTTCCACCAGCCAAAGGTCGCCACGATGAAATCGTAGAGACCGCCTACAAGGCCTGCTATCAGGAGGGGCTTGGCCTGGGAGGAGCCCGATGAAGACCCAGCGGTTGCAGCGGTCCCTGCGACGGAATCGCTGGGAACTGTGGCGGCTTCAGAAGCGCTGCTTTTGAGGACCTGGGTGGTGGCGGTGGCTTCAGGGAAGGGGAATTGCTCCTGAGGGGCCTCGACGAAATAACGACGGAAGGGGATGAGGAACAGGATGCCCAAGACGCCACCCAACAGGGAGGCGATGAATATTTTCAGGAAGTCGGCACTCATCTCGGGATACTTCGCCTGAAGGATGTAGATGGCCGGCAGGGTAAAGATGGCTCCAGCCACCACAGCACCCGAACAGGCACCAATGGACTGGATGATGACATTTTCGCGCAAGGCATTGCTGCGCTTGGCAGCGGCACTGACGCCTACGGCGATGATGGCAATGGGAATGGCAGCTTCGAACACCTGACCGACCTTCAGGCCCAGGTAGGCAGCAGCTGCAGAAAACAAGACAGCCATGAGGACTCCCCATGTCACTGACCATGTATTGACTTCACTTTTCATATCTTTCTTTGTATTTTGTTGCAAAGTTACGAAAAAAATCGGAAAAAGGTTGAAGTCTCGATAAAAAGTATTACCTTTGCACATATTATTATAAATAAGGAGATAGAAATTATGAACGAAAACGAGAAAAATCAGTCAGGACAACTGCAGATAGAGCTGCCACAGGACGTGGCTCAGGGTGAATATGCCAACTTTGCCATCATCACACATTCAAGCAGCGACTTCGTCATCGACTTCGCCCGTGTGCTGCCCGGTGTTCCCAAGGCCCAGGTGAAAAGTCGTGTCATCCTGGCACCAGAACATGCCAAGCGATTGCTCGGTGCGTTGCAGGAGAATATCGTAAGATATGAACGAGAATTCGGTCAAATCAAGATTCCCAACCAGGAGCCGCGCACCATTGCTCCGTTCCCAACAGGCAAGGGAGAAGCCTAAAGAGGGAGTTAAAAATTGCTAAAACACTTATTTTGTGTTAAAAATCACAAAATAAGTGTCTTTTTGTTTCTTATTAATTAGGTGGTTCGGGGAAAAGTTCGTACCTTTGCAGCCCAAATGCGCTAAGTGAGTACAGGGCGTATTATGCACAGTTGAATTTGAATAAAACATAATATATAAGTAATTAATTAAAAAACAAACAATTATGCCTACAATTTCACAATTG
>ERZ842401.6820-NODE-6820-length-11996-cov-3.553220_pt1 | contig 11996 bp, 7 predicted proteins | sample MGYA00521270_ERZ842401 | MGnify/ENA primary metagenome ERZ842401 (study PRJEB31892, sample SAMEA3878208) | bioreactor metagenome | biome: Moose rumen | place: Sweden | collected 2011-10 | study: EMG produced TPA metagenomics assembly of the PRJEB12797 data set... | reverse complement strand
GGGGGCTGATTTAGTGATGTAATTCAATTTTTCTTTTTTATTATATCTTAGATTTGTTGTAAGTTTATACCATTTTTTTGTATAAAAAAGGATATTTTTAATACAAAAATAGTATTTTACTATATATTTGGTTGAAAGATGTTTTCAATAATCTACAAGAATATTGAAAGGTAAGTTTTTTTATGTGAGTGATAAATAATAACTTCGAGAAAAATTTTGCTTAAAGATAAGTTTGCAAATTATAATTTTTTTTTTATGTTTGTATGTGTTTGGTTCTTCAAAGAATAAAAGATGAAAAAAAATATTGCAATACTAATTTTTTTTATACTAACAACGTCATTAACAAGTGCTCAAAAAAATTGTTCTACAATAAAAAATAAAGACGTTGAACGTAAATTTAGTGATGCTGTCAACCTTATGACACAAAATAAGGATATTGGTATAAGGTATGTTAAAGAAATAGCAGACGTATATCCGAAGTATTACCCTGCCACACTTGAACTTGGAAAGTTTTATTTGGATAAGCAAAAGGATGCTCAAGTTAGATTTCAAACTTCTAAATCATCGGAATATGGTGCATTAGCAGAAAAATATTTGAAACTTTCGTATGAAAATTGTGATAGTTACGATAGTTTGAGGGCTGCATATTTACTTGGTGAGTATTATTTTATAAATCGTAATTTTAAAGATGCTCAAAAATTCTATGATGTTTTTTTATCATCGCAAAATGCTGCGTTAAGTTGTAAAAAAATGGCTGTTAGGCGACAAGAAATGGTAAAAGAATATTTTGAGATAATGAAAAATCCAGTAAAATTTAATCCACGCGAATTGCGTAACGTTTGCACATCTGATGATGAATATCTGCCTTTTCTTTCGCATGATGGTTCGATACTTTTATATACTCGAAGGCGCGAAAAACGTAAAAATGAATTTGTTGAGGAACTTATGCTTAGCAATTTGTTGTCTGTTGATAGTGTTGGCGAAGTTTTTTCGCGCGGGGCTATGATGCCTTCGCCTTTCAATACAGGAAAACTTCAAGGTGGTGCATGTTTATCGCTTGATAATAAAATTTTATACATAACAATCTGTAATTATGATAATTGCGATATATATTTTTCTGTATTCAAAAATCAAAAATGGCAGCCTTTGATAAAATTGCCAAATACTGTAAATACAGAAGCATTTGAAGGTCAGCCAACTATTGATGCAACAGGCAATATTTTATATTTTTCGAGCAATAGACCAGGAGGTTATGGCGGTTATGATATTTACAAAATAGAACGTAAACACAAAGATTCGCTTTGGAGTGTTCCAATAAATCTTGGTCCAGAAATTAATAGTGAGTTTGATGAAAAAACACCATTTATTCATGGTGATGGTCAAACTTTGTATTTTAGTAGCAATGGACATGGTGGTGTTGGTGGGTTTGACATATTTTTTAGTCGTCTCGATAAGTTTAACCAGTGGAGTAAGCCTAAAAATATTGGTTTTCCACTCAATTCTGATGGTGATGATGTTGCCTACGTTGTGAGTGCTGATGGTAAAAGATTGTATTTTAGCAATAAATTATTGAGTGGAAAAGGTGATTGGGATATATTTTGTTGCGACTTATCGCCAGAGGCTGCTCCAAAACAGATACTTTTGATAAAAGGAAAGATAACTGATGAGGATGGAAGGCCTGTATCGGGCGTAAATGTTGAACTTACTGGACTTAGTACTTACGAAACTCATCAAAATATAACCGAAACAAGTGGCGAATATTCTGTTTCAACGCCAGTTACAAAAGATGAAAATTATATGTTGACTGTAAAAAAATACGGATTTTTTTATAATACAAAACTTATAAATCCCGATAGTTCAGAATATGTGCCGCCAACAATTGAAGATATAAAACTTAGCAAAATTGCTACGGGAGTGGCTATGCCGTTAGAAAATGTAAATTTTGAGTTTAATTCTGCAAATTTAACCGAAACTTCAACTATTTTTCTTCATCAACTTGCAATGTTCCTTGTTGAATATCCGCAGTATAAGGTTGAACTTCGTGGACACACCGATGCTATTGGCAACATTGAAGATAATATGTTGCTAAGCGAAAATCGTTGTCGTACGGTCTATAATTACCTTGTTATGGCTGGAATAAAAGCCAATCGTCTTAGTTACAAGGCTTATGGAAAATCAGCACCGATGGCTGATAACAAAACATCGCAAGGTAGAGCGTTGAATAGACGTGTGGAGTTTATTCTTAAAGATTTTGAATAATTTCAACCATTGAACTGCAAAGTTTGTTAAGTTGCTGTTGGCTAATAATATATGGCGGCATTGCATATATTAATTTGCCAAATGGTCGCAACCAAATTCCCTTTGAAACCAGTTGTTGTTGTATGGTTTTCATGTCAACTGGTTTTTTCATTTCTACAACGCCAATAGCTCCCAACGCCCTAACATCTTTTACCGTTGAGCAGTTTTTAAGACATTCGAGTTGAGTTTTGAATACGTTCTCAATATATTTTACCTTTTTTTGCCAGTTGTTTTTCAAAAGAAGGTTGATGCTTGCAATGGCAAGACTACATGCCAATGGATTTGCCATAAAAGTTGGTCCATGCATAAATTCAGATGGATTGCCTTTTGAGATGGTTTCTGCTACGTTGCTTGTTGCTATTGTGGCTGCAAATGTCATATAACCACCAGTTAAAGCTTTGCCTATGGTCATAATGTCGGGAACAACTTGTGCATGAAGTTGCGCAAACAATTCGCCTGTACGACCAAATCCAGTGGCTATTTCGTCGAAAATTAGCAAAACATCGTATTGTTTGCAAAGTGCAGCAATTTGTTTAAGGTAATTAACGTGATAAAAATTCATACCGCCAGCACCTTGTACCACTGGTTCTATGATAAAAGCTGCTACTGTTTCATGATGTTGTTCAAATAGTTTTTTTAGTTGGTCTGCTGCAGAATCATTCCAATTATCATAAAAACCAATGTTGGGTTTGTCGGCAAAAATCTGTTGTGGTAAAATACCATTCCAAATGTTGTGCATTCCAGTATCTGGGTCGCAAACCGACATTGTATGCCATGTGTCGCCATGATACCCACCTTTGACGGTGAAAAATTTATTTTTGTGTCTGTTGCCGCGAGAATGCCAATATTGCAAAGCCATTTTCATTGCCACCTCAACCGATACACTTCCACTATCACTGTAAAAAATATGTTGCATTTGCGGTGGTAGAATTTTAAGCAGAAGTTTGCCAAGTTCCACGGCAGGTTCATGCGTGAGTCCGCCAAACATTACGTGACTCATTTTTGCCAATTGATTTTTTACCGCATCGTTGAGTTCTTGGCAATTGTATCCGTGTATAGCCGCCCACCACGACGACATACCATCAATAAGTACTTCTCCGCTACATAATTTTATTTCTGCACCTTTTGCACTTTCTACAGGATAGGCTTCGGTAGGATTTAGCGCAGAGGTGTAAGGATGCCAAAGATGTGCTTTGTCAAATTCCTTGAGGTGTTCTATTTCTGTTTTTGTCATTTTTTACAAACTTTTAGCCTTTGCAACAGCATCTTTGTTTATTTTGTCGGCTTGGGTTTCTGCTTGAGAAACCAATTTGTCGCCTTGTTTTTTTGCAGTATTTACAAGTTCGTCGGCTTTGGAACCAGCTTGCGCGATTTTTTTATCTGCTTCGGTTTTTGCTTTTTTCTTAACTTCTTCTGCAGCTTTTTTTGCAGCGGCTTTTGCCACAGGATTGGTTGCTTGGTTTATAAGTTTGTCGGCTTGTTGCGATGCTTCGGCTATAAGTTTGTCGCTTGCTGCTTGAGCTTCGGCTTTGAGTTTGTCGGCTTGAGTTTGTGCTTCGTTTACCAATTTGTCGCGTTGGGTTTTTGCCTCTGCTATAAGTTTGTCGGCTTGTGCTTTGGCTTGTGCGATGTATTTTTGGGCTTCTTCCGAAACTTTTTCTTTAACTTCTGCTATTTTTTCTGTTGCGATGTCTTTTAAAACGTCGGTAGCTGATGTTGAAAATCCTGTAATCTTAGGATTATCAACCGTTCCGCCTATTTTGGCAATTACTTTTATTAATCCGCTTTTTTCGCTACCTGCTACTTTTCCAAGCAAGTTGTTGGCTATGGTGTTGGCCAAATTCATTCCTACATTGAAGTCAAGACTTTGGTCAAGTCCAAGTTTTCCATAAAAATCGCCATCAGAATCGTTGAGTTTAAAGGCAGTTGTATCAACGGTTACATTGCCATCTTCTATTTTAAATCCAACGTTAATGTTTTTCATGGTTGGATTTTTTAGTTTTGAGTTTTGAGTAGCTTCGCCTATGAGGTTGAAAATTTTAGAATCTTTTATGCCTATTGATTTGGTTACTAATCTTCCATCACCGTTAATGGTTTTTAAATCGGGGTTAAGGTATTTGTCCATGTTGGATTTAAAGTTAACTTTAGCCGTTAAATCACCATGACAACTTTTTGCTATTGGTGCAAGTTTTTCTACGGTGTTGAATGTGTTGGCTGTTTGTTGTATATCAATGTTGCTTAAATCGAGTTGCATATCCACTTTGGGACAATTGAGGTCAGCCGCATCGTACTTCCCGTTGGCAAAAACGTTGCCGCCAAGCATAACCATTTTTAAGTTGTTAAGTGTGGCTGCTCCGTTTTTAAGTCCTATATTTCCCGTTAAATTGTTTATTACTAAACTATCGTAAAGAATTTTTCCTATGTTAGCATTTAGATTAAAATCAATGTTTTTAGGAATTTCGGGGGCTTCGGTTTGAGTGTTATCAGTTTGAGTTTCTGATTGTGTTTCTGTTGGTTGCGAATGGTCGTAACTATAAATATCGTTTACGTCAATGAGATTGCTTTTATAGTTAAAGGCGGCTTTGAGTGTGCTGTCGGAAAAAACATATTGAAAAATGTTGTTGATTTTTCCTTCAAGTGCAAAATCCGATTTTCCGAGGTTCATGTTAAAATTGTCGAGTGTGGCATATTGTGGCGAAATCACTAAATGTGCTTTGTGTATATCAACGGGTGGCAAATCTTCGAGTGTTGTTCTAAAATTGGTTAATGTTATGTCGCCCTTAGCGTTAAATTTGTCGTATTGTTCGTTGTCAATAGCCGAAAGCTTGCCGTTAAAACTCAAAATTGCTTTTACCAATCCGCTTAATGGCATATCATCGAGTGGTACAACTTGCGAAACAGTGTTTAAATCGAGTGTAGCATTAACATTTCCTGCCAAATCCATGTCTTTTGCGTAGGTTTGTACAAGTAATTTTGCGTCAATGGGATTATCGGCTATATTAAGGTGCAATTTTTCGACATCAATTTTTATTTCGTCTAAATTTCCTTGACAATTTATATTAGATTTTACGTTGATATTTTCTACTGATTTTGGCAAATCGGGATATTGAAAACGTGCATTATCAATTTGAAAATCAACACCAAACGCTGGAAATGATACTGCATTGAAATCGCCTTTAGCAAAACCATCAAATTTAAATGTACCAGAAGTTTCAATGCCGTCAAGTTCCTTCGCATATTCGGCCGGAATTAGGCTTAAAACACTTATAAAATCGGTGTTTTGTGCTCCAAATTTTAAATCCATTCTTATATTTGTGTCTGGCATTGCAATCCATCCATTTAGCGCAAGTCCAAGTTTGTTTATTTGGTATAAATTTTCTTTGAATGTAAATTTCATGGCTTGCATATCGGCATCTAAGTCTGATTTTAAGTTAACATGGGCATCGTTGATATAAATAATCGGTCCCATTCTAACATTTAACTTAGCTATATCCATAAGCATCGAAAGGTCTGTGTGAGCATCACTCAAATCACCGTGTAGTTTAAAAAATAAACTATCTATTAAGGCGTGTACATCGGTTACACTATCGGTATATTTTACAACTAAGTTGTTGATTTCAAACTTTTTAAGAGCAAGGTCAAATTTTGTTTGCACGGTGTCTTCTTCTATTGTTTCTTCAACTTCTGTACTGTCTGATTTAACAATATCGTAGTTTGGCTTACCAGCTTGTGTAACAATAAGATTTACGTATGGATTATCAAGTACAACAGATTTAACTCTGATTTTTCCTCCAAAAAGCGTTCTAATATTAACGGTAGCTTCAAGTTGGTCGAATGCAGCTAATGTGTCGCCGTTAAACTCGCCTTTACCAACAACAGAAACGTCGTTAATTTTAACATTTAAAAGAGGGAAACTTTTAAAAAGATTAAGATGTAAGTCGTTGACTTCCACCGAGGCATCAAGATAATCTTCTGCTACGGTGGTGGCTATTTTAAGAACTTTGTCTGTAAAAAACAATGGTAATAAAACCATCAATGCAACAATTGCCAATAGGGTAAAGCCCAATATTTTAAATAATTTTTTCATAATTAAAACTCAAAAATTCGCAACACAAAATTATTAATTTTTTTTATACAATTCTATTTTTTTGCTTTTATTATGTTGTAAATTTTTTTTTGCTAATTTTGCACCAAAATAAATACAATATGGCAAAACTTCTGCTGAGTACGGCTTATATGCCCAATTTGCAATATATCAGAGCTATAGCTCAAAACAAAGAAGTGTTTTGTGAGCAATACGAAAGTTTTTCTAAGCAGACATATAGAAATCGTTGTCAAATTCTTGCGGCATCGGGTGTTATTAATTTGACAATTCCTATTGTAAAGGCAAATTCTAAACACATAACACGCGATACTAAAATAAGTTATGCCGAAAATTGGCAAAGTAACCATTGGCATTCTATTATTTCGGCTTATAATTCATCGCCATTTTTTGAATATTTTAGAGATTATTTTGAAAAATTTTACACAAAACGATACACTTTTTTGATAGATTATAATAATGAGATATTAGAAATTTTGCTTAAAATTTTAGAAATAAAAACTAAAATTTATCCAACAAAAGATTACATTTTTGAAGGTGATGACAATTATGTTGACCTTAGAAATGTAATTAATCCCAAAAAAAGTCAAATTGATGGAATAAATTATTATTATTCAGCACCTTATCCTCAAGTTTTTGATTCAAAATATAGGTTTTGCCCAAATCTAAGTATTATTGATATATTGTTTAACATCGGTTTTGAGACTCGTGAGTATGTTTTTTAAAAAGAGTAAAAAAAATAATGAAAATCCAAAACATTAAATATTCAATACCGTTAGTATTGGCTGTTGTGGTTTTGGTTGTTTTTCGATTTCCCGACTTAAACAGTTCGATAACTGCTTGTGAATCTGATTTTTTAGCTATACAAAAAATCGATTTTGATTCAATTTTACAAAGTAAATCACCTTTTTTTTCGGGATTAATTAGTCTTGGTGCTAATGTATTTGGTTGTAATTTGCTTTTTTTGAGAATATTGTCGTTTGTTTTTGTAACATTGTCTATAATAGTTGTTTACAAATTTGCAAATTATTTTTTTGGACTTCAATGTGGAGTAATTTCAGCATCGTTATTAACTGTTCAGAACATTTTTATAATTCAATCAGGGTTGGTTGTTCCTGATTTTATGTTATCTTTTTTTATTATTATTGCGTTTTATTATTATTTTAGAGAAAAATACGTTGCAACATTTGTTTTTTTGGTCTTGGGATTGTTAACCTCTTCAATAACAATTGCAGTCTGCATTTTTCTAATTTTAGTTTCTTTTTTAAAGCATATAACTTGTAAAAATGAAGATATTGTAAAACCTGTTTTTTTAAGTTTTTTTCCAATATTAATTTTTATTGTTTTAAATTTGGTATTTTATCAAAACATTGAAAATTGGGATTTTAGCAGTGAAGATTATTTAGATAAACTTTTAAAATATTTATATTTTATATTTGTTGGTCAATGTCGAAGTTTTTTGTTACCAGTGGTTGTTGCTGCAGTGTTAACTGCCTTTATTCGTAAAGAAAAATATTCTCAGGCAACACAAATAATTTTTTCGCTTCTAATTTTTGTATTAGTTTTGGTGTTGTTTTTAGCATTTTTAAATTATAAAGAAAGTTTCTCATTGCCAGCTATTGCAATTTTATGTATTGCAATAGGCTATTGCATAGGTTTTCTGAATACCGATTATGTTTACAAGTATCTAATAACAAGCATTTTGATAATAATATTTAGCATTGAAACATACTATACAATTATGCAAACAAAACAAGGTTTGCAAGTAAATGAAACAGAAATTATAAATTACCAAATTATTCAGAGATATTGATTAAATTTTTTTATTGGAAATAGCAAAAATGGCAAGGAGAAGTTCTTTTAGTGGGTCAATAGGATTTATTTTAGCAGCGGCAGGTAGCGCAGTTGGACTTGGTAATATTTGGCGTTTCCCATATTTGGCGGCTAAGGACGGCGGAGGATTGTTTTTGGCTGTATATCTTGTGTTGGCAGTTACATTTGGTTTTGCCTTGCTAACCACGGAGGTTGCAATTGGACGTAGAACACGTCAAAGTCCGCTAACTGCTTATAAACGAATGCATCCGAGATTTAAAAAACTTGGTATAATAGCATGTATAATTCCTATGATGATAATGCCATATTATTGTGTAATAGGAGGTTGGGTGTTAAAATATGCTGTAGCTTTTTTAACAGGGCACGGATTAGAAACGGCGGAAGATGGATATTTTGGTAACTTTATTTCTGGTACATACGAACCAGTTGTTTATACATTAGTTTTTTTGTCGGTTACGAGTTATATTATTTATCGAGGTGTTAACAAAGGAATCGAAACATTTTCAAAGATATTAATGCCAATTCTTCTTGTGCTTATTTTGGGAATATCTGTTTTTGCTTTAACAATACAATATACAGACAATCAAAATGTTACACGTACAGGTTTAGATGGTTTGAAAGTATTTGTAATACCTGATTTTAACGGACTTACATTCGACAAATTTAGTATTACGTTGATGGACGCAATGGGACAATTGTTTTATAGTTTGAGCATTGCAATGGGTATAATGATTTCTTATGGTTCGTATGTAAATCCCAAGGATAATCTCGTAAAATGTATCAATAGAATTGAAATATTTGATACTGCGGTAGCTTTTCTTGCTGGTGTGATGGTAATTCCAGTTGTCTATGTATTTATGGGTAAAGAAGGAATGGGAGCATCGGGACCGGGGCTTATGTTTGTTTCTATTCCTAAAATTTTTGCTACACTTGGAACTGCTGGACATGTTTTAGGAGCTGTATTTTTCTTAATGGTTCTGTTTGCTGCTTTAACAAGTGCAATGTCAATATTGGAAGCTATTGTATCGAGTTTTATAGATAAGTTTGGTTATTTGCGGCAAAAATCAACAATAATCGAGTTTTTTATTGCATTGTTTTTTGGATTATTAGTTTGTTTAGGTTATAATTTATTATATTTTGAGTTTAAACTACCTAATGGTGTAAATGCCCAAATTTTAGATCTTATGGATTATACGAGCAATAAGATACTTATGCCTATAATCGTCATTGGTACATGTATTTTAGTTGGCTGGATTTCAACACCTAAAAAGATAATTGACGAAATAACTCAAAATGGAGAGCATTTTGGTAGAGAAAAGTTATATATAGTTATGATAAAATATATTGCACCTATTATGCTGTTGCTTTTGATAGTAAAATCGGCTGTGTTATTATAATTTTTTATAAGTAAATATGTTTTCTACGATTTTTATTTTTCTGAATTATAATATTTGTGTCAACGCATTTGCATTTATTAGCTATTGTATTAAATACAATTGGTTGTTTCTTTTCTCGCCGCTTTGTTTATTAACACAATCACAAATTCAACTTATAGTTTTAATCTTTAATTTTTTTCCTCTCTCCACTTTGCGAAAATCCCAGCCAATATTGTCCCAGATATAGAATGATATGCGCAGGAGATTGCACAAGGAAGTACGCACAACACTGAATTAGGATTGTCGGCAACAAAAAACGATGTCGCCAAGACCGTTGCCATGCCCGCATTTTGCATACCAACTTCAATCGAAAGTGTTTTTTTCTTCGCCAGAACGAATCTAAATAGCCGTCCGACATTGTAGCCGAGAATATAGCCAATGCCGTTATGAAGACATACAACCGTCAGCACCAAAAAGAATAATGCAATGCCGTTAGCCATCAATTGTGGTTGCACTTGACTTACCACACCGCCCACAATCAATGCCAGCCCAATGACACTGCAACCCGGCATAAATGTTTGCAACGTCTTGAAATTCTCGGTTTTTCCAACAAAATAATTCAGCAAACAGCCTAACGAGACCGGCAAAATTGTAATCAAAAGAATGTTTTGGAACATTCCAACGGTATCGACATTAATGGAAGTGTCAGCCAAAAACCACACCAAAAACGGTGTCATCAACGGTGCGAGGAGCGTTGAGGCTGTTGTCATTCCCACGGAATATGCCACATCGCCCTTACAGAGAAACGACATGATATTGCTTGAAACGCCGCCCGGACAGCATCCCACCAAGATTATGCCGACAGCAAGGTAAGGGTCAAGACCAAATAATTTCGTCAACCCAAACGCCAAAAACGGCATCACAGTAAACTGCGCCACAGCACCGATAAGTATGTCTTGTGGTCTGCCTATCAAAATTTTAAAGTCTTCGGTGGAGAGCGTGAGTCCCATTGTCAGCATTATAAATCCTAAAATCAATGATGACACATTGTTTCTTACCCATCCAAAAAGCATAGGAAATAGGAATGCGATAATTGCTGATACAATCACAAACGCCGATGCGTGGCGGTTGATAAAAAGTAGAAGTTTCATTAATCGTAAGAAGTTTTTTGAATCTCGTTTCAAATTATCCAGTTTCTTTGTGGACTGTTTTTTTGTTTCCTTTCTTTGTATTTGGCTACGATTTTATTTGTCATTGTTTGGAAAATCCATTTTTCCAATTGTTTTTAGCCATATTTTTATTTTGTTGCAAAGTTAGAAAAAAATTTTAACATATTAAATCCGCAGTTACAAAAAGAAAAATTAGCGAGAGACAAATTTGCCAATGTAACAGAGATTGTTATTACAAGTATTTTTTTGAGTCGTTTCATTTTTTTGTTAAGACAAAAATTCTTTTGCTGATTTTGTTTCGTTGTAACTGTACACATATTCGTAAACATCTTTTGGGATTTTCTCCCCGTTAATAATTTGGGTTTGTAATATATCATACACTTCGTCAAGGGATTTGTTCGGACAATGTTTTTGTCCCCACCTTATTACCGCCCAAGCTCTCCTGCTTGCTTCAGAATGGTCTCCAAAGTACTGCCATTTAGGAGTTTTGCCATCAGTAGGATTGTCATTAAAATACTCTCTCCGAAATGCAGGGACATGCCGCTCGTTGTAATCACGTATAAGGCGTAGCTCGTCTAAATTTCTTGACGGCTACCCATAATAAATTTTTTCCCACAAAGATATCCATTTTTTGCAATATTCATTAACCATATTAAGATAATCTGAATTATTCATAAAACATATACCGTCGGCAAAAGATGATTGTTATGTGTTAATATACAATAAGGGCGGATTTGTGCGGCCGCCCTTATATAGTTGCAATGGATTGTTGGAAAACTATTGTTTTACAAACGTATTACATTGTTAATAAGTCCTTTAAATGGTTTTAAACCCAATTCAAGGCACTTAAGAACTTCTTTTTCGTATAAATCAGGGTAATTGTCCAATCCCCATTCCGCTATCCATTTCAGCCTTTCATCAATATCGCTATTACGACCAGGACCTCTACCTAAGTACATGAATCTTTTTTGTCTAAAATAGTACTGTATGTGTCCCCATTTTTTCCAAAGTCTGAAATTTGGTCGCCTTACCGATTTTTCTGCCTGCCTGATTTTTTCCCTTTGTTCTTCGAGCATTTCTGGAGTTACCTCAATCGTCTGTATATAAGGAAGACGCTGTGCCTGCTCCAATGTAAGGCGAAGAAATTGCAATTGCTCTTTTGAGAAATTCTTTTGCTGATTTTGGTTCGTTGTAACTGTACACATATTCGTAAACATC
>ERZ842401.6819-NODE-6819-length-11999-cov-43.891996_pt1 | contig 11999 bp, 9 predicted proteins | sample MGYA00521270_ERZ842401 | MGnify/ENA primary metagenome ERZ842401 (study PRJEB31892, sample SAMEA3878208) | bioreactor metagenome | biome: Moose rumen | place: Sweden | collected 2011-10 | study: EMG produced TPA metagenomics assembly of the PRJEB12797 data set... | reverse complement strand
CAGCTCACCCGTCGCCGCGTCGCGTGCAATGAATACCGTCTTGTCACTCAGATAGTGCGCAAACTGCGCCGCCGACACCTGATGCGATGCCGACGTCGTCAGTCCCGCCTCCGTCCACTGCCGGAACGCCTCCCGCCTCAGCGCCAGCAGCTCCTCCACTGACACCTCAGCCTCTTTTTTTGTTTTCACTATAATCTCTCTCATTGAATATTACTTTTTATTACTACTTCATTCATTATTCTTCCTCCTCCAACCTTCCACGCCGCAAGGCCATCAAAAACTTCATCACTTCGTCCAGCCCCCCCACGCCGCAAGGCATAAGGAAAACCATCGCGTCGTCCCGCGATACCAAAACCCACGATGGTTTGTCGGTTTCCGCAAACCATCGTTTTGTCCCTTCCCTGAGGGGAGGGACCACAGGGAGAGGTGGACCCCCTTTAAGGGTAAAGGGGACTGGGGATTTTCGAAAAAGGAAATAATGTATATTGTCAACGTTAATGCTAACGCTGACATATTGGGGGTTAAGGGGTGGTATCCCCCCTTACTTATCGACACAGAAGCCTGTGTCACTTTTGTTGTTACAATAATCTTTCTCATTCGTTTTATTTTACATTTTATTCGTTCTGTTCGTTCATCTGTATTCAGCCCCCTAAAAACCGTGAATTAACTCGATTAATCGTTTGAATTAACTCGATTGATCATTTGAATTAACTCACGCGATTTTTCGACCGCTGACAGTACCGCCTATCTTGTCTCGCAGAAATCACAGATATCGCAGAAATTATTTACCATATTGCCCCTATATAGCATCTTATTACTCCTCGGCGTAGCCTTTCTGCGATTTCCGCGCTTTCTCCCACCTAAAGGTAGGAGTGTGGCGTTCTCTCTTCGAGAGTGTGGCGATGCAATGCAATCAGCGTGACCAACCATTAATACTTCCAACTGCTACCATTAATGCTAGCAATTGCTACATTTAATGCTAGCAAAGGTTACCTCTCGTAGCTCTACGCAACATTTATAAAACCTCAGGGAATTGATCCCGCAAGTAGCATTCACACATATAACTAAAAGGCGAACTTCTATAGGTATATCTTCTGATTGCCTCCTTGTCGCCATCAGTCAAAGCTTTTGTGCCGCCTTTTCTTAGACAGTCTATAATAGTTTTGTTGAGTTTTTGTAACTGCTTCCTTCTTCTATTATCAAGAACTTCAGAGCCTAATCGGTATTTCTCAATTGTCTTTTGTCCTTTATCAGAACCATTCACTTCATAAATATACTCTCCTACAAAAGTAATATGACGCTGTATCTCATCATCAGAATCGATAATCGGGTCGAGAGCCTCATCAATTGCTATTACATCATGAGGGACTTTATCATTGCATTCAGAGCAACTCAAATAAAGATTATCCCAATCAAAAGCTAATGTATTGTCTACCGTCACCTCTATATGATGGTCAACTTCTTCTTTTAATTCCTTTACAGAGCCTTCACAGTAGAAGCACTTGGTATGAGACATGGTTTCCAATGCCTGCTTGATTGAAGAATGAGCATACTTGGAGCTATCGGGTCTCTTCTTGCCACTTTCAAGGAATTTGTTGAGCCAAACTTCCTTCTTTTTCTGTAGAATCTCCGGCTCTGGTAATCTTTCAATGTGTCTCATTTTTATCGTAGAAAGCTATTTGTTCCTTCAAATTGTAATAACCAAAGTAGCCTTCGTTCAGGCTAATCAGCTCTTTCTCCACCCTTTCTTTGGCATCATTGTCGCCTACCTTTATAGCTCGCTTCCTTTCTTCAAGCTTTTCTGATATCTTCTTTGAAAAAGGGTCTACATCAAAGACACCTGTACCAAGAACATCATCAACAGGATAGTTAGAGTAGTCTGCCGTTTCGTCAACAACCTCAGAATGGTCACCTTTACTGACACATACGTATATCTTTGCATCGTTCACAGATGAAACCACAAAAGGAGAATGCGTAGTCAATATGATTTGCAGATTAGGAAAGTGTTTCCTGATGATGCCTATCACGTTTTTCTGCCATTTAGGATGCAAGTGATTCTCTATTTCGTCAATAAGCAGTACTCCTTCTATTTTAAAGAGGTCTTCTACTTTCAATTCATTAAGCCTGCAAATGCCGTACATCCTGCTCATCAGGCCAACGAGGTGCTTTACCAATAGGATATTCCCACTACTCAACTTTTCCAATGACACTTCTTTCCCATGAGTTTTAATAATCGGAGTGATGGATTCACGCTCAACATGAGAGAACGAGTCCTTACTGACACAATCATCAAATATCTCTTTGATTTTCTTAAATATAGACTCACCCCTTTCTGCCTCATCTTTTTTATCACTTCCTTTTAAATAGTCAATACTGCTGATAAATCTGGTAAGGTTTACATTGGATGATGTTTTATTCAGACAGCCAGTTAGCGCCTGGTTGATATTGATGGATGATATAGTACTAACATCAAAGGTATCGGTGCTTAAGTCAGGACTCCAGTAGTCAATAACCCAATTGACTTTTCTCTCTTTGCTCAATTCTGTTTGGAAATAATTACTATAGTCATTGTCACCCCATGGTTTTCCATTGTCTCCCAATATATTAGCGGTATTATGTTTTTTCTTCTCTCCATCTTCGATTTCCAAATCAATTAAGAAATCACCTCTATCGGAGATGATATCCCTTTCTATACCATATAATCCACGGAGGACCGTCCTAATGGCATCAAGCGCGATGGATTTACCTGTGCCATTCTCTCCTGTTAATATCACAACTGGATATACTTCTCCATCCTCCTTCTCAAAAGAAAGAGTAACATCTCGGAACGGGCCGATATTCTTCAGTTTCAAATTTAAAAATTTCATCTATTGTCAATTTATTTATGATTTAAACTCATTCACCTTCAATCCGTCTATGGGATGAACTTCCCGCCTTAGCCAGTGTTGTATCTCATGCACATACAACAGATGCTTTTTTATGACGATTTCCTTATAAGACTTCCTATTTATGTACTCTTGTTCGAAGATATTCATATAGTATGTATATTCTCTGCACTTCCCTTCTATGTCATCCCCGTCAAACAAGGACGATGCAGCTACCACTGGGTCATAGTAAATCCATCGGTCCTCCACTCCGTCAACAGCAACTGGCAACAACTCTTCTATTGGAACACCAGCAGATACGCTGTCGAGTTTTACGTCATCCTTATTTATCGATGCAATCTTATAGAGATTGATTTGATAGCCATAGATATCGTCTGCTTTCCTGTATTTCTCAGGATGCTTTAGCTTAACGATATCACCACGTCGAAATTTTTCTGGGGCCTTTACGAGAGAGGATACTTTACGTTCTCTTACTTTGTCATCAACACCAACATGTCCGACGAGTAAAGATGAATGTGGGTCATGGGCGGCTCGATTCCTTGATACAATGCACTCATTAAAATTCGCATAACAATACTTACAGCCATGTGTGCAAGTGTTATACTCGCCAATATCAATACTCTGCACACATCCACATTCTTCTCGCTGGTTCTGGTCTTTATCCACTATGACTTTTGTATCCAACAAGTCCTCTATCAGGGATTTATCGACACAGCTGCCATGCTTGATACCGACTGATGCCAGTTCGATACTTTCTGCACAAGTCTGAATAGTCATTCCATACTGTCGTGCCGCTTGACTTATCTTTGCGGCCAGTTGTACCATCTCCTCCTTAGAAGGTTCACGCGCCTCAGTATCCTTCAGATTGCTTTTAGTCTTCTTATATAGATCAACAAAACTGATAACACATGTATTCGTATACCCTCTCAAGCGTTTGGCTATTTCCTCAAAGTACTTCAGATGGTACTCAACATTCAGACTTTCTGCCAGCAAGATTGGGTCATATCGCCATATCACCCTTTTAGGGCCTATGATGTCCGACAACCTCTTGAAAGTATTAATCACCCCATACTTCCGTGGCACACCTGTTTCAATTCTCTTGTCATAGGCATTGATGGTGTACTGGAAATAGTACATATAGTCCTTCAGTTCATCCAGCCTGCTGAGCATAGGCCGAGGGTTCTTGCTCCAGAACACGATACAGTCCACCACTTCAGGCGAGAGCGGCACCCTGCTCACCTGATGGATGTTCATTGGATTTCGAACATCCACATACCCTTCCTGAATACGGTTAAAGAACCATTCCGTATAGAATGCAGGAATATCTGTTCTTCTGCTAACACTTAATATCATATACCCTTAACAATTCTTTCGTGATTTTCTCAATATCTACATTACTAAAATATTCTGCCGTCCAAGCAGACTTTCCTTTCTTTGGATGGGCTTTTACATAGAGATGGGTCCCGTAATCAGCTATTTGTCGATGGAAATCTTTATTTTGTTTGTTCTTGTTGACAAACCATTCAAAATCATCCTTGAGAACATCGCGTACTTTACTGTCATCTGGTAGAAGAGGCTCAATATATTTCCATGCAGACAAGTCAAAGCGCCGATATTGCATAGCTTGTTCTTCCTCAAACAAAGAAGGCTGCTTCTCTGTTGCTATTGTTCCTGTACCAATTAGTTCTTTCAGTTTCTGAAGTTTCTTTTTCCCGATGCCCTTAATTTTTGATACGCTGTCATAGAATTCCTTGTCGGTTTTCCCATTCAACTCTCTCCAGATATTCAGAATTGAATCTCGCTGTGATTTGGTTAAGCCCAACGATTTGTCTTTCAGCACTTCTACTAAGGTCTGCGATAAGGCAAGAGACTCCGCCTTCCTGGAGGTGAATTGATATTGATGTCTTTCTAAACGAACATCCGTCGGTAGGTCTACAAGTAGCCGACAAGTTGCCAAGTAGATATCATCCTCGCCCTTCGGATTCAGATTCATGCGCATCATAGCAGTCTTGGGAATGTCTGCATAGCCTTTACAAGCACCCCAAAGACCCAGTACGAAACGATAGTCGTTCTGAGCTGTATACTCCATAAACCGCATCATCTCCTCAAAGTCATCACCCTTTAGGATAAATGTGGCGATACCTTTCAAGATGACACTCGGAGCAGACAATACATCAAAAGTTCCTCCAGTTGCAATGTGTTGCCTAAGACCATTCATAAAAGCCCGTTCTGCACTCTGTTCCCAGTTTTGTCCGTATGCCAGCATTACATCACGTACCAAGCGTGTCATATCGGATGCAACATCAAGACGGTTCAATCTTATTTTCTCCAGCGTAATCCATTCTATCCCTTCTATAATCTGAGTAATTAGGTCACCATAGAAAAAACCGTTCTTGGAAGCCATCTTTATCAGGAAACCATCAATCGTAAAATCCCCTTTGGTGTTTGTATCGCCTTTCCTCGACCTATAGCTCTGGAGATGATTCTGAGTATAATCTTCCAGTTCTTTCTTATACTGTTTCCAATCAGCATACCTAAGGATGGGCATTTCGTATTGAGGTCTATAGCCTATTCCCAGCTTCTTAGCAAAATTGGTCTTCATAAGGCTCTCACATCCTAGTTCCTGTACGATTGATTCAAAAGCATGTTGGGATTCATTGTCCTCAAACCGCTCCTCTATCATTTGCCTCCACTTCCTGTGTAGCTCTTCACGTTTGGGGTCATACTTCACATATCTTCGCTCCAGTTCTTCAAGCTGGCGTAGCAGTTCCTCACTTTGGAAACCTTGCAGGCCCGAAAGCGTAGAAGCTAAATCGTACATCTCCTTTTCCATCTTGAGGAGGGAGGCCAATGGTTGAGAGAGGGAGACGTACCGTCCCAGAATATAAGCATAAAGGAAGCCTTTGAGCCGGTTCTGCCGTTCCTCTTGCTTCAAAACTTCCTGTATATTGCAGTCTGAGGCAGGCTTTGCTTTTTTCAATGTATCTGTTTTGTATGGTGTTGGTTTTGTGTTCAACAAGCTAAAATCGTAATAAGTCCACATCTTATTGTTCTGGCTCATCTTGCACATCACTACAGCCTGATGGAGAGCTTCTTCTGTCTGGAAAATAAACCTACAGTTCCAAGGATAGAGATTAATAGTGCAGCCTACTCTTATTCCGTTATTAAAAGGATGTCTACTAAACTTTTTCAATTGTTTGTCATCATCAAATTCAATAAATAAAACTGCATCCTCCGCACTTTCACCTATAACTGGAATTATAGGGATACGAGTGAAAAAGAACAACTCGCGATTTATAGGTACCTCATCAAGCTGTTTGAAGTAGTGATAGCCAAAGCTCCTCAGTGGATAGTAATCTGCCGGCGAAAGACTCTCCGCTGAAATGACATTGTCGATATTATCTCTATGTAGTGGTATATAGTATTTCATGATTGCTGGTTAGATTTCTTCTATCGTTGTTGTGGTGGTGGTATAGTAATCAGAACCTATTTCTGGGAATATCTCCGGATTGGGTTGGCCCGTATATCCGATATAAAGCCGCTCGTATGCACGAGTACATGAAACGTATAGTGCTCTGCGCTTAGCATCATCATATGCTGTTTCACAGAAAGGAATAAACACGTCATTGAATTGCAGTCCCTTCGCACAATTCCAAACTACGACCTTCGGCGTGGAGGCGTGAAAATCCAGTTCCATCTGATTTCCATAGTTGCTATTCATCTTAAATTCTACATTCATGCCATGTGAATTACAATAGTTTCGCACATATTCTACTGAAAGCTTCTTATCCTTGTTTGGAGAGCAAAGTGCGCGATATTCTGTATTATAGGGCACCAATATCCCAACGCGCGTCAGGTTCTGCTCTTTCACAATCCTGATAATCTCATCCAACTGTTGGTCAAAGGTGGCACCTGCTATTAGCCTGGGTTTTACGCCATTTCTCTTACAGTGATTCACAAGATTATCCGTATTGCCCACACGCTCGGCTAAAGCCGCATTTTCACGTGTCAACCGGTAATTGACGTATAATATATGCGGCTTTACTCCAAGCTGTCGAGCCGTTTCTTCTACGCTTTGTGTCATTCTGCCAGCAAAGTTCATAATAGTCTGCTCGCTATCGCCAAAAAAGAAACACTTGTCACAACTCTCAATAAACTTTGCAATATCACCTGGTTCAAAATCCTGACATTCATCCACGAACAAATAATCCACATGCTGGCCATCCCACTCGTCTCTGTATTGAACTTTATAGTTCTCTATTTTCAAAGCTTTAATGCCATCTTCAAAATACCGTTTAAGCGACTTGGTAAAAACCACAAGGCAAGCCGTCTTGCCTTGTGGCACTTTGGCCAGTTTATGTAAGGCAATGAGCGACTTGCCAGTACCTGCCTTGCCTGCTACTACCTCGTTGTTATAAAACAAGGTCTTGATGATATTCCTCTGATAATCATCCAAACGTCCATATTCTACATAAAAATCGCCATCCATATTATATTTCTTCTTTAATTGTTTATATCAAAAGCATCTTTCACGCTCATACCTTTTGTCACAGGACACACATCCTGCACTCCGTCCTTATTCCGTATGTAAGTCGCATCTGCATCAAAATTCGGATAAAGGCCGTCGATAAATTGACTATGCCCTATCACACGATAGGTTACTTGGTCATTAGCCGTAAAGCTGCCATAGAACCTCTTGTCAATAAAGCATCGTTGGCTCATACACCGGTTGTCGTTGAAATGACAGGGTATGGGTATAAGTGTCTTGTAGGCGTTCGACTTACTAAAGTCGCTAATACCCTTATTCAGGTTCTTAGGCTGCCACTCGCCACAATATACAGCTCTTACATCCAATAAGATCATCAGCCCTTCTGTAGCTAACAAAGGGGCTAGCCGCTCCGTCAACGACTTGAAACCATCCCTTCCCAAGATTTTCATTTGCATCAGTTCATTCACAAACTTGAATGACAGGATAAAATCATATCCTCCGCCAAAGTTGGATGTAAAGTGAGTCAAATCCTGTAGTGACTGTATTGGCAGAGGCACACAATGTTTCGTGATGGCAAAACTGGAGGACAGCGGAGGCAAGCTCAAAATATCATCCAGATGCTTCATCGCGATGCTATTGCCATCGTATGCAACAACGTCAATCGCCTTGATATTTGGCAACATGTCGGAGATAGCACACAAGAGTCCGGTCACATCACCTCCCGTACCACAACCAAAGGTAAGTATCCTGAGTGAATCCTTCTGGTTCAATACATCACGATAAGGTCTGAATGAAAACAAATTCTGATGGATGCAATACGATTCGGCAAAGCTCCTTGGGAAATAAGTTCCCAGATAATCATTGTTTTTTTCTGTTCCTGATTCCAGATTGAGTTTAAACTCTTGTGGATTAGGTCTCTCCTTCGCTCCTTGCTGCACGAAGATATAGTCATGAAGCCATTCGGGTAAATCTTTACGAGTAATCATAATTAATACTTAACAGGCTGTTTGAAATGTTACTATTTTACTGCTTATTTCTTAATTTGTCGCATTGCATCGCCACACTCAGACCTTGGTTAGAGAAAGTGATGTTTCACTCATCCGTGCACCATCGTATGACGACTTTGCGTATTCTTAAGTTCATCGTCAATTATATCTCCATCTAATTGAGCATTGGAACCCGTGATTTAACTCTCATTTTTTACCTTTAAATCCTCATGAATAGCTTTCAGGTAAAAAGGTATCTGCTCTTGTATAGTATCCGGCGGGGTTGAATAGTTGCTCTGGATTTGGTTGAACTTCAAGTAATAAGTGCTTTTAGATTGTTTCTTACCATTGATATCTTCACAACTTATTTCCAGTTCAATAGAGCCCTCCATGCCATTTGCCCGAATAGCATTCCAATAATCAAGATAATAATGCAGATGGTAGCCAGCCGGGAATATGTATACGCCGTCGCTAAATAGTGGGAATCTGCTTAATGGCCAATCGATCTTACCTAAGCAGTTATAATCTTGCAATACGTTTACCTTCACATTTCTGGCACATCCTTCGCCAACATTCTTAATATACAGGCATAGAACATTCTTTGAGGCAGTACTCTGCAAATAAGCAACTATCATAGGAGCGAGTTTCTGCTTTCTTGTTGCTTTGCTTTCTACCAATTGCATCAAATTGATGATAGTATAAGCCACCGTTGCGAAAGTTATCACTCCGCTAAGAATCAATTCCACAGTTTGTTGTTCCATAGCAAATTCTCTTTTGTATTTATTTTCTCCACTAAGCGATGTTTCGCTCATCCGTGCATCTTCTTATGATGATTTTACGTATATCGAAAGTGGATTATGAGACCACCGATTTTTCATACTTTTATGAATCGAGAACCCGAATCTTATTGCATTATTCATCAATCTCGAAATCTTCAAACAGACTGTCAGTACTATTAACATTATCGTCAAATAGCATCCCTAACATTTGTAAATCATGCAACTTTATTGATATAAGCTTTGTCTTACCATAAACACTGAGAAAATGATAAAACTTATTACTTATATGCTTCGACATGCCATCACTTTCCGATGTTTTGTCTATAATAGAACAAAGCATTGCATACATCTCTTTCAGTTCGTCATTGCTTGGTGTAATTTTGAACTTGAGATAGAAATTCATCTTTTCATAAAGATAACAATGTGTAGAGTACGCCTTTACTTGAAATTCCTCTCTCTCGCCAATTAACCTAAGCATCAACTCTTCGCCCTTTTCAAAGTATGGGAGGGCTGTTTCATAGAGCTCAAAACTGTTTGCCTGCTTGAGGAAATTGCGGGCAATAGCATTCTGAACCATATATGAGTCATGGTTGATGGCTTCAGCTTGCCGGAAATGGTTCAGGGCTTTGTCAAACTCGCCTTCTATCTGCTCAGATATTCCTATCTGAATCCAGAAGTTGTAGCTGTCATTATAATAGTTCTTTATTTCAAACAAGAGATTACGGATGGTCGAGGTCTTCAATCCAAGCTTCTTGCGAAGCAACTTCTCTTTCATCAGTGATGCTTCTATCTCGTTCCAGTAACTTTGCCGACCTTCTACTACCTGAGGCGATATGTTAATCAATATCTCCTTTATCCGTGCAACAACTTTACTTTTTTGGCGCGACTTTAAAATCAACGTGGCGATATTGTTGTTACGCAAGGAAATTCCGTTTGATGTGTCGTACTTCACAAAGTCATCTATCATGGACAGCAATGTTCTGGTCTCTGATTGATAAATCAGTGTAACCAGTTCTAATGGAAAATATGGAAGTTCCAGCCTTTCAAAGATGGCCAGTGTCAGCAGCAGGTTCCTGCCTCCGTCTGACATCGTTGGGGCCTGACGCTTGAAATCATCACGGAATTTCTTCACGAATCCACTGCCATAAGTTATCTTGTAGAGTAGGTTAGGAACATCATTGGTCTTAGCAATTTCTTTCTTGCGCTCTTGCTCGTCTAAACCCTTCAGATTGCCAAGGTAGCCATGCATTTGTAGCTTCTTACTTATCTCGTCGGCAAAAAGGTTGTTGATTCCTGTGGATATGCAATGCTCATAGTAGTTCTCTGTTACAATATTATATAGTTTCCTGCCATGATGGTATGGACGCGAAGACGACAATATAATCAAGTCGCAACTCTGAGGTATATTGCTCAACAATGTCTTAAAAGCGCCATAATAAAAGCTTGCATCGTCAACTACAACGCACAATTGTTCAATTTTGTTACGCTGGCAGAATTTTATAATAGAGTAATGGTCGAAATGTTTGCCAGTATATTCCAATACTGTATAGCCTTGTTGATATAACCAATAACCCAGCCGCTTAAGATATACAGACTTTCCCGACATGGATTTTCCAATTAATGAAAACACGTAATGACGCTGCGCATCCTCATTTTGGAACTTGTTATAGAAAGCCTTGAAACTATGCCACACTGCATCGTTCTGAAAATCCCAATCACGAATGATATCATCCCACGTCGGTTCATAGCCCATATACAAATTGCTATTGCGCGGGTTTCTCTTTTTTAGTGATGGAATATGCTCATTCAGATGATAGAATTCAGATAATCTGATGGATTTTGATTGAACAGCATTTCCTACGAGATTGTTAGAAATAAGAAATTCTGCAAACTGCTCAGTTGTCCAATTTAGGAGTAGAGCACCGAAATGTCTCAGTTTTTGTTTAAATATCTTTCCCTGCTCTGGATTTATGAATATCAATGTTCCTTTTGTGGATTTAGAAGCACTATTCTCATACATCTTCAAATATAGGTCAAGATTCACTTCATTGTAATTTGTACCAATGAACACGAAGTTCTGATATTGTATGTCCATACCAAACTGGTTGAACCTATAGTCTCTAGAATGGAGCATGGAGTCTACATAGCTGTCGTGTGAGAACACAAAGCCCTCAGACTGATTACGTACACACCCGTGTAGTTTAATATATTCTATTCCGTCATTCTTCTGTATAGTGCTCGGATGAGGTCTGTTCACAACTACAAGTTTCCCCTTGTCATACGTGTTTTCCAACAAATCATCGATATTCGTAGTATATATCTTTTGCCAGCGATATGAAGCGACAGTTCTATGATATGCCAAGGGCATACAATTGGAAAAAGCCTCAACTAGAAAATCGTTCAGGCGCAGAGCATTATGTTCTTCGCACAATGAACAGATATCTGCAAGGCTTTCTTGTTCTAATTCTTTATAATCACTTGTTCCATCTTCATAGCACAAAATCTCGGTTATAATTAAACGTTTTAAATCGTTACCCATAGGCAATGATTTTCCACCAACCTCAACACCATAGTTAAAGCCTGCACCTGTGAAGAGTATTGGATTTCCCTTTTTTAGTATGCGCAATAATAGCTTTTCAACATCCTCCATCTGTTCCATATCAATTATTTTACATATTTGTTGCAAAGCGATGTTTCGCTCATCCTATGCATCATCCTATGATGGCTTTACTATTTTAGAACTGGGGCGCAGGAGGCGCTTCATGCGGCCCTGCGCCCCAGATGGTTTGTGTTTGTCTTTGGACCGGGAAAACCAGTTCCAAATTATCAGGTGGTCTTTTACAGATCGTCGTGATCACCT
>ERZ842401.6818-NODE-6818-length-11999-cov-57.849464_pt1 | contig 11999 bp, 9 predicted proteins | sample MGYA00521270_ERZ842401 | MGnify/ENA primary metagenome ERZ842401 (study PRJEB31892, sample SAMEA3878208) | bioreactor metagenome | biome: Moose rumen | place: Sweden | collected 2011-10 | study: EMG produced TPA metagenomics assembly of the PRJEB12797 data set... | reverse complement strand
TAACCTTTAACCTTTAACCTTTAACCTTTAACCTTTAACCTTTAACCTTTAACCTATAACCTTTTTATCTGTTCGGCAAAGAAGTCGCCGCGGTGTTCGAAGTTGCGGAAGGCGTCGTAGCTTGCCGCCGCAGGCGAAAGGAGCACCACCCCACCCTGCGGCGTATGCTCGGCGCACCAGGGCACTATCTTGGTGTAGTCGTCCTCGACGATAAATTGAAAATTGAAGACTGAAAATTGAGATTTGAGCCGGCGGCCCGCCATGCCGACGAACACGATGTTCCGTATGGGATGCTCCCCCAGGAAGGCCACAAGGGGCGAGTAGTCGATGCCACGGTCGAAGCCCCCGAGGATGATGGTATCGACGCGAGGCAGGGCTTCCACGGCGGCAATGGCTGCCGCGGGGATGGTCGAGATGCTGTCGTCGTACCATGTGATGCCACGGTGCACGCCTACCGCCTCCAAACGATGTCTCAGCCCTTTGAACGACGCCAACCGCTCCGTCGTGACCTCGCCTGCCATCATCGTCGCAACCCGACAGGCCGCCAGAGCATTGCTCCTGTTGTGGTCGCCAGCCAGAGGGCTGGCATCGAGGAGCTGCCACTCGGCAGTGGTGGCATCCGACAGGCTGTAGGGGTGCTGCACACCGGGAAGCTGTAACGAACGGACGAGGGTGGCGACCTCCTCATTGTCGGCACAGAAGAAGAAGTGGTCGCCAGCCCGCTGCTTCAGGGCTATCTGCATCTTCGCCATCTTGTAGCCCATATAGTCGTCATAGTGGTCCAGATGCTCTTGGAACAGGTTGAGCAGCACGGCGACATGCGGTCCTCGGTGGATATTCTCCAGCTGATGGCACGACAATTCGGCCACCACGACAGACTCCTCCTTCAGTTCGTCGAGGATGTCGAAGAGCGGTATGCCGATGTTGCCGGCCAGGATAGAGCCCGGCAGCAGGTGGTGGATGAGGCTTGCTGTGGTCGACTTACCCTTGGTGCCGGTGACTCCGACGGTGATGTCGCCATAGACCTGCAGGAAGATGTCCGTCAGCGACGAGACGCGGGCTGCTGCCCTGGGCGAGAGGACTCTCATCGGTACGCCGGGCGACTTAAGGACCATGTCATAGCAGTCTTTGCCGCTCTCGGCGGCTATACTCTCGTCGCCGTCGGCAACGGTGTAACGTACCTCCGGCACAAGGTGCCCGATCAGCCGCTCGGCGCTCTTGCCTTCACGTCCGTAACCGGCTATCAGTATGCGCCCCACGTCGAGCAGCGCCTTCAGTTGTTCTTCCCTAAACATGCGTCTTGCAGTATTTGTCGTTCTTCAGGAGAAAGGTTGCCTTGAGAGTCCAGTTTTTCTGGATTATCTAGATCATCTGGGTTTTCCAGAACCTCTAGGTTTTCCAGCAGCGCCGGCCTGCGGCCGGCGCTGTACCAGCGTCCAATGGCCATCGAGAGTGCCGCATGCACCTCGCCGACGGTGCCCACGCACTCGAAGGGCTTGGTCTCTTCCATGCCAAGCAACTGGCGCAACTCGTGCCGCAGTGTGAGGTCGTCGAGCATCGGTTTGCCGAAGATGGTGTCGAGACGCGAGGGTTCGACGAACGGCGAGAGGATGATGTAGGCGAAGAGACACTTGGCGCAATGGCCGCACCAGATGTCCTGCTTGCTGCCCACGTTGCACGAGCGGAACACGTCGTGGTACTGCGTAAAACGGCTGAAGAGCATGGCTATCTGCAGCTCGCTCAACGGACGCAGGAAGCTGAAATAGTTAAACTCCGGAGCATAGGCGCGGAAGTCGTTCTCGAACTCCAGACTCTTCGAATACTGGTGGTTGACATAGCTGCCTGCCACGGTGCTCTCGTTGGCCGAGCTCTCGTTGCTCAGCGCCACGTTGGGAATACCGCTCAAGGCAGAGGCCAGCATGGTGTAGAAGGCAAGCATGGCCGAGAAGGGCGTGTGTCCGTTGAGGTAGCCTTTGGCATTCAGGTCGAGCAATAGTGGGTCGATGGTGCGACGGACGACGAGCACCTCGTCCATCGGGAAGCCTGCCACACGGGCGCACTCCACCGTTGCACCGCGAGGGTTCATGATGAGCGGACGGATGCTTTTGCCCGCTCGGCTCAAAAGCTCAAGGGTGACGACACTGTCTTTGCCGCCGCCTACGGGAACGAGATAGGCGGTGCCGGCATCCCGTCTGCGGCAGGGAGCGCAGACGTCCTGTCCGTCCTGGGGCATCGTGGCTTCTATTTTCATAAAAGCGTCTGACGTTTCCGCAATGCCGTTGGTGTAGAAGAACTCGCCAAGACCGTTCCAGTAGAGTTTCCTCCAAAAGGCCACCTGTTCGTCGGTCAGACTGCCACAGAGCACCCTGACCGTCGGAGGACAGGCACACTTCCAGTAGCTTATCAGTTCCACCATGCCTATGTTGAACACTATACGGTCGATGTCGACACCGAAATCCAGAAAAGGACGCCTCTCTATCAGTGCCGTGGGGTGAAACTCCACGTCGCCCATACGGAAGTCGAACCTTATCCGCAGCCCCTCGGCACATTCCTCATAGTGATATGCCTCGTAGTCGAACTGCGGATAGCGCGAGCGCAAGGAGCCGTATCTTTCTCCTGTCTGCATATGTGATGATTGATTAATAAAAAAAGCAACGAACCATATCGTTTACAATAACGCATGCCAGGGGTGTTTTATTGTGCCGCAAGCAGGCTTTCAAGGAAAAAAAAAACACCAACATATACAATAAAGACATCCGACACACGTTAAATATGACAATAAAAATATTACGCAAAATGATACTACTCGACATCTCGAACGGATGGAAGACCGCCATCATGATTGTGGCAATGATTGCCGTGTTCTACTTCTTCCTTATCAAGCCACAAAACGACAAGGCCAAGAAAGAGGCCGCCTACCGCGACTCGCTGAAGGCAGGCGACCGTGTGATGACTGCCGGCGGGATACACGTGAACTTCGTCAGCCGCGACGGGGCCTACGCCGTGGTCGAAGCCGCACAGGGCATCCGCATGAAGGTGCAGATTGCCACCCTGCAGCCTATTCCTGTACGTAAACATACGGTGCAGACGGATAGAAACGTTTGAAGGAGTCAAGACAATCTTAATTCGTCAATGCGTCAACGTGTCAGTCGCTTGCTCAGCCAGACTCACGAATCTACGAATTCTCGCATTTACATATTAAGTGACTCCCTAACTCCTGTCTCTATTAAGTTTATTTAACACAGAAAACTATGAAAACCTACGCGGTTTTCATAGTTTTCTGTATCTTTGCAGAGCTTTTCGGGTATGACAAGACGCCGTCAAAAGTCAATTATCATCTATGAATCAACACAATATCAAAGAAAGTGGTAGTAGAAGAAACCCGTGAAAAAATAGTAGAGACAGCCCTTCAGATGTTCAACACACGCGGCTGTCGCGGGGTGACTATGGACGACATAGCCCAGACCATGCATATCTCAAAGCGCACCCTGTACGAGACTTTTGCCAACAAAGAGGAGTTGCTGGCCGAATGTCTGATGCAGGTGCACGACCGCATAAACGAGTTGCACCGGCAGGCACACAACAAGGTGGACGAGCCGCTGCTGGTGGCCCTGTATATGCTTCGCGTGGGAGCCAACACAAACCACCACTACCGACGCCTGATAGACGAGGCCGAGCGCTATTACCCCGACATCCACGACCGTTTCTTCAAGCTGCACTCCACAAGCCTGCACACCATGATGCAACACGGCATGGACTACGTGCGCCAGCACAACTACCTGCGTCCCGATGCCGACACCGACGTGGCTGTCGACTTTCTGTGCAACTTGATTCAACAGCACCGCATCTCCGATGTCGACGACCGGCAAGAATACATCCACCGACTCAATGAGATATGCTTCACCTATCTCCGCGGACTCATGTCCACCGACACCATAAAGCGCTACGAGGAATCGGAACCCCACTTCCGAGAGATTATCGAGGAACTGGGAGAGAAATTGTAAACATAAATATAAAATATAAATGACACTGAAAAGAACGACCATGACAATGGTGCTGCTGGCCTTCGGGCTCATGGCGACGGCGCAAGAGAAGGCCGCGTTGCGCCTGAGCCTGCGCGAAGCGCAGCAGTATGCCGTCGAGCACAACGCCACAATGCAGAACGCAGACCTCGATGTAAAAAAAGCCGAGTTGAGCCGGTGGCAGACTTTAGCCAGCATGTTGCCGCAGGTGCGCACCGGATTCGACTACCAAAACATGTGCGGCTACACCATGAACTTCGGTGGGGGTGGCAGCATGATGTCTATGATGCCAGACAGCGTCACCATCGGCGGCACAACGATGCCCATCTCGTTCTCCTCGAGCGGTAGCGAAAGCAGCGAAAGCAGCAGCGGAATCAAGATGAACCCTAACGGAACCTTCAGCGTGACCGCATCGGTAGCGCTGACCGGTGCCCAAATAGTAGGCACCATGCTACAGAATGTGGCTCTGCAGATGAGCGACATCTCGCGCCAGCAAACCGAGCAGCAGACACGCGCCAGCGTTAAAAACATCTACGTCAGCATCTTGGTCATGGAACAGACGGTAGGACTGCTCGACTCGAGCCTTGCCAACCTCGAGCGGTTGGCAGCGACAAGCCAATCCGCCGTCGACGTGGGTGCTGCCGAACAGGTCGATGCCGACAAACTGCAAGTACAGGTGGCCACCATGAAGAGCAGCATCAACAGCACACGACGCTCGCTGCAGGCTTTGCGCAACACGATGCTGCTGCAGCTGGGTGCCGACGTCGATGTACAGCTGGAGCTCACCACTTCGGTCGACGAGATACTAAGCGTCGACCAGGCAGTGCAGCTCCTTGGACAAGGCTTTGACATCACTCGCAACTACAACTACAAACTATTGGAGCAGAGCGAGAAAATAGCCCGGCAGAACGTCACCATGTCCTACATGGACCTTGCCCCTACCCTCTCTGCCTACTACCAGTACAGCGCCAAGACCTACTTCGGCAAAGACGAAGGTTTCAACATGACACCGCCAAACATGGTAGGCGCCTCGGTGAGTCTGCCAGTCTTCACCAGCGGCACCCGCACTGCCAAAATCAAGAGCTCGAAGATCGACCTTCAGGAAGCCGTCAACAGCCGCCGCCAAGCGGAGGACGGCCTTCGTGTACAGTACAACCAGCTGTGTTACGACCTTGCCTCGGCATTGGAAAACTACGATATACAGAGCCGAAACCTCGATGTCGCCAAACGAGTCTTCGACAACGTCACCGAGAAGTACAACTTTGGTCGCGCCAGCAGTCTCGAAGTCACCACCGCAAGCAGCGACATCATTCAGGCCCAAAGCAGCTATATACAGGCTGTGATGAGCGTCATCAGCGCCCAAGTGTCACTAGAAAATCTTATCAATGCAGAATAAAAAAAAAAGAAACAGATATGAACAAAGCAATCCAAACAGCAACCGTCGTGCTAGCCATCCTCGCCTTGGTGTCGTGTGGCGGTAAAGGCGCCGGTGGTTCCAAAGGCGCCACCACCACCAAGAAAGAAGTCGAGAAAGTGAAAGTACTCGAGCTTCAGAACGAACGCATCGCAAAAAATCTCGAACTCTCGGCAACTCTCGAGGGATATGAGACAATGAACATCTCACCCAGTGTCACCGGCCATATCGAGCATATCTATGTCGAGGTCGGCAGTCGTGTGCAGAAAGGCTCCATGCTCGTCCGCATGGACCAGACGCAGCTCAACACCACGCGCATCAACCTGGCCTCAACCAAGACCGAGTTCGACCGTGTCAGCGCCCTGAAGCAGAGCGGCAGCATCAGCCAGCAGGTCTACGACCAGACCAAGGCGGGCTACGACCAGCTTGTGGAAAGCGAGAAATTCCTCGACCAGAACACCTTCGTCCGTGCCCAGTTCGCGGGCGTCATCAGTGCCAAGAATTTCGAGGACGGCGAGATGTACACCGGCGCCCCTATCCTGACGCTCACACAGATATCACGCCTCAAGGCTATCATCAGCATCCCCGAGAGCTATTTCCCCCTGGTGAAACAGGGCATGAAGGTAACTGTCGAGAGCGACATATACCCTGGCGAGGTGTTCCCCGCCACTATCGAGATAGTCTATCCCACCGTCGACCCGCAGAGCCACACCTTCCAGGCCAAACTCAACATACCCAACACCGCCGAGAAGATACGCCCCGGCATGTATGTCCGCACCCATCTGGCCGTCGGCGAGGTTGACGCCATTGTCGTCCCCTACCAGAGCGTGCTGAAGCTCACCGGCTCCAACGACCGCTATGTCTTTGTTGCCGACGGCACCACGGCCCGCCGCGTGGCCGTGACTCTCGGCCAGCGTTTCGACGACCGCACAGAGATACTCCCCGTCGAGGACGGCGCTCTCAAAGCCGGCGACAAGCTCGTAGTCACAGGTCAGGCCCGTCTCGTCGACGGCGACAACCTGGAAATCGTAGAAAGTGAAAATTGAAAGAAATGGCCATTTACAAAACCGCAATCGAACGTCCCATCACCACAGGCCTCATCTTCGTGGCCGTGATTGTACTGGGACTGTATTCGCTGACGCGCCTGCCCATCGACCAGATGCCCGAGATGGACCCGCCATATGTCACCGTCATGACCACCTACGCCGGTGCCAACGCCAGCGAGATAGAGACCAACATCACCAAACTTATCGAGAACTCGCTCAACAGCGTCGACGGACTGAAGAACATCACCTCCACCTCGAAGGACAACATCTCGGTCGTCAGCCTTGAATTCGAGTGGGGCTCCGACATCGACGAGGCACTCAACGACATACGCTCATACGTCGACCTGCTGTACGACAACCTGCCCGACGGCGTCAGTCGTCCGATGATACTGAAGCTCAACTCGTCGGCCATGCCTATCATGCAGTATGGCTTCACTGCCAAGGAGAGCTACTCCGGCCTCGACCGCATCCTTGAGGACAATGTCACCAATGTCCTCAACCGCATCGACGGCATAGGCAACATCACCGTCAGCGGCGCCCCCGAACGCTATATCTACATCGACCTCGACCCCAAGCAGCTCGACGCCTACGGCATACCTCTCGAACTGGTCGGACAGGCCATCTCGGCCAACAACCTCGACCTGGCTTCCGGCACCGTCAAGATGGGCAAGGAGCAATACCAGATGCGTGTAAAAGGCGAATACGTCGAGAGTTCCGAGATCGCCGACATTGTTGTCACCACCACCTACAGCGGCAAGCAGGTCTTTGTACGCGACCTTGCCACCGTGCGCGACACCATCAAAGACCTTTCGCTCGACGAGAAAATCAACGGCAGCGACGGTGCACGTCTCATCATCACCAAACAAACCGGTGCCAACACCGTCAAGATTGCCCGTCAGGTGCGAGCCGAGATGGACGAAATCATGAAGAGCATGCCGCCCGACATCGAGGCCACACTCATACGCGACGGCTCCGAGGAAATCGTCAATGCCATCAACGGCCTCACCGAGAGCATCTTCTATGCCCTGCTCTTCGTGGTGCTGGTTGTACTCATATTCCTTGGCAACTGGCGCTCCACCGTCATCATCGCACTAACCATCCCCATCTCGCTTGTCACCTCGTTCATCTACCTGCTGCTGGCCGACTCGTCGCTCAACATCATCTCCCTGGCCTCGCTCACCGTCGCCATCGGCATGGTTGTCGACGACGCTATCGTCGTATTGGAAAACATCACCAAGCACATCGAACGCGGCGAGTCGCCCCGCGAAGCGGCCATATGCGCCACCAACGAGGTGTGGACTTCCGTCATAGCAACAACACTGGTGCTCGTGGCAGTCTTCGTGCCGCTCACCATGCTGCCGGGCATGATGGGCATCTTCATGAAGGAACTCGGATGGATTATCACCATTGTGGTCTGCGTCTCCACCGCTGCCGCCATCACCCTCATCCCCATGCTCAGCAGCAAGATGCTCAAGGAGCGTCCCTTCTTCCTCAAGAAAGAGGACGAGGAAGCCTACCAGCGCAAACAGGAACGCAACATCTGGAACCGCACCATTGGACGCGCTTTCAATGCCATCGAAAGCTGGTATGCAAAAATACTCCGATGGGCACTGCGCCATAAGCTCGTCACATACCTCGTTGCCCTTGCCTTCTTTGTCGTCTCCATAGTGCCACTCGCCACCGGACGCGTCGGCATCGACTTCATGAAAGAGCAGGACAACGGCAGCATGAGCGTCAGCGCCGAACTACAGCGTGGCACACGTATCGAGGAGACCCTCAAGACCGCACGCCACATGGAGGAGGACATCTACCGCCTGCTCGGTGACGACGTGCTCGTCATATCCACCTCTGCCGGTTCCAACGACGATGCAGGTTTCGCTGCCCTCTTCAACAGCACCACCAACAACAAAATATCCATGACCGTGCGCTGCACCAAGAAGTACCACCGCAAACGCACCATCTTCGAGATGCAGGAGATGCTTCGCCAGTGCTTCGCCGATTACCCCGAGCTGGTAACCTATCAGGTGAACAACGGCGGCGGCATGGGTGGCGGCAGCAACAACACCCTCAAGGTGGAGATCTACGGCTACGACTTCGACCAGACGACACGCTTCACGCAGGAGCTGCGTCAGCGCGTGATGAGCAACGTGCCCGGCGCTCGCGACACCAAGGTCAGCCGCGACGAGGACCGTGCCGAGCTGAAGATAACACTCGACAAGCAGAAGCTGGCCCTCCACGGCCTCAACGAGAGCACCGTGGCGCTCTATGTACGCAACCGCGTCAACGGCATGTCGGCAGGCTACCTCAAAGAGGATGGCGAAGAGTATAACATAGTGGTACGTCTGCGCGAGGAGTACCGCGACGCCATCAGCGACATCGAGCAGCTCTCTATACCCACAGCCACGGGCAAGATTGTCAAGCTTGAAGAGCTGGCCAAAGTCGAGGAATACTGGTGTCCGCCCACCATCGAGCGTAAGAACCGCCAGCGTTACCTCTCGCTGACCGTCATGCCCTACAAGACCTCACTACGCGATCTCGCCGCAAGCGTGCAGCACGAGATCGACCAGATGGACATGCCGCAAGGTGTGCATGTAACACTGGCCGGCAACTTCCAGGACCAGCAGGACGCCATGCACGACATGGGGCTCCTGGCTGCGCTCATCATCATGCTTGTCTACATCGTCATGGCATCGCAGTTCGAGAGCTTCGGCAAACCTGCCATCATCATGCTGTCCATACCCTTTGCCCTCAGCGGCGCCATCTTCGCACTGCTCATTGCAGGCACCAACCTCGACATGATTGGCATGCTCGGCCTCATACTCCTCATCGGCATCGTGGTCAAAAACGGCATTGTGCTCGTCGACTACATCAACCTCATGCGCGAACGCGGCCTGCCACTGGGCGAGGCCATCGCCGTCAGCGGACAGAGCCGTCTGCGCCCTGTCCTGATGACCGCCTTCACCACCATCCTCGGCATGATACCTATGGCCACATCCACCTCCGAAGGGTCCGAGATGTGGACCACTATGGGCACCATAGTCATCGGCGGCCTCACGGTCTCCACCTTCGTCACTCTCATCATAGTCCCCGTCCTCTACGGCGCCTTCTACCGCCGTGGCGACCAGGAGAAGCTGGAGCGCGAACGCAAGAAATTCGTATTCATGAACATCAATCTGGAAGAGAAATGAAAAGCATACTGATAGTATTCAACCAAGCCAGCACCGAACGCGTCGAGTATCTGCTCGACATCTTGGACGTAAAAGGCTTCACTTTCTGGGAGAACGTACAGGGACGCGGAAGCGTCACCGGCGACCCACACCGAGGCACACACACTTGGCCTGAAATGAACAACGCTGTGATGTGTGTAGTGAATGACGAAAAAGTCGACTCCATACTCACAGCCGTACGCAAACTGGACAAACGCAACGAAGAGGTCGGTATTCGCGCTTTCGTATGGAACATCGAACAAGTTGTGTGAGTGTCATACGAGACATACATGAAAACAATCAACCTATAACCTTTCAATCCTATGAAACAATACATAGAACAAAACAAGGACCGCTTCCTCGAGGAGCTTTTCTCACTCATCCGCATCCCCAGCATCAGCAGCGAGCAGGAGCACAAACCCGACATGGTGCGCTGCGCCGGGCGCTGGCGCGAGCTGCTGCTGGCGGCAGGCGCCGACCGTGCCGAGGTGATGCCCACCGACGGCAACCCCGTCGTCTACGGCGAGAAGACCATCGACCCGCAGAAGCCCACCGTGCTGGTCTACGGCCACTACGACGTGATGCCTGTGGCGCCCCTCGAGCTGTGGCGCACCCAGCCCTTCGAACCCGTCGTCAAGGACGGCAAGATATGGGCCCGCGGCGCCGACGACGACAAGGGCCAAAGCTTCATGCACGCCAAGGCGTTCGAATATATGGTGAAGACCAACACCTTGCCCTGCAACGTGAAGTTCATGCTCGAGGGCGAGGAAGAGATCGGCTCCGGCAGCCTCTACGGCTTCTGCGAGAAGAACAAGGAATTGCTGAAAGCCGACATCATCCTGGTCAGCGACACCTCGATGATTGCCCCCGACGTGCCCAGCATCACCAGCGGCCTGCGCGGCCTCTGCTACTGGGAGGTGGAGGTCACCGGCGCCAACCACGACCTGCACAGCGGCATCTTCGGCGGCGCCGTGGCCAACCCCATCAACGTGCTCTGCCGTATGATTGCCGACCTGCACGACGCCGACGGCCACATCACCATACCAGGCTTCTACGACGACGTGCTGGTGCTCAGCGACGAGGAGCGTGCCCTCATGGCCCAGGCTCCCTTCGACGAGGCTGAATACATGAAAGAGCTGGGCATCCGTGCGCTGAAGGGCGAGAAAGGCTACACCACCAAGGAGCGCACCGGCATACGCCCCTGCCTCGACGTCTGCGGCATCTGGGGCGGACACACCGGCGAGGGCACCAAGACCGTCCTTCCCTCCAAAGCCTACGCCAAGATCAGCACCCGACTGGTGGCCAACCAGGACTTCGAGAAAATCAGCAAGTTGTTCCAGCAGTACTTCGAGAGCGTGGCACCCGACTACGTCACTGTCAAGGTGACGCCCTGCCACGGCGGCGCGGCCTACGTGGCACCGCTCGAGCTGAAGGCCTACAAGGCCGCCGAACGCGCCATGCAGGAGGTCTACGGCAAGCGCCCCATCCCCACCCGCAGCGGCGGCAGCATACCCATCGTGGCCGGCTTCGAGAAGATACTCGGCCTCAAGAGCATCCTCATGGGCTTCGGCCTCGCCAGCGACGACATCCACGCCCCCAACGAGAACTACCCCCTGGAGCAGTTCTTCCGCGGCATCGAGACCATCCCGCTGTTCTACAAGTATTTCGCCGAATAAAACCAAATAATTCTAGATATTCTAGAAAATCTGGATCATCTAGACCTTCTAGAATATCTAGAATATCTAGAATATCTAGAACATCTAGAACATCTAGAGAAAAAAAAACGCCATCGCGGTGGTATGCCTGTGGTTCGGCCACAGCTGTAGACAAATACTATTCCCCGTCAGCCGCTCCTGGCCAGCTCCGCCACGCCGTCATCCTCTCTCTCCGGCGTGGCTGCCGCCGCTGTCGGCTGGTACGCAGGCATCCCTGTCTGCGCTTTTGCCGCCTGGTGCAGCGCCTCGCCCTGGTACGCAGGCATCCCTGCCTGCGCCTCTTCCGTCGGCCCGGTCACCGTCACGCCACCCACATATTCCGTCGCGCTCCACTCGCCGCGCTGGTCCTGCACCATGCCGAAGAGCTGCACCTCGCGGCCAGCCATCGCGTCGGGCAGCACCACGCTGACGCTCTTCGCCTTGCGGTACACCGGCGCCGCCAGGTAGCCCGTGCCCGTGGCCGGACAGTAGGCATAGAGGTGCACCATGTCGTACGCCGCGCCGCCGCCACGCCCGAAGCGCACCGTCACCACGTTGTCCGCCGTCCGCTCCGGCGCCTCGAACGCCACGCCGCGCGCAGCGCCCGCGCTGAGCTG
>ERZ842401.6817-NODE-6817-length-12000-cov-3.478610_pt1 | contig 12000 bp, 11 predicted proteins | sample MGYA00521270_ERZ842401 | MGnify/ENA primary metagenome ERZ842401 (study PRJEB31892, sample SAMEA3878208) | bioreactor metagenome | biome: Moose rumen | place: Sweden | collected 2011-10 | study: EMG produced TPA metagenomics assembly of the PRJEB12797 data set... | reverse complement strand
CCTGCGGCGGCGTGGATCGAGGAAGGCGGTGCGCTCACTTTCGGAGCTTCGGCTTCCGGCTCTTCTTTCGGCTTCGTCGGATCGATAATGTGAATAAGTCGAATGAGGAAGCTCAGCGAAACCAAAACGATGAACACCACCGTCATGTTGATCAGCATGATCACAAACGGATTTGTCGTTACGGGTTGATCCATTACTTACATCACCTCAATTGAAAATTGAACAACTCGACTTATGATAACGCGCGCGGCGAAAATTGCAAGCCTTTATCCAAAAAAAATCCGCTCGCTGACTTCGGCGGGCGGATCGAAATTTCAATTTGCGGTTAAACGCTTGAAACATTTGTTAAACTCGGCGAAGATTTTTTCCTCGTCAAGCGTCTTTAATTCGCGATGCTCCATGAGAATTTTGCCGTCGACAATCACGGTATCCGCCGAAGACGCATTTGCCGAATATGCCAGCAACGACGCCGGATTGTAATTCGGCTGCCACTCTGCGCCGCTCATATCCCACAGCACGATGTCTGCCTTGAAGCCTTCTTTGATCTCGCCGACCTCTTTCAAGCCGATCGCCTTTGCGCTGTTGATCGTGCCCATCTTCAGAGCCGAAGACGCGGGTATCGACAGCGGATCCATTGTTGCAACTTTGCTCAAGAACGTTGCCAATCGGATTTCTTCGAGCATGTCGAGATTGTTGTTGCTCGACGCTCCGTCCGTACCGACGCCGACCGTCACGCCGCGCTCGAGCAATTTCGCAACCGGCGCAATTCCGCTCGATATTTTCATGTTCGAGCCCGGATTATGCGCGACTCGGACTTTTTTGTCGACCATGATGTCAATTTCTGCATCGCTCAAATGGACGCAATGGGCAGCGAGCATTCCGAGATCGAGCAGACCGGTTTCGGCAACGACTTCAAACGGGCGTTTGCCGTAATCTTTCATGCAACCGTTGATCTCGTCGAGCGTCTCGTTCATGTGCATATGAATTTCCGCTCCGAGCCGCGCGGCTTCTTCCGCAATTTTTTTCAGATACTCCGGCGGGCATGTATAAATCGCGTGCGGACCGAACATTATCGTCACGCGCCCGTCAGCTTTACCGTTCCAATTCTTAAACAGCTCGATGTTGGATGCCAATCGCTTTTCGCCGTCGAAAATGCCGATCAGCCCTTGACAAAGCACGCCGCGCATGCCGCTCTCCTCGACAACGCGCGCGACTTCTTCCATGTGCGGTCCGTACATGTCCGCAAACGCCGTCGTGCCGGATTTGATCATCTCGACTGCCGCCAATGCCGCGCCCCAATAAATATCTTCGCGTTTCATCTTCGCTTCGATCGGCCAGATGTGGTTGTTCAGCCAATCCATCAACGCCAGATCGTCCGCGTAACTCCGAAGCAGTGTCATCGACGCATGCGTGTGCGCATTGACAAAGCCCGGCGTTGCGAATTTGCCTTTGCCGTCGATGATCGTCAATGCCTGTACATGATCGGCAAGCACATTCGCATTCTTCACGCGTCCGATCATCGCAATTCGATCGTCTTCGAGAATGATATCGGCATTTTCAACCGAGCCGTCCGCGCGGAGCACCGAAGTATCTTTGATGATAATTTTACTGTTCAAATCGTCGCCGCCTCTCAATTGTTGAAGTCAAGATATGCGCGCTGTTCCTCTGTCAACGTGTCGATTGAAATGCCCATCGACTCGAGTTTGAGCTCGGCGATTTTTTTGTCGATCTCTTCCGGAATGACATAGACTTTGTTCTCGAGTTTTTCGTGGCTGTGCAGGATATACGAGATACTGAAGAATTGCACGGCGAACGACAAATCCATGATCTCTGCCGGATGCCCGTCGCCCGACGCGAGATTGACCAACCGACCTTCGGCGAGCAAATACAATTTCCGACCGTCCGATTGCAAAAACTCCTCGACGTTGTTGCGGACTTTTCGACGCGAGACGCTCATCGACTCCAGCTCCGGAATGTTCACTTCCACATCGAAATGCCCGGAATTGGCGAGCAACACGCCGTTTTTCATGAGCGGATAATGCCGCGCGGTGATCACGTCTTTATCGCCCGTCAATGTCAAAAACACGTCGCCGATCTTTGCGGCTTCGTCCATCGGCATCACTCGGAAGCCGTCGAAAACCGCCTCAATCGCCTTGATCGGATCGACTTCCGTGACGATCACATTCGCGCCGAGTCCTTTCGCACGCATCGCCGCGCCTTTGCCGCACCAGCCGTAGCCCGCAATCACGACGGTTTTGCCCGCGACCACGAGATTTGTCGTCCGCATGATCCCATCCCACGTCGATTGCCCCGTGCCGTATCGATTGTCGAAAAGATATTTGCAATACGCGTCGTTGGCGGCAATCATCGGAAATGCGAGCTCGCCGCGCTTGGCGAGTGCATGCAGACGTTTGACGCCCGTCGTCGTCTCTTCGGAGCCGCCGATAATTTTCGGCAGGAGTTCGCGACGCTTGGTATGGAGCAGATGTACGAGATCGCCTCCGTCGTCGATGATCATGTCCGGCTCGAAGTCGAGAAGTTTTTCGAGATACGCATCGTATTCTTCCATGGTGCAACCGTGCACGGCGAAAACATTCAAACCGGCTTCGGCGAGTGCCGCCGCCACATCGTCTTGCGTCGAGAGCGGATTGCAACCGGCGATTGCGATCTCCGCGCCCGCGCGTTTGAACACTTCAGCCATGTAAGCCGTCTTTGCTTCAATGTGGAGTGCTACTGCGAGTTTCTTGCCCGCGAGCGGCTTCGACATGCTGAACTCCCGATCGATCGCCGACATCACCGGCATGAAGTTTTTGACCCACTCGATTTTATCGCGACCGCTCGGAGCGAGCGCAAAGTCTTTGACGATTGATTCCATTAAAAAAATTCCTCCCATCAGAAATTGCTTCGTGTATTTTAACAGTTTGCCTGCCGAGTTTGCAAGTGATATACTCGATCGAAAACGAGGTGAACGGAATGGAATTATGGTTTTCGGAATTGCACACGCCGGGCGTCAAGCTGTCGATCAAAGTCGAGCGACAATTGTTCACCGCGACGAGCGAGTTTCAGCGCATTGACATTTTCGAGTCGAAAGACTTCGGACGGTTTTTGATCCTCGACGGCTGCATGATGTTGACGGAAAAAGACGAGTTCATCTATCACGAGATGATCGTCCACGTGCCGATGTGCGTCAATCCGGCGATAAAAAAAGTTTTGCTGATCGGAGGCGGCGACGGCGGTTCCGCGCGGGAGCTTCTGAAATATCCGAGCGTCGAGTCGATCGATCTCGTTGAGATTGACGAAGTCGTCATCGACGCGTGTCGGGAATTTCTGCCGCTGACGGCATCGAGCCTCGATGATCCGCGCGTTTCGGTTCATATCGAGGACGGTTTGAAATTCGTCCGTCGTTGCGTCGATGCTTACGATCTGATCATCGTTGACTCGACCGATCCGTTCGGTCCGGGCGAAGGGCTTTTCACCAAGGAATTTTACGGCAATTGTTTTAAAGCACTCCGCGCGGACGGCATCATGGTCAATCAGCATGAAAATCCGTTTTATGCGAGAGATGCAATCGCCATGCAACGCGCGCATAAGCGAATTGTGTCGTCGTTTCCGATCAGTCGCGTTTATCAATTGCACGTTCCGACATATCCTTCGGGGCATTGGCTGTTCGGTTTCGCATCGAAGACATTTCATCCGATTGACGGCGTCGACTTCGCGCATTGGAATTCGCTCGGGATCGAAACACGATATTACAATACGAAATTGCATCGCGGAGCATTTGCGTTGCCGAATTACGTCGAAGAATTACTCCGCGCCGCAGAGCCGAAATGATTCAAGCGAGCCGTTCGACCGGTTCGCTCGGCGTCGACAAAAACGCAATCGAAATGTATAATGTCGAATGAAGGAGCTGATCGAATGAGCAATCGCCTGACGATGAAAGAAGTATTAAAACGATACGGCGCGCCGCAAATTCGACTTGATCTGCATGCGACGCGCTCGGAATGTCTGAAGTTGCGAGAAAAATTGATTGCCATTCGGGATCAATCGGACGGCAAACAACAGGGATATCTCGATATCGATTGCAAAGTGTTCGTCGATGTTGATGATATTGATAGGTATTTGAGCGGCGAGCTCGATACGCTCGGCGAGATTTTTGCATTTCCCGAGGACATAAAAATCTTCCGCAAGGGGTGACAGCGTTGATTCAGAAATTGGCGATAATCTATATCGCATGCGTGCTTGCAATGTTGACGGTCAAGATCGTCGATCGAATGCCGTCGTATGAAGAGACTCCGAAAATTGTCATGACTGTCGTCACCGAGCAATTGAAAGTGCAGAAATTCCGCGCGGCAAGTTTCTACGTCGGAGGCGCGGGCGGGCTTGCGGCATACACATTCACGGTCGGCGGCATCGAGCCGGTGTTGCGCGGCGAAGGCACGCTTGAGATCGGATTGGCGATGTTCGTTCTGCTGTTGGTGTTTCTCTACACCTTGAAGGCGGATACCGATCCCGAGGGCAATCGGCGACGATACAATTTCGATAAATACATGCGAACGCCCGAGTATTACGATCCGACACTCGACATTGAAGAGCACAAGTCACTCGAAGATTTTCGCGATCGCCCGGAGCCGAAGTCGCAGATCATGAATTACGATCCGAAGGATATGGCTGAAAAGTATCGCAACATGTGATTGGAGGTTTTGCAGATGAAGGAAGAATTGATGAATTTGCTCGACGACGAAGATGTACGGCTGAAAATCCGAAGCATCGTCCGCAATGAAGACGACTTGCAATCGGAAGAGCCGGTCGAAGAATTTAAGCCGAGCGTTGAAGATTTGCAGGCGGTACTCGATTTGCGCGATGCGGAGATCGAGCGGCTCAACGATGAACTTGTTGCCAAGGGCGAAAAAATCGAACGGCTGAATTCGGAGATGAAAAATCAGCGCGCGGAATTGGAACAGCAACATCTTAACGAGATCAGCAGATTGCAGGCGATGCTTGATTTGCGCGATGCGGAGATCGAACGGCTCAACGATGAACTCGTCGGCACGAATGCAGAACTTAAATTGCTGAAATCGGAATTGAAATCGAATGAAGAATTGGAACGCCGCGCCGAAGAATTGCACGCGGAGCTCAATGCGGCAATGTCGGATGCGGCTCGCGAGCGGCAAGAGATTTATCGGCTGAATAAAGAGAACGGTGCATTGCGGCGGCAGCTTGAAAAACTGCAATCGATAAACGCCAACCAACTGCCGTGAGTTCGTTTTGCATGAAAAACACTGATGTATTTGTCAACTGATTGCGAGAGGAAGTCGAAAGAGTGATGATGATGAACCGGACGACACAAAGCAGGATTGATGAATTGATTCGGCGATATCCGATGCTCGACGGCTGTCGACAGTCGATCGACGACGCGCTCGAGGCGATCATTCAATCGCTCCGCGCGGGCGGCAAGCTCATGACATGCGGCAACGGCGGCAGTGCGGCGGACGCTCAACACATCGTCGGCGAATTGATGAAGGGCTTCATTTTGCCGCGAGAGATCAAACACTTCAATCAGAAATTTGCCGCGCGGCTTGAAAATGAATTTCCGAATCACGCGGAGTATTTCAAACAGAATTTGCAATCGGCAATCCCGGCGATCTCACTCGTCGGCGAGACGGCACTGATGACGGCATTCTCGAATGACAAAGCCGCCGATCTGATCTTCGCTCAGCAAGTGCTCGGGCTCGGGCGTGCGGGAGATGTTCTGCTCGCGATCTCCACGTCCGGCAATTCGATCAACATCATCTATGCAATTGAAGCGGCGCATGCTCTCGACATAAAAACAATTGCGTTGACGGGGCGGACGGGCGGCAAGATGCAATCGCTCGTCGATGTATCGATCAATGCTCCGGCTGATCACGCGCATACAATTCAAGAGTTTCATCTTCCGATCTGTCACGCGATGTGTCTCGCGCTCGAGGAAGAATTTTTCGGCGAAGAAAGCGCGATCGATTCGGCAACCGAAAAACTCCGCGCGGAACCGTCGAGTCGCGAGCGTGAATTGCAATCGGAATTGGAAAAATGTCGCGCGGAAATCGAGCTGCGCGAGCGTGATCTGCAATCGACATCAGCTAAGTGCCGCGCGGAAGTCGAGCAACGCGACGCCGAGATTGAAACTCTGAAGTCGGAGATTGTCAATCGCGACAAAAAAATTGAAGAGCTGAAGTCGAAACCGGACATGCTCGACAAAGAACTCAAAACGCTGAAGTCCGATCTCTTCATGAGCAAAGCCAAAATCGATGAGCTGAACTCGGAGATCACCGTATACGCCGGAGAAGTCAAAAAGCGGAAGTCTGAGATTTTCGTGCGCGAAACAAAAATTGCGGAACTGATGTCGGAGATTGTCATGCGCGAAGCCGAAAGCGTCAAACTGAAATCGACCGTCGCCGAGCTCCGCGCGGAATTGGATCAACGTTTCGCTGAAGGTTGGCGGCTGTTTCAAAAATATCCGCAAGTCAGTGCTCACGTCCGGCAATTGCTCAACGGCGTCTTCACCCGCGAGAACGACTTCATGTCATTCATCTGCGGCGGTGCGCAAACAAATTCGCTCGAAACGATCTGGGATGTGCGGCGCGAGTGCGTGATGCGCAATCAACTGCAGGACGAAGAAATTCTCCGCGCGATCTTCGATTACTGTCTGAAATTGGTCAGCGCGTCGAAAATTCAGGCACGCTACTCACTGTTGCCGACGCGCGAGGGCGATCGCTTCGACTCGGACGTCCACATCGAAGGTCCGAACAGTCGCGCGCAAGGGCGGATCGTGCGCGTGTACTTGGCGGGCTACCGCAACGACTACAACGGCAAGATCATCAGAAAGAGCATCGTGCAGGTGCAGTGAGGAGGATGCATGATTTTGGGAGTTTCGCCGAGCATATCCGAAAGACTCAATGACAAATCGCAAGTTTCCGAGTCGAATGCCGAAGTCGACGAATCGCTTGACACAACATTTCAAAGCACGACGAAAAATATCATCGAAGCAATTTTGCCGATTGCTTTTAACGAAGTGTCGAAGTCAAAAAAAATCGAAGGAGCGAATGATATGAGTGAACAATTGCCGCTCAACAGACCGTCGCGGCTGACGTCGGTGCGAGTGAATAAGGCGAGCTTCAAGCAAATTTCTGCCGAAACGACGATTGCGGACGGCGAGAAACTCACGCGAGATTTGGCGGCGTTGCGTGAAGAGATCGCTCCGATTGCCGCAAAACGTTTTGTCATGTTCAAAAACAAAGCCGTGTGGTTCGATCGGGAAGTTGCCGGACTGTTTCCGAAGTTCGAGTCGGGAGTGTTGCCTTCGATCGGAACCAACAGTCATCTCGCGAGCAATTATGCCGGATTGGATTTTGAAGGCTTTCATTTCGATACGATGACGATGAACGAGTGCCTTCAGAGTTTCAGACAGGGCTCGGGCAATCCGTACTTGAGCGGCGACAACTACATGCATTTCGACAATGTCACTTGGAACAACTGCATTTTGACCGAGGAGACCAACGGCTCGAATTCATTGGTCGTTTGGAGTAACGGCAACTCGAATTGGTACAACAACAGCTCGTATATCGTCAAGCTCGTCCCGATCTGTCGACTGCGCGGCAAAAATGCGGCGGCAATGAATTACGCCGAAGCGTTTTCGACATGGCTGGAGCTCGGACTCATTCCCGACGGCTTGACTGCCGGGCAGGAACGACGCTTTGTCGAGATGTTCGTCGTCAAAGCACTCAAAACCGAGCTTCTCGATTGCGATCACAAACGCGCCGATCTTCAGCCCTACGACGAGCGGCAGTTGATCGACATCAATCGCGGGCATTGGGAGCTGTTTGACTTGGCAATGTCGAAAGGCGACGACATGATCGAAATTCAATTGCCGTCCGAGATTTCGCTCGCCGCTCGTCCGCCGCAACTCGACGTCCGACTGCATGGCGTGTGCGCGATCGACTTCGGCACCAAATCGACGATAGTCGTCTGCCGCGACGGCGACGCTCGCATACTCCGCATCGGCAAGGGCGATTATGCCGAAGCTCCGACCATGAAAGACTTCGAGAATCCGACAGTGATCGAGCTGCGCGATATCAACTCGTTCCTCGCGGCGTATCGCAAGCGCATCGGCAGACCGTTCACCGAGTGGGATCAAGTGACGGTTTCGCATCAGGCGGCGGACGCGATTTTTAAAGACAACTCGCGCGGCAGTTCGATCTACAACTCCGTCTTCGGCGAGCTCAAACGCTGGGCGAAAGACGATCAAAATTATCCGATCTTGAAAGACTTGCGCGGCACCGAGCAGGTGATCAAGCCGTACGTCGAGACGAAGTCAATCGACGAAGGCGACTTCGATCCGATCGAATTGTATGCGTATTATCTCGGCTTGTACATCAACAACATGCACCGGCAAATTTATCTCGACTACATTCTGTCGTATCCTGTGAATTATCGCAAAGAAGTGCGCGAAAAAATCCGTGCAAGTTTCGAGCGCGGTTTGCGCAAATCTCTGCCGCCTTCGTTGCAGTCCGACGACGAGATGATGAAACGCTTTCGAGTGTATCTCGGAGCGAGCGAGCCTGCGGCGTATGCGATCACGGCACTCGAGCAGTACGGACTCGAGCCGCGCGATATCGGCGATAAAACGGCGTACGGAGTATTTGACTTCGGCGGCGGCACGACCGATTTCGATTTCGGCATCGAGCTCGTTCCGAAAAAACATGCCCGTAATTTCCATATTGAACAGTTCGGTTCGAGCGGCGATGTGTTGCTCGGCGGCGAGAACATCATCGAGCTGCTCGCGTATGAAGTCTATAAAGACAACATCGACGAGATGCGCGCAAAGAAAATTCCGTTCGCGTTGCCGACCGGTTGCAAGACATTCGCCGGAGCCGAGACGCTGGTCGAGCAAACGCGCGATGCCGCCTCGCACATGAATAATCGCATTCTCGCGGAAAAACTTCGTCCGATCTGGGAGGGCGGTGACGGCGAAGAATTGATCGGCGACGCGCAACAGCTCAACATGTTTTCAAACGCAAAAGGCGATCAAGGCACCGGCTTGGTCGGAGTGCAATTGAAGATCGACGCGGAGAAACTCAATCGCGTGATCGAAGATCGGATTCGGCTCGGCGTGGAGAATTTCTTCCAATCGATGGCGGCAGCATTCAGAGGAAAAGACACTCGCCCGATCCACATCTTTTTGGCGGGTAATTCATGCCGCTCGCCGATTGTCAAAAAACTCTTCGACGAATACATTGCAAGAGAAGAAGCCGGGCAATACGTCCTGCACTTGCCGCTCGGAATGGACGAATACAAGTTTGACGACAGCGATACCGACGCCGATGCCGATTCCGATTCCGACGCCGATGCCGATTCCGATTCCGATGCAGATGCCGATGCTGACGCCGATGCAGATTCGGATATGGAATTGGATCAACAACGCACGGGCAAGACGGGCGTGGCGTTCGGATTGATCAGATGTCGAAAGGGCGGCAAAGACGTGAAGATCATCAATCGCAATGTCGACAAGTCGGATCAGATGCTCTTTCCGTACTTCCTCGGCGACGCGGGTTATAACGGCAAGATATTCAGAGTGACGATCGCCACCGATATCGAATACGGCGTGTGGAAATACTTCACTGCGGCGGATGAGCCTGACTTTGAAGTGTATTACACGTCCGCGCCGCGCGCACTGCAGAGCAAAATGCCGATTGCCGAAGTGTCGATGGTGCATTGCGTGATCGACGACAACGAAGTGAGCGACGACGAAGAAGTCGGCATTTACATTCGCAAGGTCGATCCGAACACGATCGAGTACGCGGTCGGCAGTGCGGACGACTTTACCGGCGAGTTTAAGGGCAAAACGCATTCGCAGAAACTGTGATGGGCGTGTCGACATAAGAATAATCGCGTTGACGGGGCGAACAGGCGGCAAGATGCAATCGCTTGTCGACGTATCGATCAATGCTCCGGCAGATCATGCGATGTGTCTCGCTATCGAAGCAGAATTTTTCCGATTAAGGATCGAAAAATTTATTGCGATTGCAAGGATTTTATGCTATCATCCGATCATTATTTCATGATCGGAGGTAATTCCAATGTTGAATGATGAAAACGCTGTTAACAACTTAAACGCATGTATTGACAAGAATTCAGCCGAAATTACAAAGGCATATGAATCTTTCTTTCGCCGGTGGCAACAGTTGCCGACAGATGATGAATTAAAAACCGCCGTCATCGAAGGACTCGGCAATCTGAACAAATTGTATCGCGCGGAATGTACGCGCTTCATTGAAGAAACGATTATGCCGCTCTTGAAGTCGGCGATAAAAAACTCGCTTGCTCCAACCGAGCGAAAGTATTCGATTGATTTGGATTTCGACGAACCTTACATAAAAAAATGCTTTGTCGACCTCCAAAAGCGGTTCATAAATTCGCTGGTCAACAGCCAAGCGCGGGCATTGAAAGCCGTGAAGGCTAAATGCTTGGAACAAGGCATGAAGACTTCCGAGATCGTTCGAGTGTTTCGATTTGTTCTCGGACTCAACAGTCGTAATGCGCTCGAGAATCTGAAATTCCAACAGACTGTTATAAAGGTTTGGTATCCGCCCAATTACCCATTTACAGACACAAACCGAAAGACGCCGAGTAAGACTCCGCCCAACGACGTTGACGATACTTCAACAGATAAAGTCATTCATTCACTCGAACAGTTCTATCGACAAGCTTCATCAACTGCCGAAACTGCAGTAGCATTAACATACCAAATGACCAATCATGAGTTGGCGCGATTGATATTAAATACAGCTATTGTTCAAGGATTTGCAAAGATATGGCGAACAGCGGCTGACGAAAGAGTTTGTAAAACGTGCGGAGGACTTGACGGCGAGATATTTGCCTTTGATCAACGATGTTTTTACAGCTCATATTTCACCGGTATTGTCCCGCCCGCGCATCTGAACTGTCGTTGCACGGTTGAATATCGTCAAATTTTCAAGCGCGTCAGGCATTCGAGCTTCGCAATATGTATCGGACGCAAGCACGCGAATTGATGGGAGATCAACAGGTTGAGCGCGCAAAGCTCGATCGAGATTATCCAAATTGGTCATGGGAAGATAAAGTTGTCGATAAAATGAATCGCAAAGGAATAACACGTGAAGAGGCAATCATCGATATTTACAAGACGGCAATCAAGTCAAATGCGAAGGTCAATGCAAATTGGGGGTTGTAGAATGGCAAGAAAAAAATACGCATACAGCTATAATGTATGCGATCAAGCAAATGAAGAATTATTTCATAAACAGTGCGCGGCGTTGGTGAAGTACATTCCGGGACTCGAGCCCGAGCGATTGTTGCAAGACGTTGACGGCACTCTCATTCAAATGTATCACCACAAGCGCGGCGAGATCAAAGTAGTCAATGACCGTGACACTTGGGCGTTGTACATTGACAGCGACTTTGACATTGATCCGTACTTTGAATGACGCCGAAAATTTCGTAAGCCGATTGTAATGTTGCAATGGAAGTTGTTTTGTGATATCATTCGACGCGTTTCAAAAATTCATCGAAGGAGTTGCAATCAATGGATTTCACCCGATACCTCAAGCAATATCCGGACGCGGACGGACGATTCGGCAAGTACGGCGGCGCATATCTGCCGGAGAAGTTGATCCCCGCATTCAAAGAGATCACGCACGCGTATCAGACGATCTGCCACTCGTCGGACTTCATCAGCGAGTTGCGTCGCATTCGCCGCGAGTTTCAGGGTCGTCCGACGCCGGTTTATCACTGCAAAACCATTTCGCGCAAGCTCGGCAGTTGCCAGATCTATCTCAAGCGCGAGGATTTGAATCACACCGGCGCGCATAAACTCAATCACTGCATGGGCGAGGGATTGCTCGCGCAGTTCATGGGCAAAAAGCGCATCATAGCAGAGACCGGCGCGGGGCAACACGGCGTAGCACTCGCGACTGCCGCCGCATTTTT
>ERZ842401.6816-NODE-6816-length-12001-cov-4.402143_pt1 | contig 12001 bp, 12 predicted proteins | sample MGYA00521270_ERZ842401 | MGnify/ENA primary metagenome ERZ842401 (study PRJEB31892, sample SAMEA3878208) | bioreactor metagenome | biome: Moose rumen | place: Sweden | collected 2011-10 | study: EMG produced TPA metagenomics assembly of the PRJEB12797 data set... | reverse complement strand
CAGCTGGAGGGAACCACCGAGGCTCCTGTGCTCATTGCCAACAACGTCATCAACCACAACATGTCAGCGATGTTCGCCAATCGTTCTCTCGGAGTAACCAACGTATCCCTGCAGAAAGATATGGAGAAGCTCTCTTCTGGTGAAAGGATTAACCGCGCAGGCGATGATGCCTCTGGACTTGCTGTATCTGAGAAGATGCGCGCACAGATCCGTGGCTTGAACCGCGCCTCAAAGAACGCTGCCGATGGCATCAGCTTCATTCAGACAACCGAAGGTTATCTGCAGGAGACAACAGACATCATCCAGCGCATCCGCGAGCTCGCAGTGCAGTCATCAAACGGCATTTACACCGATGAAGACCGCCTGATGATCCAGGTAGAAGTAAGCTCACTCGTTGCAGAAGTAGACCGCATTGCCTCTACAGCACAGTTCAATGGTTTGAACATGCTCACTGGTCGCTATGCTCGCCCCACGGGTCAGAACAGCGTGACTGGCTCTATGTGGCTCCACATCGGTGCCAACATGGATCAGCGCACACAGGTTTACATCGGCACAATGACTGCTGCTGCTCTTGGAATCCGCAATTCCGGCACAGAGGAAATCGTGACACTTACCAGTCCGGATGATGCCAACCGCGCAATCGGCACTCTTGATGAAGCCCTCAAGCTCATCAACAAGCAGCGTGCTGACCTTGGTGCTTATCAGAATCGCCTTGAGAAGACCGTTGAGGGTCTTGATGTGGCAGCTGAGAATACTCAGGCTTCCGAGTCAAGGATCCGCGACACCAATATGGCTTCCCAGATGGTGGAATTCACGAAGAACCAGATACTTACACAGTCCGGTACGGCTATGCTGGCTCAGGCCAATGCACAGTCTCAGACAGTCTTGTCATTACTGAGATAATGTAGTATAATCATAAGCAATAGGGATAGGGCGCAAGTCATATTCCTATTGCTTATTGCGCGGAAACTCTCCCCTACCATTCAGGTCTAGATTTTTCCGTTTGGCAAAAGCATTTTATCCTGTGTTTAGACAGGATATGTGTTCTTTGAAAAGTTTCTCTTTGTTTTTTGTTTGTAGCGGTAAAGATTGTTATTATTGTGCTAAAGTATTTGCAAAAAAATACGAAATGCGGTATAATAGTAACAATTCCTGCCGCTAGGGTCTAAAACATCAGCCGGGGGCGCAAAAACCGGCAGATGCCCGTACAGGCAGGCGTAGGGCATGAAGCCTTACGTACAGAACATGGAGGACACTTATTATGGTAATTAATCACAACATGAGCTCAATGTTTGCAAACAGGACATTGGGACTTAACAATGCTGAGGTAACAAACAACATCGCAAAGCTCAGCTCTGGTGAAAAGATCACTCGCGCAGCAGATGATGCTTCCGGTCTTGCTGTATCAGAGAAGATGCGTTCACAGATCCGCGGTCTCAATCAGGCCAACCGGAACACTCAGAACGGCATTTCCTTTATCCAGACCACCGAAGGCTATCTGCAGGAAACTGAGGATATTCTGCAGCGCATCCGTGAGCTGTCTGTACAGTCTGCCAACGGTATCTACACCGAGGAAGACCGCCAGATGATCCAGGTTGAAGTTTCTCAGCTTGTTGCCGAAGTTGACCGCATTGCTTCTGTGGCACAGTTCAATGGCATGAATATGCTTACTGGACGTTTTGCTCAGGATTCATTGTCAGGTCAGACGATGACGTTCCAGGTCGGTGCAAACATGGACCAGCGCCTTACTGCTTTTGTAGGAACGATGACCGCACAGTCCCTCGGACTGAGAGGTGTTCAGGGTACTGACGAGAAGATCAGCATTTCTACACCGGATACAGCAAATGTTGCAATCGGCACAATCGATGCAGCTCTGAAACTGGTGAACAAGCAGCGTGCTGACCTCGGCGCTTATCAGAACCGTCTGGAGGAAACTTCTTATGGTCTTGGTATTGCAGCAGAGAATATGCAGAGTGCGGAGTCCACGATTCGCGACACCGATATGGCTTCGGAGATGGTGGAATTCACCAAGAATTCTATCCTCACTCAGTCTGGAACAGCAATGCTCGCTCAGGCAAACAATCAGTCTGAGAGCGTTTTGGCTCTGCTCAGATAATAATCAGCAGAAAATGTGGTTTGTTTAAGAGATTTCTGGATGTCATCTTTTGACAAACTACATTCGGAGAAGCAGGGGAAGGGTGCGCCCCCTTCCCTCTTTTCCAATTCAGGAGGAACGTCCATGAATACAATTAGTATGACTGGGCAGGTACTGGCCACGGATGGCCTATATAGTGGTGCAACAGTTGCCATGCAACGGCAATCAGGGGCGGGAAGCGTTCGGGTTGAAAAACCCGGTGATTTTCCCAACAGTGCTGCAGAAGTTGTAGAGAGTCTGTCACAGAACCTTGAAGAATTTAAGGATGATGCGGCAGCAATGCAAAAGCTTTCTGATTTCTTGAAATGTCATACCTTGCAGTTTGACATCAACAAGGAACTTGGAAAGGTAATCATTAAAGTTGTAGATCCTTCAACTAAACAGATTGTTCGAGAAATTCCTTCGGAGGATTTGCAGAAACTTCAGGCTCATCTTAAGGATGCCGTTGGTGTGCTTTTTGATGAAAATGTCTGAGTTGCTACGCTGTCAGAGAATGGCAGCGTAGTAAATTTTTTAGGGGGCGAGATTATGGCAGATGGCATAAGCATACCTGGAGTAACAGATAAATATAAAACCAACGATCTCGTTAATTCCCTCATGGAAGTTGAGCGGAAGCCGCTGAAACGGGAAGAGGCCCAGTTAGAAAATTACCAGAAGCAGCAGAATGCATGGCGTGGCATAAATCAGAAAATCTCAACATTGCGGGAAAACGCAAAGACCCTTTATTCATTTGAAAATCCATTTAACAATAAGATTGCAGAAACATCAGATGAGAAAGCTATCACTGTTGATGCTGCCCGTGACGCTGATTTCGGTTCTTTTAAAATCGATGTCATCCATACAGCGACCACAGACCGCTTTTTGAGCGGAAACATTGACAAAAACCTGCAGGTAGAGGCAGGAAGATATATATTTGGTGTAGGAACAAAAACCGTTGATTTCAACTGGAAAGGCGGCAAAATTGCGGATTTTGTCAAAGCGCTTAACAAGCGTGGGAACAACCTTATAAAAGTGAGCCTTATCGGCATAAACGCAAACAGCAAGTCCCTCCTCATCGAAGGTCTGGAAACAGGGACGGAGAACAAACTCGTCTTTAAGGAAAAGGCTCTTGATTTTGCCAAGCAGATAGATATGGTAAAAGATGCCGAATCGACCGTCACAAAGCTCTCTGCTGCGATGGACAGCCTTGGCGTACCGATGACAAACGATGCAAATCCTCAAAGCAATCTGCCTTCGCTGTCGAAGGAGGGAGTCAGCACTGACGGTTCCACTATCACCATTCCCTCACGGGGCGGCATTGAAATTCCCCTGCCGGAGGGCATCAACAAGGACGGCAACCAGAGGCTTGAATTTACATTCAACGCGACAGAGACAGAGGATATTACAGAAAGCTTCAACAACAAGCTGGCCTCCCCCACCCTGCCGACCCCGGGAAGCGTTGCATTTGGCGGGCTTACCGTTACAAACGAGCAGAGTGAAACCACGCTTGCGCTCCAGCAGGCCGCCGCGGCAGACAGTGCGCCGCTGAGTCCCGTCTCTGATGACAATTATATTGCCATAAAGAACAGGGACGGGTCTGAGACCGCTGTTGACCTCTCTGCCTATATGTATACGGACGAAAACGGGGTAAGCAAAGTATCAATACCGCTTGATGAGTTTCCCGATGCGGTGGGGCTTATCGTCAGGAACAGCAATACAGGAAAGGAGCTGTCTATCTCCGTTCCGGAATCCTATGATGCTTCAAAAAATCAGGGCTTTGCTCCAAAGCATGCAATCTCGACGGCAGCCAATGCCTCTATAAAATATGAGGGGATCACTTTAAATCGTCCTTCTAACGATATAGACGATGTTATCCCGAATGTGACGCTCCATCTGCACGATGCGACCGACAAAACAGCAACGATAACGGTTAATCCCGACACCGAAAACGCAAAGAATGCGCTGATAGCCTTTGTCGGCACCTATAATCAGGTTATCGCTGAGATGAACATCCTCACGATGAACAAACCGGAAGTCATCACGGAGCTTGACTACCTGACGGCGGACGAGCAGGATGCCGCGCAGGAGCGCTTGGGAATCTTTCAGGGGGATTTCTCGCTCACCAATGGGAAGACATCCCTGCAGCGCATCCTCAGCAGCAATTACAATTTGACCGAGAATTCCACCATCACGATGCTTAAGCAAATCGGCATTTCAACAAATGCAAGCAGCGGCAATGTGGGCTATAACGCGGCTCAGATGCGCGGCTATCTTGAAGTCGATGAAAAGAAGCTTGATGAAGCCCTCGAAAACAACTTGATGGACATAAGGACTCTCTTCGGCTATGACAGCGACGGAGATATGATCATAGATGAAGGCATTGCCTACCGCCTTGACAAGCAGGCAAGCTCATGGACGCAGGCAGGAGGCATTATCTCTACAAAGATCGCTTCGCTAGATACCCAGATCAAGAGTTCCAATACAAAGATCAGCAAGCTTCAGTCTCAGCTTGCTGCAAAAGAGAGCGAGCTGAAATCAAAATATGCAACAATGGAAGGAACGCTCAACAGTCTCGAAAAGCAAAGCAACACGATGACGAATTTTGCTAATTCGAACAACAGGAATAGATGAGGATATAGATATGCAGCTTAAGGTAAACGGACAAGCTATTGATATTACCATCGAGAATGAAAAAACAGTCGGAGATGTGTTAAGAGCATTCGAAAAAGAAGCTGCCAAGAACGATGCCACCACGGTGGGCATTTCGCTGAACGGAAAAGAAGTCGCATCTGCCGATTTCGACACCATTCTCTCTGAACCGCTGACGGAAGCAACGGATATTGCGCTCTCTGTAATCAGTAAAGGCGAGATCCTCGATTCATTGCGGGCAATCTCACAGGATTTTACTGCCCTGACAGCGAGGCTATCGGACATTCCGGTTTTATTGCAAAGCGGCAAAGACAAGGAGACGGCAGCCATCATCGTGGAGCTGACTTCAAAATATGACTATTTTTGCCATATAACGATGATGAGCTCGCTTTTCCCCGAAATTTACAGCAAGATTATCATAGAAGACAAACCTGTATCTGAGTTCTTTAAAGAATTGCTTCCTCTCTTAAGTGATTTTGAGCATGCAATAAAAGAGAAGGACTCTGTTACGCTGGGGGACATTGCAGAGTACGAACTGAAGCCGCGATTAGAAACCATTTCAAATGTCTTAAGCGCATTTGTTTCTTAGGAGGGTGCAATGCTACAGCTTGGTAATGGCGGGAATCTGGTCGAGACAAGGCAAAATCCGCTTCTCTATACGATAATATTTATTATATTAGGTATACTTCTTTTCCTCTTCTTAGTCGGCCTGGTTTTGAGGAAGCTGAGGGAATTGCACTCTACCCCGGAGTGGATTGAATCCCACAAGAACCTTTCAACCACGAAAAAGAATATCATGAATGTAGCCCAGATGGCAAACCTTAGGCGGGACGAAAGGAAGCTGCTGGAACAGATTTGCCGCAAATTCAAGCCCCAGAATATTGAATATCTTTTGCGCAATAAAGAAGGCATACGCGATTTATTTCATCAAGAATATGATGATTTGAAGAAGCATTCTGCCAGCGCGGAAAAGATAGATCAATTTTTCACCCTGCTGTATAAACTTGAAAAAGTGCATGACAGCCTTATGTTCATCACGACAACGAGGGCGCTTCCCCCGGGGCAGGTATTCATCTATACAGACAGCGACAGGACTCAGTGGACCCTCACATTGGACAGGAATGACCCGCAGGGACTTGTTTTGTCCATTCCCCAGAGTTTTGCCAAGAGCGAGAAAAAACCGGCACAGCTGTCTAAATTCATCCTCACCTTTACGAGCGAAGCGGGTACGACGTACACCTTGCTGACACGGGTAATCCGCTACGAAGAAGAGAAGCAGGGAAAATTTGTCCTCATAGCATCCTCAAACAACACGCTCACCGCGGTTCAGCGCCGTGAAGCAAGACGCGGCCTTTTAGAAACAAACTGCAAGTTCGCCGCTGTAAAATTTTCTCCAGACAAGAAAAACAAGTACGACATACAGCCCACCAAATACGATGGAAAGATGCAGGATATTTCGTCCAACGGTTGCCGTCTTTGCTGCGGAATGCCCATCAAGCAGGGGCAGTATCTCAGCATAAATTTTTCGCTTGCAGATGGGCAAGAGGATCAGGTTATAGGCTACATCGTTATGACGAAGAAAGCAAATGACGACAGCAAGCAATACATTCTCCATGTACGCTTTGTGGATATTTCCATAGAAGTGAAAAACAAGGTGTCTGCCTTTATTTACGGGTATAATCAGGCTTAAAGGGAAGCTATGAGTATTGTCTTAAATAGAATTTTTTGGTACAATAAGAAGAATGAGGGTAGCAGAACTTAAATCAATTTCAAAAGCAGAGGGCTATATTTATTACATCAACAGATACAAAGCCACTGCTGTCATCGAATTTTTATCAAAGCAGCTAACGTTTCCCTGTAGTTTCTCTGTTGAAATAAATCCCCTAGGAATGCGAAGCATTTCAGTTGACGAAGTGCCGCAGGATTTAGCTTACCCCATCTTGCCGGTAAAAAAAGCTCTTAAAGAGTACATTACTGAGCTCGACAAAAAAAATCAGTTGCCATGACGCAAAGCTTGTCAATGATCTTTCATACCAAATCGGCAGAAGAAACAATCGCACTTGGTAAAAAGATTGGCGCATTGCTGCGTCCCGGTGATGTCATCGCTCTGGCAGGGACGTTGGGAGCTGGAAAGACAACACTTACCAAAGGCATTGCCCTTGCACTTGGCATAAGCGATACGATTACGAGTCCGACTTTTTGCCTCATAAGCGAATACGCAGGGGACAAGCTGCCGCTCTACCACATGGATGTTTATCGTCTTGACGGTGCAGAAGACTTCCTCAATTTAGGGGCAGAAGATATGCTCTACGGTAACGGAGTGAGCATCATTGAATGGAGCGAAAAAGTTAAAGAAAAACTGCCTTCAAAAAGCATCTCCATAATGATTACCCCTGTAAAAGACGGCGAACGGGAAATAGAAATAAGCAATTGGAATAATGGAGCCATAGAATAAATGAACGCACTTGCCATAGACTGCGCGGTGTCAAAAATCGCCATTGCAGCAAAAAAGGACACAAGCCTTGAAAAGCTGGTATTGGACGTAGGAATAAAACAATCGGAAAAGCTGTTGCCTGCTATTGACTATCTGTTTAAGGAACTGGGACTTGCCTCCAAAGATTTGCACTATACGACGGCGACACTCGGACCGGGAAGCTTTACAGGACTGCGTCTCGGGCTCAGCTCTCTTAAAGCCATCAATCTGGCACACGGCACCCCCATCTACGGTATTCCGTCGCTTGCAGCTTATGCGTGGCCATACAGGACAGCGCCAAGCACCGTCCTCAGTGTAATTGAAGCAAAAGAAAACGAATATTTTTCACAATTCTTTAGCCAGGGGAAACAGCTTTCAGATGCAGAAGACAAAAACACTGATGAAATCTTAGCCCGCATAGATACAAGCTCGGAGCTGCTTGTCTGTGGTCCTGGAGCGGTGAACTTTTGCAAAGGGCTTGCAGAAATAGCCCCGCGTTATTCCGCCCACTGCTTTAGTCCCGAAATCGACGCAACGGAAACACTCTTTGCCATGGCGGAAGGGCTGATAGACAGCAACGTTTCCCCGCTCCAAGACTACGACGCTCCGCTCTATGTGCGCAAGAGCGAAGCAGAGATAGTCCATGAACAAAAGCAAAAAGGCTTACTTCCCTAAAAGACTGGCAAGGCTTGTCTCGGAAATATCCACGGCAGCCTTGTTCTCCTTCTGGATGGCTTCAAAGACTTCCTGCCTGAACACCTTGACATTTTTGGGAGCTTCCACGCCTACCTTCACCTGATCGCCCTTCACTTCGATTATAGTAAGCGTGATTTCATTGCCTATTTTTATTTTCTCATCGATTTTCCGCGAGAGTATGAGCATATTACTTTGCCTCCTGCTGCTGAGAGAGGGAAGCAATGATATCATGCTTTGTCTGCCATTTTGAATCGCTCAAAACAGCCTGCATACATTCGTGGTTTCGCTTGTTGATGATCAGAGGTCCCCGCAAATTTGCCGTCGCCGGACTCCCCTCCTGTGCCGTGATTATTGCCAGCAGCAGCACTTCCGAGGGATCTTTAATGCCAATCTTAGCCAAGTCCTCGTCGTCAATATCCGCCTCGTAGTCTTCACGAATGATGAAGGGATCGATCAGCAGGAATGCCAGAGCACTTTCTTCCAGCGATTGCAGCCAAATCAAGGGCTTAAGCTTGCTGTCAATCAGCACAAAATCGTGGTAATCCGCAAAACCGAGGAGCCCGGCAGGAATATGAACCACCTGCTCATCGGAAACCTCCACAACGCCCATTGTCTTTGTCTCTACCTGCATTTCTATCCCCTCTTTATCCGTAAATTTCAGCGCATATAATCCAGCAGCGTGCTGGAGTACATTTTGCCGGCATTGCTCATCGTTGCCTGATTTACCAGCTCAAGCATCTTCATATCCGTAACAGTCTTGGTGAAATCAATGTCGCCTTCGCGGCTGAGCAGCTGCGTTACATTCAGGCTGTGCACCTGAGAGCGAGCCACATTGTTCTGGGCGCGTTCGTAATCGCTGCCAGACTTTGCAAGGCGGGTCGTGAGGTTTGAAATGCCCTCATCGATGGAACCAAGCACACGGCTGCCTATCGCCTCGCTGTCACCTTTGAGCATAGCATCCCGCAGGGCAATCACTGTGTCAAAAACCGAACCACCTGATTGACGCACGTTGCCAGTGAGATTGTACGGCGGCACCTGACTGCTGTCCTTGATAAAGCCAATTTCTTCCAAAACAGCGCCAGACTTGTCTTCCAGCCAGATCTGGTGCGAATCCGTTGTCTCCAGATCAAGACCGTGCGTGATGGGGTCAAGGGAAGCCTTCACCGCAACACCGCTGTCATTTATCTTAGCAACGAGGGAATAGATATTATCTCCGCGGTTCACCCTGATGTCAACACCGTCCACCGCAATAACGCTGTCCTCGCCTGCCTGCCACTGTGTCATATCACGGGAAGCCATGAGGCGCTGCGGCTCTGCCCAGAAAATTCTGCTGCCGCTGTTGTCCACATCGAGGAACTGGTTCTCATCCACCTCTACTCTGTTCTGAGCGATGTTACCGTTGTACAGCACTTCCTCGATGAGCGCCTCGCTTGCGCCCGGCACGTTGCCCAGAGACACATCAAAAGCTACTGTCTTCGTGCGGGTTCCCGCAAAGAGACTGTTGCCGTCATGATCCACTGCGTTTGCGTTCTGAATCATCTCTTTGAGGAGCTCGTTCACCTCGGTCGCCATATTCTTGAGGTCATCCTTGCTGCTCAGGCCATTTGCACCGGTCACCGCAAGCTCACGTACCCGCTGCATAATCTGCAGATTCTGATTTACATAGCCCTCGCGGATCTGGAACTGGTCTGCCAAAGCCTGCGCATTCTTCTCGAACTGGTTCACGCGAGAAAGATAGGACTCATAGCGCACCAAATGTCCGGCGGCAATCGGATCATCGCGCAGGGAACCAATGCGGCTCTGGCTGCCGATCTGATTGTTATACTTATTCTGCTGCACTTCCTGCTTGCGGAGGTAGTACTGCGTGTCGGTATTGTTCATCTGGGAACTGATTCTGTTCATTGCTTACTCCTTACACACCAATGCGGTTAATCAGCGTATTCAAGAGGCTGTCCTGCACAGTGATAAACTTTGCAGCGGCCTCATAGCCATACTGGAACTTGATGATATCCGCAAGCTCCTCATCTATATTCACTCCGCTGATACTGTCGCGAAGATCGCGAAGATCGCGCATGATGGCATTCTTGCTTGCAAGCTGGTTCTCTGCCTGCTCGCCTTTCAGACCAATCCTCGTCACCGTGTCGGCAAAGTAGTCATCGAAGGTACGCCCGGTGCCCACCATCATCTTGGTGTTACGGATGGCGACAATCTCCACTGCGGCACGACCGTCATCAGGGTCTGCACGCCCCTGCGTGTTTGGCAAAGCGGCAGCCACGCTCTGCACATCGTTCCTGATGAGCTGGTTCACCGCGACGTAACCAGAAGGATGACGGACGGGAGCCACGGCAAACTGGGCATCTGCCAAGGAATCAACAGCGTTCGCCTGATTATAATCAAAAGCACCGGCAGCTCCGCTTCCGCGCAGAATGCCGCTATAGCCCGTGAGGAACATACCTGAATCCTCCACATGGCGAATGACGAAATCAGGATTTGACATAGAGGCAGATGCTGTCGCCTTCAGCACAAGGTTTGAATTGCGGTCAAGGTAAGCCTTCACCTCCCCGTTGCTGTCGTTGATGCGGTTTATCACGTCAGACACGGTGTCAGAAGGATAATAAGTGACGCTTACATCTCCCTCGGCGCCGTTAAAGGTCAGCATCCCCTGCAAGCCCACCTGCTCCTGAGGACGAAGCACATTCGTACCCGTCAGGCGGAAGATAAAGGAAGCATCTTCAACGCCATCACCGTTGCGATCGTAATTTCCATTCGTATTTTCCACGAAGGGATGCTGTCCAAAGAAATCAAGCCCTGTCACATTGTTCTTGCCAATGCCGTTGCGATGCACATCGTTCACCAGATCGGAGAAATTGAGCGTCAGCGTATCGAGGGATTGCAGCTCGCTCCGCAGGTCCTGATCGCGAAGCTCCACGAGGGCGCCCAGCGAACCGCCATGGAAGTTTGCATCCACACGGGTATCGTCCCACACAAGGCGCACAAAACCATTGTTGTCAAGGTCAGTCACCTTGTCTATCTGGCGGGCAAGGCTGCCCTGCACTATCATCTGGCCATCGGTATGAACCAAGAATTCATCGGGATCGCTGCGGTCAATCGTCACGTTTATCAACGAGGCAAGCTTTTCCACCAGAAGGTCGCGCCTGTCCATAAGGTCGTTCGGATGGTCGCCCATAGCCTCGCTGCGCACAATCTCGCCGTTCACCGCCGCAATCTGACGGGAAAGGTCGTTCACTTGATCTACAGTGGCATCAATGTCGCCGTTCACCTGCGTCATGATGGCGTTCAGGCTGTGGTTCTGCTGTATGACGGAGGCGGTAAGGCTCTGTCCGCGGGTAACAACCGCATCGCGGGCTGCATTGCTGCTGGGGTCAAGGGAGAGCTCCTGCCAACTCTGCCAGAACTTGTCCATATTGCTGCGTACGGACACTTCATCTGGCTCATTGTAAATCTGCTCAATCATGGCATAGTACTTGTCACGGGTCTCCCAATAGGATTCCTCATTGGTCTGTGCCACAATGCGCGTATCAAGCAGCTCGTCCCGCACCCGCGTAATACTTTCCACCGTCGTGCCCTGTCCAATTTGGCCGGGCAGCTCTGCCCGTGTCAAATCAGGACGATACAAGGGATCCATAGAGGACACCTTCACTCGCTGGCGGCTGTAGCCCTCGGTATTTGCATTTGAAATGTTATGGCCCGCAGTCTGAATCTGCGTGTTGTGCGCCTGCAAACTGCGTTTGCCAATCTCGATTCCCGCAAAAGAACCTGCCATTTTTAATTCCTCCTCGCTTAGAGTTCAGTATTCACCAACATGCTTCCATATTCCGAGCGCACCATACTGCCGTCGGCACCATAGCGTCCGCTCTGTTTTACGTAACATTCTTCTATTATATTGCCAATGAAATCCCTCGTGGCACCTACATAGGTGCGGAGGGCTTCATTTTCAATCTTGCTTTTTGACAGCTTGGTACGCAGGCTCACAAAGAGCGGTTCAATACCCGGCTGATAATAAAGCTGGCGGTCATTCCCTGTCAGCT
>ERZ842401.6815-NODE-6815-length-12001-cov-53.093337_pt1 | contig 12001 bp, 12 predicted proteins | sample MGYA00521270_ERZ842401 | MGnify/ENA primary metagenome ERZ842401 (study PRJEB31892, sample SAMEA3878208) | bioreactor metagenome | biome: Moose rumen | place: Sweden | collected 2011-10 | study: EMG produced TPA metagenomics assembly of the PRJEB12797 data set... | reverse complement strand
GAACCAGGAAAGGCAGGACCAGAATCTGCAGTGTTACCATTACACCATACCCCAAACATTTTCCCTTCTTAGGGAGTAGCAAATCTTAATTTGCGGGTGCAAAGGTACAGCTTTTTTCGGAAACAACAAAAAAAAACACAACTTTTTTATAAAAAAAAGCAAAAAAAGCTGTTTTATCTCTATTTTATCAAGAGAAACCTGTATCTTTGCATTCATTATGGAACAGACAAGACAACTGGTAGAAACGATTACCAAAGGAATACAAGAGAAAAAGGGCCAGCGCATCGTGGTGGCCGACCTGCAAGGCATAGACGGTGCCATCTGCAACTATTTTGTCATCTGTCAGGGCAATTCGCCTTCGCAGGTGGAAGCTATTACGGAGTCTATAGGCGACTTTGCCCGCAAGGAGCTGGGCGAGAAGCCGTCGACGGTGGCCGGACTGGAGAACGCACAGTGGGTGGCCATGGACTATGGCGACGTGCTGGTGCACGTGTTCCTGCCTGACGTGCGCGAATACTATGACTTGGAACACCTGTGGGACGATGCGGAACTGACAGTAATACCTGATTTGGATTGATGCTATGGAACAGAAAGTGAATAACAAACCTCAGATGAACATGCCGCGGTTCAACATGAACTGGATTTACGGCCTGGTCATCATCACGCTCTTCATGCTCTACTTCACGCAGGGCAGTGACAACTCGAGCGTCAGGACGGAGACCAGCTACTCGGACTTCAAGGTGATGGTCATGAACGGCTACGCCGAGAAGATAGTGGTCAACAACTACACCAATACGCTCCAGATGTACGTCAAGCCCGAGCACATACGCGATGTGTTCCATCAGGGCGTGCAGCAGACGGGCAAGAACCCGACGGTGACGGTGGCCTTTGGCTCGACGGACCAGGTGGAGCAGTTTGTGAACGAAGCCCGCGAGCAGAACAAGTTTGCAGGCAAGTTCTCGTATGACAACTCGAAGGACAACGACTTCTTCAGCTCGCTGTTGATGAACATCCTGTTCTTTGCCGGCATCATCTTCGTGTGGATGTTCATCATGCGTCGCATGGGCGGCGGTGCCAGCCCCAGTGCCGGCTTCGGCGGCGGCATCTTCAGTGTCGGCAAGTCGAAGGCGCAGATGTACGAGAAGGGTGGCGATCTGGGCATCACGTTCAAGGACGTGGCCGGACAGGCCGGCGCCAAGCAGGAGATGCAGGAGATAGTAGACTTCCTGAAGAATCCACAGAAATATACCGACCTGGGCGGCAAGATTCCCAAGGGCGCACTGCTGGTAGGTCCTCCGGGAACGGGTAAGACGCTGCTGGCCAAGGCGGTAGCCGGCGAGGCCGGCGTGCCGTTCTTCTCGATGTCGGGCTCCGACTTTGTAGAAATGTTCGTGGGCGTGGGCGCATCGCGCGTGCGTGACCTTTTTGAAAAAGCCAAGCAGAAGGCGCCGTGTATCATCTTCATTGACGAGATAGATGCCGTGGGACGCGCCCGCTCGAAGAACCCCGCCATGGGCGGCAACGACGAGCGCGAAAATACGCTGAACGCCCTGCTGACCGAGATGGACGGCTTCGGCACCAATAGCGGCATCATCACGCTGGCGGCCACCAACCGTGCCGACATGCTGGACTCGGCGCTGTTGCGTGCCGGTCGCTTCGACCGTCAGATACACGTCGACCTGCCCGACCTGAACGAGCGCAAGGAGGTGTTCATGGTGCACCTGAAGCCCCTGAAGCTCGACGACTCGGTCGATGTAGACTTCCTGGCCCGCCAGACACCCGGCTTCTCGGGTGCCGACATTGCCAACGTGTGCAACGAGGCTGCCCTTATAGCAGCACGCTTTAATCGTGAGCGGGTGGGCAAGCAGGACTTCCTGGACGCCGTAGACCGCATTATCGGCGGTCTGGAGAAGAAGACCAAGGTGATGACCGAACAGGAGAAGCAGTCGATAGCCATCCACGAGGCCGGCCACGCCACCATTTCGTGGTTTACGGAGTTTGCCAATCCGCTGGTCAAGGTCTCGATAGTTCCGCGTGGACGGGCCTTGGGTGCCGCCTGGTACCTGCCCGAGGAGCGCGTGCTGCAGACCAAGGAGGCCATGCTCGACGAGATGTGCTCGCTGTTGGGCGGACGTGCTGCCGAGGAGCTGTTTATCGGCCACATATCGACAGGTGCCATGAACGACCTGGAGCGCACCACCAAGCAGGCCTACGGCATGGTGGCATACGCCGGCATGAGCGACAAGCTGCCCAACCTGTGCTACTACAACCAGCAGGAGTATTCGTTCCAGAAGCCCTACTCAGAGACCACGGCCAAGATTATGGACGACGAGGTGCTGAAGATGGTGAACGAGCAGTACGAGCGCGCCAAGCGAATCCTTTCCGAACACAAGGACGGTCACGCCCAGCTGGCCCAGCTGCTGGTAGAGCGCGAGGTCATCTTTGCCGAAGACGTGGAACGCATCTTCGGCAAGCGTCCCTGGACCAGTCGTGCCGAAGAACTCATCGAGGCTCAGCAGCGCGCCGAGGCCGAAGCCATGGCCGAGCGCCGCGCCAAGGAGCTGGAGGCTAAAGAAGTGAAAAGTGAAGAATGAAGAGTGAAGAATTTGCTACCGCTATCATATATTTAACACTATGAAGAATTTTATTGTCAGAACGATTACAGGCGTCATTTTTGTCGCTGCCATCGTGGCCTCGTTTCTCAGACCAGAGGCCATGGTGCTATTGTTCAGCATCGTCACGGGACTAACCGTCTGGGAGTTTACCGGACTGGTGAACGAGCGTCCGGGTGTAACGGTCAACCGCTTTATCTGTACGGTGGCTGCTGTCTATTTCTTCTATGCCATGACCTACTTCTGCAGCGACCTCTACGGCGGTGCGGCCAAGTCGGTGGTGTTCATCCCTTATCTGGTGACGGTCGTCTATCTGTTGGTTGCCGAGCTCTACCTGAAGCAGGAAGATCCTATAGAGGACTGGGCCTACACCATGCTCTCGCAGATGTATATTGCATTGCCCTTCTCGCTGCTTAACGTGCTGGCCTTCACGGCGACGCCCAGCGGACAGGTAGCCTTCAACACGCTGCTGCCACTGTCGGTATTCGTCTTCCTGTGGGTTAACGACAGCGGAGCCTACTGTGTCGGTTCGCTGATAGGGCGCCATAAGCTGTTTCCGCGCATCTCGCCGGGCAAGTCGTGGGAGGGAAGCATCGGCGGGGCCGTCTTTGTGCTGGCTGTGGCTTACGCCATCAGCTACTTCCTGGACGGTGTGATGCTCACCACAGTAGAATGGCTGGGACTGGGGCTTGTCGTGGTCGTCTTCGGCACGTGGGGCGACCTGGTGGAGAGCCTTTTCAAACGTACGCTGGGCATTAAGGACTCGGGCGCTATCCTGCCCGGCCACGGTGGCATGCTGGACCGTTTCGACTCATCGCTGCTGGCTATTCCTGCCGCAGTAGTTTATTTGTACACGCTATCCTTATTCTAAAACGATATGAAAAAACTATTAGCTATCTTACTCTGTATGTGTGCACTTGGTGTACACGCCCAAGACCCGGTGAAGCGTTATGGACAATTGCAAGTCCGGGGTGCACAACTCTGTGACCAGCAGGGCCGTCCCGTCATTCTGCGTGGTGTCAGCCTGGGCTGGCATAATCTCTGGCCGCGCTTCTACAACAAGAAAGTGGTGCAGACCTTGAAACAGGACTGGCACGTCTCGGTGGTACGTGCCGCCATGGGTATTATGATAGAGGACAACTATCTGGAGAATCCCGACTACGCCATGCAGTGCATGACGCCCGTCATTGAGTCGGCCATCAAGCAGAACGTATATGTCATCATAGACTGGCACTCGCACGTGCTGAAGACGGCAGAGGCGAAGAAGTTCTTCGGCGAGATGGCCCGGAAGTATGGCAAGAATCCCCACGTCATCTACGAAATCTATAACGAACCCGTGGAGGATACCTGGGCCGACCTGAAGAAGTATGCTGCCGAGGTCATTGGCGAGATTCGCAAGTACGATCCCGACAACATCGTCCTCGTGGGTTGTCCGCACTGGGACCAGGACATCCATCTGGTGGCTGACAGTCCGTTGCAGGGCTTCAGCAATGTGATGTATACCGTTCACTTCTATGCTGCAACGCATGGTGACCACCTGCGCCAGCGCACGGAGGATGCTGTCAAGCGGGGCATTCCCGTATTTATCTCGGAGAGTGGTGCCACGGAGGCTTCGGGCGACGGCAAGATAGACCCCGAGAGCGAGGAACAGTGGATTCAGATGTGCGAGCGCTTAGGCGTCAGCTGGGTGTGCTGGAGCATTTCTGACAAGAACGAGTCGTGCTCGATGCTGCTGCCGCGTGCAACGGCCACGGGTCCCTGGGCCGATGATGTCATCAAGGAATACGGAAAGCTGGTAAAAGGACTGTTGCTGAAATATAATCACTGATATATGAAGAACGAAAAAGACAAACTTGTCACCGACAATATGGGCTATGTCGTTACGCTGGCCCGTCAGTACAAGAGCGACATCCTGTCGACGGACGACCTCGTCAGCGAGGGCAGCATAGGACTGATGAAAGCTGCTGAGAAGTTCGACCCTTCGCGCGGCAAACCTTTCGTCACCTTCGCCGCGCCTTACATCCGCCGCAGCATAGAGACGGCCATCAGCCGGCTGGAGACAACCACCGACCTGCGCTCTACCGACGAGTCGCTGCCCGTCGGTAGCCGCAACAACTATACGCTGCTGAACGTGCTGGAGGACAAGAACGCCGTGCGGGCCGACTACCTGACGGAAGACACCACGCTGACGGAAGACCTGTTCCGTGTGATGGGTGTCCTCAACGAACGCGAGCAGCAGGTCATCAATCTCTACTATGGTCATGGCTACGAGCGCCAGACCATGGCAGAGATAGGCGAGGTCATGGGACTGAAGCGCGAACGCGTACGCCAGGTGCGTGACCAGGCTCTGCGCAAGTTGCGTAAAGCCGCCCGAAAGGAGGTCAAGGGATGAGGACTGTTGCACTGTTGCTCTTCGCTCTCCTTACCTTCTCTCCGCTTCATGCCAAGGTTATCAAGGTGCTGGCAATCGGCAACAGCTTCTCCGAGGATGCAGTGGAGCAATACCTCTACGAGCTGGCTGCGGCCCAGGGCGACTCGCTGGTGATAGGCAACGCCTATATTCCCGCCTGCTCTATCGAGATGCACCTGTACAACCTGAAGAACTCGCTGCGCAAATATGCCTACCGCAAGATTGTGGGAGGCGAGAAGACGGAAGAGAAGGGTGTCAACCTGCAACGCATCATCCTGGACGAGCCGTGGGACGTCATTACGTTGCAGCAAGCAAGTCTGCTGTCCGGCATGGCGGACACGTACAAGAACCTGCCCACGTTGCAGCGCTCTGTCAAGCTGTTGGCCACGAATCCCAAGGTGGACATCTGGTGGCACATGACGTGGACCTATGCCAAAGGTTTCAGGAATGCCCAGTTCGAGGTCTATGGAAGCAATCAGGAGCGCATGTTCAGCGACATCATCAACTGCATGTGCAACGAGGTACCGAAGGCCAACATCACGCAGATTATTCCCTCCGGCACCGCCATTAGGCTGATGCGCTATCGCAAGGGCGATACCCTGAACCGCGACGGTTATCACCTCTCTTACACCTTAGGACGCTACACCGTGGCCTGCACGTGGTGTGAGATGCTGACGGGCCGCATAGTCGACGGCAACGTCTTCCGTCCGTCGACAATCAAACAGGAGGATGCCAAGCTCTGTCAGCAGGAAGCGCACGAAGCCGTCTTCATGCAACAGCTGAAGCGCTACGACGTCACGTTCTGATTCAGAAGTTCCACTTCACGGCCAGCGTGGGATTCCAGAAGAAGGTTTTCCCGCTGTCGGGGTCGGCGTTGTACACAAAGTTGTTGGACAACTCCCATTCGGTACCCACGCTGAAATGTTCCGTAAAGTTATACCACAGTTGAGGCTCCGTCAGGATGACCAGACAGCCGTGATTGTCGGCCTTCTCGCCGCGCCAGAAGTCGATGAATCCGGAGAACGTAAGTTTCTTGTTGCAGAAGTTCAGTCCCCAGACTCCAGTCAGCTGGGCGCTGGCATACGAGCGGGTGGTATCGTAGCTTTTGAAATAGTGCTTGTACAACAGCTGTACTGACCACGTCTTGGAGAAGTCGGCCGTGTGGCCGTTGTAAGCCGCACCGATGAGGCCGGCCTGCTGGAAACTGCCGTTACGGCTCAGTCCGCCGTTGTACTCGACGTGGGCAGCAAAGGGCGACTGCCCGCCAAGGTTGAACTCACGTGAAATCTCAGCGTAGGCGCTCTCTGTGAAGTGACGGCTTAGGTCAATATCGACAAAGTAGTACCATGATCCCCACTGGTCGGCCTTGAACTGTTCGAGGGTCAGCGTTACCTTCTGTCGACCGGCCTCCTCGCCGGTATAGATGTTGCGACCGAAGTCGTAGTGCAACTGAATGTCTTGTGCAAAGGCCGTCATGCCGACGGCGAGACAGATAATGGATAGTGTTATCTTCTTCATTTCTTCAATAGTTTTATCATTGTTTCTGCTGCCACGTCAGGAGCCTGGCTGTCACCCAACTGGCGGTGTACCTCTTCGTAGTCGTCGAGTTGCTGTTGGCGCTTGCTGCCGCCGGGCAGTAGAGCTTCCAGCTCGTGGCGGATATTTTCTGCGCTGAACGTCTCTGCCACCAGTTCCGGCACCACTTCGCGATGAGCAATCAGGTTGACCAGCGACACGTATGGCACCTTGATGAGATGGCGCTTCAGGAATCCGATGAGGCGGGGCAGAGGGGTCTCGTAGCAGACCACCTGGGGCACGCGGAACATGCAGGTCTCCAGCGTCGCCGTGCCACTGGTGACGAGGGCGGCGGTGGCACGCGCCAGCAATGGGTATGTCTCGTCGGTAACCAGATGTACGGTCGTGTCGGTCAGGAAGGGAGTGTAGTAGTCGGGCTCGATGCTCGGAGCCCCGGCCAGCACGATGTCGTAACGGTCTGACAGGTGGCGCGTGGCTTCTATCATGGCCGGTAGGTTGTCCTTTATCTCCTGCTTGCGCGAGCCTGCCAACAGTGCAATAACGGGCTTGGACGAATCAGGCATGCTTGATGGCTCTCGCTCCATCGGAGCGTTCCCTTTCTCGGTCAGGAATGTTCTCACCTCCTGTGCCGTAGGGTTGCCTACATAATGGATGGGGTAGTGGTGCTTCTGTTCGAAGAACTGCACCTCGAAGGGCAGAATGGAGAACAGCTCGTCCACGTCACGCTTGATATTCTTGATGCGGTACTCCTTCCACGCCCATATCTTGGGCGAGATATAGTAGTAGACAGGGCAGAGCCTGTGACTGTGCACATACTTGGCGATGTCAAGGTTGAAGCCGGGATAGTCGACCAGTATCACGACGTCGGGCCGCCACTGGAGAATGTCCTCCTTGCACAGCTTCATGTTGCGCAGGATGGTCCGCAGGTGTAGCAGCACAGGCACAAAACCCATATACGCCAGTTCGCGGTAGTGCTTTACCCTGGTGCCGCCTACAGCCGTCATCAGGTCGCCGCCGAAGAAGCGGAACTCCGCTTGCGTGTCGCGCGCTTTCAAGGCTTGCATCAGGTGTGACGCGTGCAGGTCACCGGAAGCCTCGCCGGCTATCAGGTAGTACTTCATAGCTTCCAGCCCTTTAGCAGTTCCATGGCCTCGTAGGCCGTCACATCCATGCGGGTCGGGGTGACGGCCACGTAGCCGTGTGTCAGTGCCCAGTTGTCCGTGTCCTCAGCCTCGGGCTCGTCGTTCTGGTAGTGTCCCATCATCCACCAGTAGTCGTAGCCCCGCGGATGGTGGCACTTGGTGACCTCGCTGGCCCACGTTCCCAAGGCCATGCGGCAGATGCGAACGCCCTTGAAAGCGGGCAGGAGGGGGAAGTTGACATTCAGGCAGACACCCTTTGGCAGCCCCTCGCGCAAGACGCGCTGGGTGATGTCGCGGATATAAGGCTCCAGTGGGCTGAAGTCGGCGTCGGCGCTGTGGTCGCACAGCGAGAAGGCGACCGAGGGGATGTACTTCATGCAGCCCTCCATGGTAATACCCATCGTACCGGAATAGTGCGTGTTCACGGAGCCGTTGTCGCCGTGGTTGATGCCGCCAATCACCATGTCAGGCTTGCGGGGACAGAGCTCGGCCAGCGCCATCTTTACGCAGTCTACGGGCGTGCCGTTGCACGACCATACCGTTAGTCCGTCCTCTTGGTGGCGGGGTGTCAGCGTCAGTGGACTGGTGGCCGTAAAGGCACAGGCCATGCCGCTTCTGGCGCCGTCGGGGGCGCACACCAGCACGTCGGCATAGTCGCGTACCATTCTCACCAGTTCGTGGATGCCCTTGGCCTCGTAGCCGTCGTCATTGGATATCAGTATCAGTGGTTTCATATTCTTTGTTTATTTTGGCTGCAAAGTTACAAAATTTATTTAAATTATCAACTATCAGTTGCCAATTATCAATTATTATTCGTACCTTTGCAGCCTATTATACGCATTAAATTAAGAATATATGGGAAAGATTATTGCATTAGCAAACCAGAAAGGTGGCGTGGGAAAAACGACGACGACCATCAATCTGGCTGCCTCGCTGGCCACGCTGGAGAAGACGGTGCTGGTCGTGGATGCCGACCCGCAGGCCAACGCCTCGAGTGGTCTGGGTGTAGACATTCAGGAGGTGGAGTGCTCACTGTATGAGTGCATTATCAACAAGACGGATGTGCGCGAAGCTATCTACACGACAGACATAGAAGGACTGGACATCATACCCAGTCACATTGACCTGGTAGGCGCAGAGATTGAGATGCTGAACCTGCCTAACCGCGAAAAAGTTATCGGCCAGCTGCTGGAGCCCATCAAGGGAGACTATGACTACATCCTGATAGACTGCTCGCCGTCGCTGGGACTGATTACCGTCAACTCGCTGACGGCCGCCGACTCGGTCATCATTCCCGTGCAGTGCGAATATTTTGCACTGGAGGGCATCTCCAAACTGCTGAACACCATCAAGATTATCAAGCAGAAGCTGAACCCGAAACTGGAGATTGAAGGCTTCCTGCTGACCATGTACGACTCGCGCCTGCGTCTGGCCAACCAGATTTACGACGAGGTGAAGCGCCACTTCCAGGAGCTGGTGTTCAAGACGGTCATCCAGCGCAACGTGAAACTGTCGGAAAGTCCTTCGCACGGTCTGCCCGTCATCCTGTATGACGCAGAATCGACAGGTGCGAAGAATCATCTGGCACTGGCTAAGGAAATCATCTTGAAGAATAGTTAAGAAAAAGTATGGCGGTAAAGAAGAAATACGACAGAAGCGTGCTGGGACGCGGGCTGGACGACATCAGCGCCGGTCGCGGCCTGGATGCGCTGATAGATACCCACAGTGAGGTGAAGACGGAGGGCTCGTCGAACCTGAACGAAGTGGAGATAGCCCAGATAGAGCCAAACCCCAACCAGCCGCGTCGCGAGTTCGACCAGGAGGCGCTGCAAGAGCTGGCCAACAGCATTCGCGAGCTGGGAATCATCCAGCCTATTACGCTGCGCAAGGTGGACGGTGGACGATTCCAGATTATTGCCGGTGAGCGCCGTTGGCGTGCCTCACAGCTGGCTGGGCTGACCACGATTCCTGCCTACATCGTCAGCGTGGAGGATCAGGGCGTGATGGAGATGGCGCTGGTGGAGAACATCCAGCGCGAAGACTTGAACGCCATCGAGATAGCGCTGGCCTATCAGCACTTGGCAGAGACGACGGGCATGACGCAGGCTAAGATTTCGGAACGCGTGGGCAAGAGCCGTGCCGCCGTCACCAACTATCTGCGCCTGCTGAAGCTGCCGGCTCAGGTGCAGATAGCCCTGAAGAACCATGAGATAGAGATGGGTCACGCCCGTGCACTGCTCAGCATTGACAGCCCTTCACAGCAGATTAAGCTGTTCAAGGAGGTGCAGCAACACCAGCTCTCCGTCCGCAAGGTAGAGGAACTGGTGCAGGCCCTGAAGAGTGGCGAAGACGTGAAGACGGCCAAGGGGCACATTGCTTCCAAGGCACAGCTGCCGGAGGAGTTCAACATCTTGAAGGAACGGCTGTCACAGTTCTTCCAGACAAAGGTGCAGATGACCTGCTCGCCCAAAGGCAAGGGTAAGATCAGCATCCAGTTCGACAACGAGGACGAGCTGGAACGTATCATGAATGCATTGGACCGGGCAAATGGGTAGACTGATAGTGACTGTCGTGATGCTGTTGGTAACTCTCGCAGGTCGGGCTCAGCAGGTAGACTCCACACTGATGGTGATGGACTCTTTGGCTGTGGAGGACGTCCGAGTGCTGGCCGACGACACTGCGTCGTTAGTCATCAAGAAAGAACCCAAGGTGAAGACAAAGCGCGACTGGAATACGTGGACGCCCAATCCGCAGCGGGCCCTGTGGCTGGCACTGGTGCTGCCGGGCGCCGGACAGATATACAACCGTAAGTACTGGAAGCTCCCCATCATCTATGGCGGCTTCATGGGTTGTATCTATGCGCTGACGTGGAACAACATGATGTATAAAGACTACTCGCAGGCCTATCTGGACATCATGGACGACGACCCGGGCACGGCATCGTACAACAAGTTCCTGCACTTGGGACGCGTCATCACGCCGGAGAACGAAGAGCGCTACAAGCAAATCTTCAAGAGCCGTAAGGACAAGTACCGCCGTTGGCGCGACATGAGCTTCTTCGTCATGATAGGCGTCTATGCCATTTCCGTCATTGACGCCTATGTGGATGCAGAGCTTTCCGTGTTCGACATCTCCAAGGACCTGAGCCTCAAGGTGGAGCCGACGGTTATTCCCAACCAGGGTGGGGGCAGTTTGCTGGACCGGCAGTCGCTGGGACTGAGTTGTAAGTTGAACTTTTAAAAAGAAAATTGCGAAATGAAAGATATGAAGTGGATATTACCTTTTTTCCTGTTGCTTTTCTGGCCGCTGGCCATGCAGGCACAGGTGAATACGACAGATGACGACGATACGGACGATGAAGACGAAATAGTAGTCACTGACCAGGAAGGCAACGAGGAGATTATTGAGTTCCCCGAGGCTATGACCTACGACCTGGACTCGCTGCTGAACCTCTACATGTCGAAGAACTATCTGGAGGATGATGCCGACTGTAACATGAAGGATGTCAACCCTACCTATTCAAGGGAGGAGTTCATTGACCGTCTGAGTCGTATGCCCTGCGCCATGGAGATGGCTTATAATGAGGTGGTTCAGAAGTTCATTGACCGCTACAGCGGTCGCCTGCGCCACAGCATCAGCTATATGCTGGGCGCGTCGAACTTCTATATGCCCATCTTCGAGGAAGCGCTGGAGATGTATCAGTTGCCGCTGGAGTTGAAGTATCTGCCCATCATCGAGTCGGCCCTCAACCCCAAGGCCGTGTCGCGCGTTGGCGCCACGGGCCTGTGGCAGTTTATGCTGGGCACGGGCAAGCAATACGGTCTGCAGGTCAACTCGTTGGTTGACGAGCGCCGCGACCCCGTCAAGTCTTCGCAGGCTGCCGCCCACTATCTGAGCGACCTCTACAAGGTGTTTGGCGACTGGAATCTGGTCATCGCCGCCTACAACTGTGGTCCTGAGAACATCAACAAGGCCATCCATCGTGCACAGGCTGCCAACAAAGACTCCGTGGCCAACGTCAAGGACTACTGGAAGATCTATCCCTACCTGCCCAAGGAGACACGCGGCTATGTGCCTGCCTTCATAGCTGCCAACTACATGATGACCTACTACTCGCAGCACAACATCTGTCCCATGACTACCCGCCTGCCGGCTAAGACTGACACCGTGATGGTGACCCGTAAGCTGCATCTGGAGCAAGTGGCCGAGGTGGTGGGCCTGAACATTGACCTGCTGCGCTCGCTCAACCCCATGTTCCGTCGCGACATCGTGCCGGGCAATACGGCGCCGATGGCGCTCAG
>ERZ842401.6813-NODE-6813-length-12007-cov-19.898678_pt1 | contig 12007 bp, 11 predicted proteins | sample MGYA00521270_ERZ842401 | MGnify/ENA primary metagenome ERZ842401 (study PRJEB31892, sample SAMEA3878208) | bioreactor metagenome | biome: Moose rumen | place: Sweden | collected 2011-10 | study: EMG produced TPA metagenomics assembly of the PRJEB12797 data set... | reverse complement strand
GAGGCATTGTGATATCCATCGTTACAAGGTCAACATTCGGATAGAGTTCCTTGTATTTATCCAATCCCTCTTTTCCGTCAGCTGCTGTCGCAACAACTTCATAGCCTTCGCTTGTCAAAATCTGACCAAGCTGTTTTGCAACGAACATTGAATCATCAACAATCAGAACCTTCACTTTTGTTCCGTCATCTTTAATGCCTTCTGGCGGACGCTCATTAATTGATGGAAAATCTTGTTTCGTCTTCATATTCTATTCACTCCCCCAGTCTAATTTCGCTCACGAATTGCTACGTTTACCTCAATTTTACCACAATCTGTGATAAGAGGTACAATCAAAGCTTCCACATTATCCTCAGCACCAGGATTTTTTCCAAGTGCAGCGATTTCCATTTTCTCACCAACAAACAATGTCGGTGGAGTAACGTCGAACTGGAAGCCCAACTCATGCAGCTTTGTTACAGCCTGCGCTGTAATCATATTTGCAAGCTCACTGATTGTAGCCTTTGCGAGGTCATCAAATTCAGGAAGCTCCTCAAAATTCATTCTTGAAGCGACTTTCAATGCTGTATCAAAAGTCATATCAAACAACACGCGTCCTTCCACAGCTCCTGCAAGTCCTACAAGTGCCGCAACACCCATCACAGGCATAGCAGTAGACTTCAAATACAAGTCGCCTCTCTGCACATCAGCACCACCAAGTACTTCTTTTAGAACTCTGTAAGAACATTCAACAAAAGGATTGATATACTCAACTCTCATTTACCTTCTCCTGTATTGCCTATACCACAGACACATTTATCATTTCATTGTTTGCTGAAAGCCATTACTGAACCAGTAGCTTTTTCAACCCACTTATCTTTGCCAGCAAGAGATTCATTATCGCCCAACATAACAATACCATTACCCTTGATTTTCTCACCGAAATCCGCAATCAATTTATTCTGCGATTCAAGCGGCAAGAAAGAAACAATATCACGAGCAAAAATAATATCAACAACAGGAAGAGCATTCGTATTAACACAATCATGATATTCAAACAAAATCATGTCTTTTATGCTCTTATCAAACGTTGCCTCACCATTAACAGTCTTTGTTGTGTATGGCGCATACCAATCTGAAGCCACATTTGCAGGCAAATTGATAAGTGGCGCATTAGATACGCTCAACAAATCAATGTCATGTCCATATATCCTTATTCTAGCATTAGGATAGCGTTTTTTCAACAAACAAGCAAGAGAATATGCTTCATATCCTTTTCCGCAACCTGGATTCCATACAGAAATTTGTTTTGCAGAATTCTCTGGCAATGCCTTATACACAGCATCAGCATACTCTTTTGTCCACCATGTTGCGTTGCAGCGAGAATAGAACGGCTTCATAAACACATCTGCATCGCTTTCGTTTTGGAGCTGTGTTTTGCCCTCTCCTTTCTCTTTTTCCCACTCATTAAAGCGGTTTTCCGTCCATTTTTCGTTTACAAAGCTGACATTGAACTTTCTAAAACTCTTCAAGCTCTCGCAAACAAACTTATAATTTATATCATCTTTGCGAGATACCTTTTTCTCTTCAACTGGAGCTGCCGCTGCAGGAGCTGGAGATGCCACAGCAGGCTTTGCAGCGACACTTTCTTGAGCATTTACCGCATGAGAAACAGGGCGAATATCCTGTTTTGGAGTATCTTCATCATCTTCTTCTGTTCTTGCACCGAAAATGCGGTCAATATCAAGAAGAATATACAATCTATTGTTGCTTTCTACAACACCATAGATATATTTGATGTTAATATCACCAAACAATGGGTGTGGCGGCTGAATTGTGCTTTTCTGAATTCCAACCACCTTATCAATCGCATCAACAACAATTCCAAACGTTCTTTCTTCAATCGTAACGATAAGAACATTTTCAAGCGCATTCGGATTACGCTCTGGAACATCAATGTTAAAGAAAAGGCGCAAGTCAATTATCGGAATAATCTCACCACGAAGATTATATACACCAAGCACAAACGGCATCGTATTCGGCACATAAGTAAAATGCCCAGCCTTTGCGATTTCCTTAACCTTCATAATATCGATGGCATAGTCTTTATCAGCAAGAGAGAACGTAACCATCTTGTAATCAATGACACTCAACTGCTCTTTTTTTATGGCAGCTGCAATCTGCTCTGGAGTCAACTGAGTTGTATTGTCCTGAGCAATCGCCGCTACTGCAGCAGCTGTAAGGTCTTCATTATTTGCTTGTTCCATTCCTTTGCTCCTTACCTAGCACCAATCATACCGTTTTCTCTCTCTTGCTGAGCAGTGATTTCTTGCTGCACACCAAGTTCAAGCAACTGACTTACATCAATAATCAAAGATACTGAACCATCACCAAGGATTGAAGCTCCCGCAATTCCTGGAGAACTTGTAAATTGATCCTGCAATGGCTTAATAACAACATCTTCCTCACCAATCAAAGAATCGACCATAATACCGATTTTCTTTTCTTGGCTACCAACGATAACGATAAAGTTGTATTCTCCCTTGCCTGCGTCTTTGATGTTGAACAAACGACTCAAGCGTAAAATAGAGATAACTTCGTTTCTCACGTTCAAAACTTCATAGTTATCAATAGTATTTATCTCACCTTGCTTTACACGCACACTTTCGATAACGTTTGTAATCGGAATTGAGTACACTTCTTTTCCAACTCGTACCAAAAGACCCTGAATAATAGCAAGTGTCAATGGCAAGCGAATAGTAAACTTAGAGCCTACCCCCTTTTCAGAGGTAACGCTTACCGTTCCCTTTAGTTTCTCAATGTTAGACTTTACAACATCAAGACCGACACCACGACCAGAAACGGCTGTAATTGTATTATTTGTAGAGAAGCCTGGCAAGAAGATAAGGTTATATGCTTCTTGATTAGTCAAAATCTTATCTGGGTGGATAAGTCCTTTCTGAATAGCCTTCTGCTTAACTCTTTCTACGTCAATACCTTCACCATCGTCAACAATATCAATAGTAACTGTATTTCCTTCGTTTGCAGCCTTTAAGAGAATAGTACCTGTTTCAGGCTTTCCTGCCTTCTTTCGCTCTTCAGGAGATTCAATACCGTGGTCAGCAGAGTTTCTAACACAGTGCATAATTGGGTCAAGGAGGTCTTCTACAACGCCCTTGTCCATTTCTGTGTCTTCACCTTCAATCACCAAGTCCATCTTCTTATTCAAGCTCTTGCACAAATCGCGAACAGTGCGAGGGAAGCGGCTGAAAATCTGATTGACAGGAACCATTCGGATTTTCATAACGCCCTCTTGCAATTCGCCAATAATGCGTCCGAGGTTTTGCGTTGAAGAACGATATTTCGTTGTAAGATTCTTGAGCGAACCTTCAAACTGGTCAAAGTATGACAATATTCCGCCAAACTCTTCGAGTACAGAAGCCTTGATTTCCTTGACAGAAGCTCCGTTCTGAATCTCTTCGAGGTACTGCGGCAGCTGCTCGAACATACGACGAACTTTCTCTTTGTAAGAAGCGTCGAGTGTCTGGAATTGTACCTGCAAATCGCCCATCTGTGTCGCAATCTGGTTAAATGCACCTTTTGTGATAACCGTTTCACTGACAAGGTTAAGAAGATAGTCAATTCGCTTTGCATCAACACGCAATACAGAAGCCTGTTGAACCGCAGCTTTCTTTGCAGGTGTTGCAGCTTTTGGATGAGCAGCAGCGGCAGGTGCTGGAGTTGCAGCAGTAGCTGGGGCTGGAGCAGCTTGCGGTGCAGGAGCAGCAGGCGCACTTTCTTGCACAACTTCCGCAGCAGGTGCAGGAGCAGCAACATTTTCTGTCTGAGGCGCAGCCTCTGGCGTTTCCATTGCAGAAAGCTCACTTCCGCCACCAATACAACTTTCATCAACAGGCTTAGCGTCAGTTGTCAAAGTAACATCGGTAAGGAAAGAAGCGTCTTCCAATTCCTCTGCAGGCGCAGAAGTTGAAATAAAGTATATAACTTTCGGCTGGAATTCATCTTCATAAAGAACATCGAAATCAGGAACAGTCTTTAAGACGCTTCCTTTTGCTTTCAATGCGACAAATACCTGAATTCCACCGACAGAATTCATCGGGTTGGATTCATCGAAATTAACAGTAACAGACCAAAGCTTTTCACCATCAGCGCAGGCCTCTTTCATCTCTGCATAATCAGCTTCTGTAATAGGAAGTTTCACTGATGAAGATGCAGATGCCTTAGGAGCAGCTTGAGGCGCAGGAGCGGGGCTAGGAGCAGCACCAAGCATTCCGCTCGGTTTCGGAACTGCACTCTTTTTCTTCGGAGCTTTTTCTGGAATAAATGATTTTATCTTTGTAACCATCGGAGTAACATCTTCTCCGTATGGCGAACCATTTCTTCGAGACTCAAGCATTGCCTTGATGATATCTATCGCACTCAGCAAAACATCTACTATCGGCTCAGATACAGCCAAAGTTCCAGAACGAAGTGCGTCTAGCAAATCCTCCACACTGTGAGTGAACGTAGAAAGCTCGTTCATCTCTACCGTCGCAGAACCGCCCTTCAATGTATGCGCTGCGCGGAAAATCTCGTCTATAGCGTCATGATTTGTTGGGTCTTGTTCGATTACAAGAATATTACTCTCAAGATGTTCTACCTGCTCTTCTGCTTCGGTAAAAAAGTCTTTGAGCAATTCTTCGTTATTAGCATCAAGATAGTCACTCATATCTATTATTTTAATCCTTAAACGACATAAGTCAAGTAAAAATAAAAAAAAGACCAAAAAATAAATGTAAAAATTACAGTTATTTAGAAATCTCTTTCTCTCAAATCCACTAAATCTCCGATATAGCCAAGCTCCTATTTATATGGTATTGTAGAGGTACAGGAAAATTATTTAGTATATAAAATACTTATCGGAGGAACTATGAAACATTTTTCCCTAAATTCCACACTTACTAGTATAACAATAAAAATGCTTGTTGTCATTATGTTTCCTATAAATTTAAGTGCAACATCGTTTAGCGGTTATGCTGGAATTGCAGGAAACCTTACAAATGAGCCTCTTTCAACTAGAGAGGACACCGACGTCAGATTGCCAATGGACTCCTTTTTGACGGGGCAACTCGAGTTTTCTAACTTTTTAATTGTGCGCGGAGAAATATCTTTTCGCCCTGAAAATGTGCTAAAAACGGGGCTTTTGTCTTATACTGACACCTATTTTAGAATAAACGAACTCTCTGGCACAATCAGAGTAAATACAGATTATTTCACTCATTACCTTGCTCTTTTTATGGGTCGCTATGAATCAATCGGCTCTGATATATTTATACAGCGCCATTTCGGCATAAAGCCATTCAATTCCAAGCTCACAGAAAATTGGCGCGGAACTGCCGAACCTGTCATATATCCATTTGAAAAATACGGGCTTTCCTACGTTGCGCAACCTTCAACTAATTTTGCAAGCGGCGTGTATTTTTATTCGTACGATAAAGACGATTCAAGGGTCATAAATGCAGATTTGCGCTTTGCACTTTCTACCTATATAGTAAAAACAGATTTCGCTTTCGGAGTAGGTGTTCCGTTTGGAGATGGCAACGTCGGGGGAAATGACCAAGCAGTGTTCGCTATACACTCTATTGATTTGCACTATGGGCTCTCCTCTCTCATCACATTAGGCGAGCGCAGTGAATTATTCTTGCAAAACGGCATTACAAAGCTATCATTCACGGGAAAAGGCAATCCGCCTGAACTCGATGACGACAATCTTTCTTTTCTTATAGAACCTCGCTTTTTGGTAGGCGATAACTCTCGCTTCACGCTCTCGCTTTTTCAAATAACCAAAGACTGCAAAGACGAATCTTTCTTTTTGCACGGACTTTTAGGCGTAGACCTTATGTATTCAAACTCTGGCATCATCTTCGGCAATATCGACATAGAAAGCGGTGCGCATTTATCAGCCGCATTAGAAAAACAAAATTTACCATTCTTCGATGATTTTTCCGTATCAGAATTAGAAGAGAACAGAGAAAACAGGCGTACCGCATTTGCACTTTGCCCGTTTATGAACATCAGCGCAGGAAAAGGCGTTATAAAAACAGCATTTTCGTTTGACGTTTCAACCGTCTATAAAGGCACGCCCGACCTTTACACATCATTTTTACTCGGCTACAAAACTGCATTTTAGTGAATTCACTCTTTAGCGTACAGTATAGCCGCTATCATCTGTACGCTAAAGAGCAACCAATCCTTACACTAAAGACACTCACATCCTTACACTTAAGAGTGGCTAAAGCGTACACTAAAGAGCGAATTTTCTTATAGGTTCAAATTCTCTAGCCGCTTGCACGCTTCTTCCACATCGCTTCTGTGTCCAAATGAGCTAAAGCGGATAAAGCTTTCCCCCGCAGGACCAAAGCCGCTTCCTGGAGTGGTAACGATTTGACATTCATTCAAGATTTTGTCGAACACGTCCCAGCTCTTTTGATTCGGGAAGCGAACCCACAAATACGGAGAGTTTCCGTCGAAATATACTTCAACACCTGCCGCCTTAAAGCGAGGGGTAGTGAGAGCAGCTTTCATAATGCGAGCATTTTCAAGATAATAATCCACAAGGCTCTTCATTTCAGCCAAGCCCTCATCGTCGAGAGCCGCCAATCCGCCCGCTTGTGCAATATTCGACGCACCGTTAAACAGCGTTGTCATCACTCTGTTCCAATCGTTTTTGACAGGTGTTCCGTCTTCATATTTCAAATCGCTCGGCACAACAGACCAACCCAAGCGCACGCCTGTAAAGCCAGCAGGCTTTGAGAATGAGTTTACTTCGATTGCACACGTTTTCGCGCCCTCGATTTCAAAAATGCTCTTTGGCAAGTTTTCGTCGCGGATAAAGCAGAAATACGCCGCATCAAAGATGATGATACAGCCGTTTTTATTCGCAAAATCAACAAGAGCTTTGAGCTGTTCACGAGTAGCGACCGCGCCTGTAGGATTATTCGGAGAACAGAAGTAAATCAAGCTGTTTTTTTGGATTTTAGAAAGGTCTGGAAAGAAAGAATTTTCTGGCAAACAGCTCATATAGCAAATGCCCTCATAGCCGCTGCCATTATTTGCCCCTGCTGCCCCGTAGACAACAGAGCCATCGACATATACAGGATATGCAGGGTCTTGCACAGCCACATTCACATCGCGCCCAAAGAGCGTTTGGATACGAGCAATATCGCATTTTGCACCGTCAGAAATAAAAACTTCGTCTGCGCTGACTTTACCAGAATAGAAAACACGAGCAATCTTTTCTCTTAAGGCTGTGTTTCCCTGCTCATCGCCATAGCCAGAGTATCCATCTTTTGTGCCGAGAGCTTTGGCATAATCCGCCATAGCCTTGGTGATATGTGGCGTAAGCGGCTCGGTGGTATTGCCAATTCCGAGGCTGATAATCTTTGCATTAGGGTGCGAAGAGGCATATTCTCTTCTTCTCTTTGCAATTTCAGGGAACAAATATCCCGCCGTTAAATGAGAAAAACCAGTGTTTCGCTTAATCATAGTAAAAGTATTGTAGTATAATAAAAGTTTTTGTACAATAATTTTGAGATTTTTTTATATATCTCGCTACAATTTACCTTTTAGATAACGCTTTAGCAAAGTGCTTGCTTGAAAAAGTTTCCCCTATCTGCCTTGCACCTTTAATAATAAGAGGCATTTTATCAGAAGTGCTTTTTCATTGAAGAAACTAATCATATATCTTTCGTCTCAGCATCAACAAAAATCCAGCCTTTGTGCAGAGTACAGAAGACGGAAAAAGAATTTAGCACAGCTCTTTGAGTGATTTCAGCTCTTTCCAAATGTGAGAACGAAGAGATTTGCTCGGCTCTAATTTATCGGGAACAAGAATACATTCCATTCCCGCTCTAATCGCGCTTGTCGCTCCATTTGGGCTATCTTCTACAGCTGCGCATTTTTCTGGTGCAATGCCTAAAGAAGCTGCTGCTTTTAAGTAAATATCAGGAGCAGGTTTTGAATGTTCAACCATATCGCCCGTCGTTACACTTTCAAAATACTTTAGCAAATCAACCTGCTCTAGCTCTTTTCGCACAACAGCTTCTCGTGTAGAAGATGCAAGCGCAATCCTTATATTTTTTCCAGAAAGGCTCTCTAAACACTCCTTCGCATACGGCATAAGAGGCACTGGCTTTCCCTCACTCATCTCTACAAAAAGAGCAGAAGTGCGTTTTCTAAATGTCGCTCCATCAAAGCCCTCCACTTTTCCTTTATATCGCTTGTCCAAATACAAAATCGTATCGTTTATATTTGTCCCCATACAAGCCGTATTAGCTTCGTCGATGTCTTCTTTTGCAATCCCGATTTCTTTTGCAGCTCTACGCCAACATTCTATCGTGATAGTTTCAGAATCAAGAAGCACGCCGTCCATATCAAAAATAATTGCATCAATGTCGTCTTTTGTGTCATTAAATAAAATCATAGACATAAGAATACTATTTTACCGTTGCATTTACAAGCGCAAATAGTGTACGATAGATAAGGGAAAATAAGGAAAAGATATGATTGACATTGAAGAAGAAAAGAATAGAAAAACAAGAGCTTTATTAGTTGCGCCTCCTGCTAAAAAAGGGGAAGACGGCACTCCGTATGAGCTAAAAGGCTTGGTTACAACGCTTGAAATGGAAATTGCAGATATTATCGTTCTTGCTCGTCTTGAAGTAACACCTGCGTATGGAATAGGAACGGGAAAAGCAAGCGAAATTGCACAAAAAGCAAAGGAAAAAGAGGCAGATTGCATTATTTTTGATTTCGACATCGACCCTACAAAGCAAAGAAACTGGGAAAAGCTTTCTGGAGTGCCGTGTTTTGACCGCCAAGAAGTGATTTTGCGCATTTTTGACGCTCGCGCTCGCACAAAAGAGGCAAATTTACAGGTTGAACTTGCAAAATTGCAGTATTCTTTGCCCAGATTGGCACATTCTTATGGCGATATGGCACGACAAAGGGGCGGAAGCTATGGTTCTAAAGGAAGCGGCGAAACACAGCTTGAATTAGACAGGCGACAAGTTGAAATAAAAATCGACCAAGTCAAACGCGATTTAGCAAAAGTAGTGAAAGAAAGAGCTACGCAGAGAAAACAAAGAAACCGCAAAGCAGAACCATCTTGTGCATTGGTAGGCTACACAAATGCGGGAAAATCAAGTTTATTGAATGCGCTGACAAATGCGAATGTTTTGGTTGAAAACAAACTCTTTGCCACTCTTGACCCTACAACACGCAAATTAAGCGTAAAAAACGGCAAAGACATACTCATCACAGACACCGTCGGTTTCATCTCAAACTTGCCTCATAATTTGGTAAACGCATTTAAGTCAACGCTTGAAGAAGCGATACACACGGATTTACTTCTTTTAGTAATCGATGCAAGCGATGAAAACGCCCTTATGCAATACGACACTGTAATAAAGGTGTTGAACGAAATCGGTGCAGGGGAAAATGAAAAGCTGATTTTGCTTAACAAAATGGATAAGCTCTCATCTGATGATATACTCTTCACTCGTCTTGACGAAAAGTTCCCGAATGCCTTAAAAATAAGCGCAAAGAACAAAGATTCTCTTTCGTCGCTTATTGATGTGATAATCGAAAAGCTCGCTGGAGAAATAAGAGATTACATCGTTCCAATGGAAGAGCAAGGATTGATTTCGCTTGTTCGGCAAAGCGGATATATTATAGAAGAAGAATGGAGAGAAGAAAGCATACGCTTAAAAGCTCGTATCGGCTCTATCGGCAACGATGCGCAAAAGGCTTCTATGCTGCTTTCTAAATACAAAGTAGAAAGTACAAACAAGGAGAAAGAAGCAAGATGAAAAAGTTTTGGGCTTCATCATACAAAAACAACAGCACACAAGACATCTATCCGCCGCCGCAGAACTATCAAGCCAAAAAGAGCAAAGAGGTGTTGCCGCGTATTCTATCTTTTATCGCGCTTTTTATCTTCATTGCCATAATCTTTCTTACCGCAGCTTTTTTTGCGACAAACAAGGCCTCTCTTGGGGCTGGATTAAGAAAAGCCGACCCAAAACCATCTACGCAAAAAGAAAGCAAATATGCTTCTTATACAGAGCTTGGGCAAATGAGGCTTCAAACGGCTGATGAAAACACAGTGCTGATTTTAGAGCCGTGGTTTCCTTATAATCCAAGCGATAAGGAGTTTTACGAAGAGATAAACAAAAAAAGCAGAGCCATAAAAATTGCTATCACGTCATACTTTCGCACAAAAACAAAAAGAGAGCTTTTAGAAAGCGGAGAGAACAAAGTGAAAAAAGAGCTTTTGACAGAGATAAACAATCTGCTTGTTATGGGGGCTTTTAATGCGATATACTTTAGCGAATATCTTTTTTTGAATTAACTGCAACCAAAACAATGCAGGCGGTGTCTAAGAAATTGAAATGGAGGCACTTTCTATGGATATAACATCGCCTGCCGCTCAAGTTGTTATCACTGTTATCCCCATAGTGGGTATAGTGATTGGCGGAATTGTTGTATTTTTTTATCTGTTGTGGCATCATCACGAAGTAAAACTGCAAATACAAAAAGGCACTTATGCACCGCGCAAACTGAATCTAAAAGTATTTTCACTTCTCACAGGGCTTCTTTTGGTTTGTATAGGCTCTATACTCTCTGTTTTGTTTTTTCTTATCGAAGGCATATCCTATTCCCTTTTAGGAGGGCTCATTCCGCTTGCAGTAGGAGTAGGCTTGCTTTTGTTTTACCGACTGTCAGACGACTGTCAATAGATGAAGAACAATGGAAAAGGCTCTGCCTCCGTCGCTCAAAAACTTTGAAAGGATTATCGCTCAAAAACGTGATTTTGCACTCGTAAAATCGACTTTAGCGGGTGACGAAACATCGTTTTCCAAATTGATGAGCCTTTACAAAAACAAAGTAAAAGCCTTAGGTATGGGATTCTTCAAAAACGAGGCAGACACAGAAGATTTTATACAAGAAGTATTCTTAAAGGTCTATACAAAGCTAGATACGTTTCGAGGAGAAAGTTTATTTTCTACCTGGCTCACTCGTCTTGCATATAATATCGCAATAAATTCTATACAGCGCAGAAAAGAGTTTTGCTCTTTAGCAGAAAACAAAGAGATTGTAGCAAAAGGGTTAAATCCAGAGGAGCTAGAAATCAGGAAATTGACACAAGAAGCCGTAAGAGAGGCTGTTAATGAATTAGAAGAAAAATATGCGATATGCCTTGATTTATATTTTTTCCACGATATTCAATATTCAGATATAAGTGAAATAACTGGATTTCCAGAAAATACGATAAAGTCGCATATATTCAGAGCTAAGAAGATTTTGAAAGAAAAGCTAAAGGAGTTTTATTATGACAGACACTAATAAATGCGAAGAGATTATGGACACATTCCTTGCATTAGACAAAGATGAGCATATTCCGCTAAAAGTTTCACTCCATTTGCTTGCTTGCTCTTCTTGCAGGACACAAGTAAGGTTATTAACAAAAGCAGAACATTTAGCCGCAGTGCCGCTTTGTCAAAGCGTAAGCGAAACTGATAGCACAATAGAAAGTGTGCTGCAAAAAATAAATACATCTTCTGCAACCCCAAACCCGATTTCTCTTCGAGGCTGGGTAGTTGCAGGAATACTTATGGTGCTTTTAATGCTCTGCTTTGGATTATATACAAGCACAGAAGAGCTAAAAATAGCATTTTATCTTGTCTTTGCGCTCATCATCACGATATATTGCGCGATGTTTATCGGGTGCAACATAGACTTTTTCATAAAGAAAATAAATACCTCTGACTTTTCAGTGCAAGGCTTATCGTTTTAGCATACTTCTATAACGATTTCTCCGTTCGCTTTGCCGCTATACACATCTCTGTTACAACAGCTCCTTTAGCACATCTCCGATGTCGCCGTTTATGCAGATGGATTGGGGGGCGATGTCGCGCGGACAGACCGCCTCGCCGTTATTCACGCACGCATAGACCGCGTTTTTGTT
>ERZ842401.6812-NODE-6812-length-12008-cov-3.548398_pt1 | contig 12008 bp, 14 predicted proteins | sample MGYA00521270_ERZ842401 | MGnify/ENA primary metagenome ERZ842401 (study PRJEB31892, sample SAMEA3878208) | bioreactor metagenome | biome: Moose rumen | place: Sweden | collected 2011-10 | study: EMG produced TPA metagenomics assembly of the PRJEB12797 data set... | reverse complement strand
CTTTCCCTACACGACGCTCTTCCGATCTACAACTATAACTTCTGTTTTATTATCTTCCCTCAACATAAAGCTCCTTATTTCCATAATTATACAATAAAACTCTATGCGTGTAAAATAGTTAAATTGAGCTACTTTTTAATTTTCCATGTTTCTTTTTGGAATAGAACTAAAAACGGAATAATTTCTAAACGACCTATTAGCATATTTAATATAAAAATAATTTTTGTAATTGATTTTAAGGAAGAATAATTTCCCATAGGGCCGATAACAGAACCAAAAGCAGGCCCAATATCGCCTAAAGAAGCAATTGCAGAAGTTGTACCAATAACAAGATTTTCTTCCGTTAAAGTAATTAAAAATGCCGTTAACGCAAAAATGCCAAAATAACATAGCATAAAAAATATAGTTTGCTTTACAACAACACTTGAAACACTTACATTATCTATTTTTATACTCATAACAGCATTTGGATGAAGAATTTTGTACATTTCATTTTTTATATATTTCCAAATTAATAACCATCTTGTCATCTTCACACCGCCGCCTGCAGAACCGGCACAAGATGACAAAAACATTGAAATAAATAAAACAATTTTAGCATCCAGTGTCCACAGATGATAATTTTCACTCGAGCTGCCTGTTGTTGTAGATAAAGACAAGACCTGATAAAAAGCAGCCGTAAGAGAATGCGAAATAGAATAATTGCTTTCAAAATACAAAAAAGCCGCAAGACCTAGTGAAACAAAAACAATTATTTTAAAATAAAATCTAAATTCTTCACTTTTCCAGAAAAAAGTAGGGTTTAATTTAGTTAATACTTTTGATTGCACCACAAAACTTGCGCCGGCAATAAACATAAATAAAAGAATTATATATACAACTGCATTAGAATGATATCCTCCGATACTTTCCGGATTAGGAGAAAAACCACCAGCAGAAAGTGTTGACATCGCATTACATATTGCATCAAAAGGATTCATGCCTGCCACCAAAAGACATATTGTACACAAAATAGTCAAACCTGCATAAACAATCCACAAAGCTGATGCTGTATTTTTAATCCGAGGTGTAAATTTTTCTTCAGTAGGTCCGGGAGCTTCTGCAAAAAACATCTGCCTGCCTGCAACCGCAAATTGTGGCAATATAGCAACGAATAATACTATAATTCCCATACCTCCAAGCCACTGAGTAAATGATCGCCAAAATAACAATGATTTTGGAATATTAAAAGAAGTCAATATTGTTGCACCTGTTGTTGTTATCCCTGAAACAGCTTCAAACATTGAATCTATAATTGAAAATCCATGAAACAAAAATGGTATTGCTGCTATCAGACCAAATATTCCCCACGTAAAGGACGCAACTACAAGGGCTTCTGAACGTTTAATATCATTTAATTCATCTGTGTTTGAAGAATTTTTATCAGTCTTGCGTAAAATTCCGCCTAATGCTATAGAACATATCCCTGCAACAAAAAAGGATAAAACACACGACCATTCTTGATAGTATAAAGCGACCAAGATTGGAACAAAGGACACTAATCCTATATCCATTAAAATCAATCCCAAAGCATTTGCTATATAATTTAAACGCATATTATACTACCTTAAAATATTCCTTTATTTTATTGGCATTATCAGCCATTGTAAATGTTATTAAAATATCATTTAATTTTAATAACGTATCCCCTTTTGGAATTAAAACACGATTTCTTCTCTGTACAACTCCAATAACTGCAGGAGCCGGAAATTTTAAATCCTTTATCATTTTTCCGTTAAAATCATCTTTAACTGATATTTCTAAGACTTCAGCTTCACCTTGTTCAACAGTTGCTAAAATATCGACATCTGTTTCATCCAAATCATTTCTAACCTCGTTTATAGCTGATGTTTTTGGAGAAACAGCAATATCTATACCAACTTTTTCAAACAAAGGGATATTAAAAACTTTAGAAACACGTGAAATTACACGTTTTACCCCTAACTGTTTTACAAGTAAAGAACATAGCAAATTACGTTCGTCATTATTGGTAACAGAAATTACTACATCACATTCACCAATAGACTCCTCATCCAATAATTTTAAATCTGTGCCATCCCCGTTTATCACAAGAGTTGTATTCAATTCTTGAGCTAAATATTCACATCTGTCATAATTTTTTTCGATAATTTTGGCTTTAATTTTAATTTCTTCTAAGCTTTTTGCAAGCATATAACCAACCTTACCGCCGCCTATTATAGCAACAGATTTAACCTGTTCTTTTTCATGGAAAAAAGTACCCGCAAGAATATCTAATGAACGAGACGTACCCATAAATATCAATTTGTCATCAGCATTTATTTCGGTTAAACCGTTTGGTATAAACAATAAATCTTTTCTTTTAACTCCAACAACAATAGTATCTTTGGTAAATTCACAATCTTTAAGCATTTTACCAACTATTTTTGAGGTTGGTTTAACCTTATATTCTAATAATCTTGCTCTACCATCAGCAAAATTTTCAACATCTAAAGCATGAGCAACCGTTACTATCCTGAAAAGCTCTTGAGTCAATAAAGCTTCGGGCCATATTATATTATCTATAAAGAAATCGCCAAGATACTCTTCTGTTTTATCTAATTCCATTGCATTTTGATACTCTTCATTAGAAACAAAACAAATCGTTCTTATTCCACTAATTTTTTTTGCAGACAAACAAGATACAATATTTGCCTCATCTAATGCAGTACAGGCAATAAAAACATCGCTGTTTAATATGTCGGCTTTTTTTAAAACTTTGATATCAGTTGCATTTCCCTGAACAAAGCTTATGTCAAGTTTATCAAACTCCTCGCTGCGATTTTCTTCTTTATCAATTACAGTAATGTCATGATCTTCAAAAAATTCTGTAGCAAGTAAACACCCTATATCTGTCGCACCATATATGACTATTTTCATATTCTTAATTCCTTATCCGGCCAAACCAAAAAGATTTATGATTCCAATTGCTATTTTTATCACAAGCCAATTTATAGGATACAATGCAAAGCAAGCCACAATTGGTGAAAAATCAAACATTCCTATCGGAGGAATAATTTTTTTAAACAGATTTAAATATACATCTACAGATGATTTTAAACCTGCAATTACAGGATTATCCCAATTTACATTTGGCAGCCAAGTCAATAAACACCTTGCCAGTATCATAAGCATATATACATAAAAAAATGTATTAATTGCTTGAAGAATTTTGATTGCTATCATTATCCTCTTCCTTTAATATTTCCGAACCATCTATTATCGCTTCAATATCATCACTTTCTTGTTGAATTTTTCTTATAAAATCTTCAGGGCTCATAACAACTATTTTGGGCTCATCTTTTGCAAAATATTTGTCATATATCCTTCGCAAACCTGCAGAAATTAAAGCTAATACAATCATTACAACAGCAGGAGAAAAAGTAATACCTATTACCCCCGGTAGTAAATAAAAACCTGCAGCCTTGAATATAAAATCAAACAACGGATAATTTGGATTTATATTCGGCACTAATGACAAAAAGCACGCCATTACCACAAAATATAAATATAAATTAACTAATCTGTCTAAAAATACTATAAATTTTGCCATAATTTTCTCTTTATAAATCTAATTTTGTTGAATTTTCACATTCGCAATTATTTTGCTCAAATGGAATTTTTTCTATCATATTAAATAGCAAAGATTTTAATTTTTCAACATTTCCATTAAACACTTCTAATACTGCTTCATGCGAAACAGGAGGAACATCCCCTACAAGTCCTGCATCATAATCAGTTATCAAAGAAATATTTAATGGACACATATCAAGTTCTTTTACTAAATACGCTTCAGGAAACGCTGTCATATTAATAACCTGCCACCCTTGTTTTGTAAAGAAAGCTGATTCTGCCTTTGTAGAAAATCTGGGGCCGTTTATAACAACAACAGTTCCGCCGTCATGAACATTAATACCTATTTCTTTCGCAGTTTCAACGGCCAATTTTCTTAATTCCGGACAATAAGTATCAGCAGCAGAAGGATGCTGAACAACAGGTCCTTCAAAAAATGTCGTTTTTCTTCCGTCTGTCCAATCGACAAACTGGTCACATATTACAAAATCTCCCGGTTTGACTTCTTTTTGTAAACTTCCTGCAGCACATGGAGAAATTACTCTTTTACATCCTAAATGTTTCATTGCCCACACATTTGCCCTGAAATTTACTAAATGTGGAGGAATTGAATGATCTCTTCCGTGTCTTGGCATAAAAGCAACTTTGTGAGGGCCTATTTTACCTATAAAAACACTGTCACTGGTCTTACCATACGGGGTATCCACTTTCACTTCTTCAATATCTTTTAAAAAGCTGTAAAAGCCTGACCCGCCAAATACACCAATTGTTGCTTTATCTAGAATTTCCATAACTTCTCCTTACTATAAATTCCTCTAACCAATAAAAATATTTTACAATATAAATAAATAATGTACAAATTATAAATATTAAAATAAAAAAGGCGATTACAAAATCGCCTATTAACCAGATTTACACTATGTAAGTGTTCAGAAAGGAACTTTTTATATATCACTTAAAAAGCGATATTTATTCTCCCAAATTCAAATGAGAGAATTGTACAATTTTATTTTTGCCGCGTTTTTTAGCATTATACAAAGCGTGTTCAGCATATCTGATAACTGTATTTGCATCTTCTTCTGTATCCGGCAGACATGGGAATGTTGCTATACCGCCGGAAATTGTAATAGGGTGGCGTTCTTCCTCCCCTGCAGGAATAAACTCCATACGTTCAACTTCTTTACGAAATCTTTCCGCAAACAAAAATGCATTCTCTTCAGATGTATTCGGAAGAACAACTACAAATTCTTCATCTCCATAACGAGTTAATATATCTTCTTTACGAATTACCTGTCTCAATTTATCAGCTATGGATTTTAATAATACATCACCCCACTCATAACCGTAAATATCATTTACAACTTTAAAAAAGTCTAAATCAAATAATAACAAGGAAAGAGCATTTCCATAACGTTTTGCACGTGATATTTCTTGCTCCATACGCTCTAGCAGATATCTTCTGTTATGTAAACCTGTTAATTCATCGGTTGTTGCCAAAGTTTTCATTTTGTCACGAAGTTCTTTAATTTTTAACATATTTTTTGTTCTGACAACCAATTCCTGATTATCTACAGGAGTTTTTACATAATCAAAAGCAACTGAACGAACGGTTGAACCTTTAAATGTTTCACCAATAAAAAGAATCGGATATTTAAATTTTGTGACTGCCAAAATATCCTTAGCATTGGGAACATCTTCAATAATAACGACACCCGGATTAAGAGCTTCATAATCCTTTAAATTGTCCGCTTTTTCAACTCTTACATTAACATCCTCTATTGAGGATAAAACCTCTGTATAATCAGATGTACTTTTATTTGAATAAATAACAATATTTTTCATACTTCTCCCTCTTTATAACACGTTAACATATCATCATGATTCAAGCAAAATTGTTAAGTTTGTTAATATTTAAGCTATCTGAAAGCAATTTCTCTTTTTAAAAAATTTTTATTTTAATATATAGTGCGTGGTAGATAAATGAAAATATTTCCTAAAATAACAAATTTTGTAAAAAAAATTGCACATAATTCGCATGCAAAGCCATATGTGTTGGTTGAAAAAACACCTAAAACACAACTTGGCAAATATATACCTACGCACTGGGTAATTCCTGAAGGAACAGATTCTTTTACAATCGTAAAAATTGGCAAAAAAGGAAACGCGCAGTATGAAAAGAAAATTACAACATTTTATAATGGGGATAAAGTTTTAGGACGTTGCACCGATATAAATGATGTTCCTATTGAATCTAAAGAATTTAACTATTTCGATGTAATTGATAAACCACAAACAGGCAAAGCTGAAAAAAGAGAAATTTACACCTACCACTACGAAAAAGGGCCATACAAACCAACCCTTAAAGGTTTTGAAGTTCAAGATATAATAAGAGATGAAAAAAATAAAATAAATAATGAAGTTAGAATAGAAAAAAATATTTTTAATGAAGACGGTATCATAGGTACTTTAAAAAAATGTCTTACCAAAGCAAAAAGAGAGCCTGAAGGGAATAAATTATTACAAGTTAAAATGAAGCTCGTTGAGGGAATTCCACAAATTGAAGAAACAAAATGTGTCAATACTGTATTACCTAAAAACGATGCATATCTTCCATGCAGATTTATATTTGAACCTGAAGAACAAATAAAAGCTTTAACAAACTATCATTTAAAAGAAAAAGGACTCGAAAATCTCGGAGTAAGAACAGTATTTACAGATAAAATTGAAGACGGAACAAAAGCAATGTTCACTGTTGAAAATAGAACAATCTACTATAATAAAGACTTAATAAACAACCCTGTGTCAACAACAGCGCACGAAGTAGAACATGCATATCAACATTCCCAAATCGGACGTATAGGCAAAGGAAAAACCTCATATGAAAAAGATTGTTATAAAAAATTTGGTGAAATAAAAGATAAAAAAGAATTGGAAGAGGCAAATAAATACTACATCGCATCGGAAAATTATCCAAAAGACCCAAAAAGCAAAGAATATTTTAATAATTATCTTGAAGTTGAAGCAAGAGATGCGGGATTTTTTGCAGATGCAGATTATGATGATGGAAGAATATTTATAGATAAACAAATTGGTTCAAAATTTGATAAAAAATTATCATAATAAAACAATATTGTGGTAAAATTGAATAGCAGATTTTAATAAACACTTAGATTATTTTAGGAGGGTTAAAAATGATTTTAGTAACAGGAGGAGCAGGATATATAGGTAGTCATTGTGTTTTAGCTCTTCTTGATAAGGGATATGAAGTTGTAATATTTGATAATCTTTCAACCGGCCACATTGAAATAGTTGAAAAATTAAAACAATACGGAAACATTGAATTTTGCCAAGGCGATTTGAAAAATCCGCAAGACATTAAAGAATTATTTGATAAATATCCAATTGAAGCCGTCATACATTTTGCTGCATATTCACAAGTAGCAGAATCCGTAAAAAATCCGCAAAAATATTATTTAAATAACGTTGGCGGGACAATAAATTTATTATGTGCAATGCTTGAAAATGGTGTTAAAAAAATTGTATTTTCTTCAACTGCTGCAACTTATGGAGAGCCACAATATATCCCAATTGACGAAAAACATCCGCAAAACCCAATTAACCCATACGGTCAGACTAAATTAATAATTGAAAAAATTATGGATGATTATGATAAAGCATACGGATTAAAATCCGTAAGATTGAGATATTTTAATGTAGCGGGCGCTGATTCGCAAACAAGAGTGGGAGAATGGCATGAACCCGAAACACATTTAATCCCAAATATTTTAAAATCTACGTTTTCTAACGGGGAAAAATTTAAATTATTTGGTACAGATTATCAAACAAAAGACGGAACTTGTGTAAGAGATTATATAAACGTTGAAGACTTATCACAAGCGCATATACTCGCACTAAAATATTTAGATAACGGCGGTGAAACAAATTTTTTCAATCTCGGAACTAACAACGGGAACACAAACAAAGAAATATTTTCAACCTGTGAAAAAATAACAGGTAAAAATATACAACTGGAAGAATGCCCGCGCAGAGAAGGTGACCCTGCAAGTCTTGTGGCAGATAATAAAAAAGCAAAGAATATACTCAATTGGACTCCGCAGAACAATATTGAATACAGCATTCAAAAAGCATACGATTGGGAAAAGTTATTACATAATAACATTTAACTTAGCAATATTAGCTATTTTTGATGCCGAATTTTGAGATTGAATCTTTAACCTTAGATGCTACTTTTGCACCTAATCCTAAAGCAAGTCCCATGGCAATATATGTAAACCAGCCTTTTATATTTAGCATTTTTACCTGTTTCAACATTTTTTCGGATAAACCTGCACTTTTAGCCAATTTCAAACCCTTTAATGTTGCTAATCCTTCTTCAGCTATTGTCGGAACAGCACATAAAAATGCCAACTTGCCGCAGTTATTTTTTATAAATGTTGTAACCTTGTCAAATACACCTTTCGGTTTTTCACCTTCTTGCTTTTTGCGTTTACATAAAGCAACAAGAGTAATAAGTCCTGCAGCTTTTAACATTGGGGATTTTAACTTTGAAAGAATATTCCCAAAACATTTTGTGTTGTAATTTATTCCATGCCCAATTTCATGGAAAGCAAGAAGTGGATTCTTTTCGGAATTTATAATTATAGATTTTGCTTTTTTAGGTATATAAAAAGCATTCAAACCTTTATTTGCAAAAGATACTTGAGCATCAAATACACTTCTAAACCCGAGTCCAAAAAGCGGAAATTTGTTTACCAAACTCTTTATCCACTTAGGAGAGGTATTCAACCACATTTCACATATTTTTGGAGAATTTTCCAAAGTTGCTTCTACAATTTTAACACCTTTGCCAGACAAATTGGATTTGGTAAATGCATCTTTTATTGCTTGCTGAAAAAATGGTATTTTATCGGATAATTTACCACCTAGACTAAATTGCGATACTACATTTTCTACTCCTTTATTAAAAGGAACTCCAGCCACAGATGAAATAGACTTTTTAATGTAATAATTAGCAACATAGCCGCCCATAAGACCTGCAACAACAGAAGATTTAGAAGGCTTATTATTCTGAATAGAATTAGAAGCTATTGCATTTCCAGAAATTGAATTATCTACCACAAAATTACCTTTTTATACATACTATACCATATATATAAAAACACAGAAAAGAAAATAATTGCTATTTAGATAATATTTATTAAGAATATTTAACCCATAACATACATATGGAAGAAATAAGCAAAAGCAATACCGTATATTGCACCGACAAAAACTTCAAAAGGCGTATGACCTAATAATTCTTTTAACTTTCCGCCAACGGCTTTCAAATCGTGATTATAAAATTCTTCCATCATTCTGTTTAAACTTGCAGCGGTTTTGCCTGCTGCTCTTCTTAATCCTGCCGCATCGTACATTATAACAAGAGCATAACCAGTTGCAATAGCAAAAGCTACAGATTCAAATCCTTCTAATATACCAACAATAGTTGATAAAGCCACTACACCTGCAGAATGAGTACTTGGCATTCCACCTGTAGTTGTAAAAATTTTAAAATTTATCTTTCTTGTTTTTAAGGTAAATAAAATAAATTTAACTATTTGAGCCGTCAACGCTGACAAAATTCCGCAAGTTAATACTTCATAACCATTTCCCGCAATTAAATGTTTAAATGTTGTTAACACACTATACCTACTCTCTTTAGTATTCCCTCGATTATTTGCTCAAAAATATCCGATTGCATATTATGCTCAGTCATTATATCACGGCATTTAGCAATAATGCAAGCTAATTTACATTTTGCCTCATCAAGACCATATAAGGACACATATGTCAATTTACCTTCTTGCTTGTCTTTCCCAAGGGTTTTACCCATTTGACTAAATGTAGAAATTTCATCCAAAATATCATCCGCTATTTGAAAAGCTAAACCAAAATTTTTCGCAAAATCAGTAATTACAGACAATTTTTCATCATCCGCACCCGCTATTATTGCACCTGTTCTCATCGCAAGTTGAAATAAATCAGAAGTTTTGTGAATATGAATATATTCTAATGCTTCATCTTTATTAGATACGTCAGCAAGTTTTTCTGATTCAATATCCACAACTTGTCCTGCAATTACTCCCCTTGCACCCGCATAATTAAAATATTCATTTAAAACTCTAAGAATAGTGGAAGGAGAAAGGTTTTCAGATTTTTGACTTATAATTTGCGGCGCAAAAGTCAATAATGCATCCCCTGCAAGAGTTGCAACAGCCTCCCCAAAAACTCTATGATTAGAAGGTTTTCCTCTTCTAAAATCATCATTATCCATACAAGGTAAATCATCATGAATTAATGTTTGCGCATGAAGCATTTCTATTGCACATGCTGTTGGTATTGCATCTTCAATTTCACCGCCAAACAATCGACAAATTTCAAGGCACATTATAGGTCTTAGTCTTTTACCAGTTAAAGTTACGGTATATTTCATTGATTTAAACAAGCTATGAGGAACTTCAATTTGCAAAAATTCATCCAATTTATCATTTATCAAATTTATATAATCATCCATTTTCATTTTCATCTAATTCCTTGTATAATTTTTGTTTAATAGTATTACGCGATGCTCGTCTTTTCTTTTCGCTAATTTTTGCAATAGATTTATTATTGTTAAACTTTTGGAATGTTTCTTCTTTTAATCCGTTATATTTAATTTTTTCTTTATATTCAAAAGCTTCTTTTATAAATTCTAAATAACTTTCATAACGGCTTTGGGCAATATTATCAATATTTTTTAAAACCTCGCATTCTGACTCATTAATATGCAAACAATCAGAATATTTGCATTTTGAATTAAATTTAGAAATATCATCAAACAACAAATCCACATCTTTTGGAAGAATAAAATCAAATTTTACATTACTAAACCCTGGAGTATCAATTATGTTTGTTTTTTCATTTAATGAAATTATTTCGCAATGACGTGTAGTATGAGTTCCTCTGCTTATTTTGTCACTAACAGATTTTGTTCTGAGATTTATATTAGGATTAAGCGCATTTATTAAACTGGATTTCCCAACTCCGGAATTCCCGCATAATGCAGAAGTTTTATCTTTTAATAATTTTTCAAAATCTTTTATTCCATGTTTTTCAAGTGCTGAAGTGAAAACCAATTTGTACCCCAAATCCTCATATATAGAAATAATTTTATCCTGCAACTCACCTTCCAAACCCAAATCCTCTTTATTAAAACATAAAACAGTAGGAATTTTATAATATTTTGCAAGAAATAAATATCTGTCTAATTGATTAAAATCTAATTCCGGTTGTTTGAGAGCAGATACAACAACAATCTGATCAACATTTGCGACAGAAGGTCGTTTTATAAAACTTTTTCTTGGAAGAATTTTATAAATAACATCTTTATCAAATTCAACAAAATCACCGGTTACAACAGATGTTTTTTGTTTTTTTAATACTTCTCTGATTTTACAAAGATAAATATTTCCTTCATTTTTAACATAATATAAATCAGAATATATTTTGAATATTTGTCCTCTCATAAAATAGATTTTACTAAAAAATAGCTACGATTTCAATTTTACATAATCTATATTGCGCAAACCGAACAAGTAAACAATGTAAAGAATGTTACAAATATTTTTATATTTGGAATTTGGTAAAATTTAAATACTTTATATAAATGTCCCGAAAGAAGATTGATTATGATGATGAACAGGATTAACAATTATCAAAAACCATTTTTACAGGCAATATCGCCCGTACATTTGTTTGAAAACAAAAACCGCGAACAAACACAAAAAAGCTCATTTGACTTTATAGACAAAATGAGCCAAAACGGTTACAATCCTTTTCACCCGAACGTAAAATCTGATACCATGGCCAAAAGACTTGATATATTAAGTTAATATTAACCCAAGCAATATAATTTTTGGCCTAAAACATCATTTCGAGTTTCAGGAGAACGTTCATATGGAACAGATGCGACACGTTCATACAAACCATAAGTGTTATTTATAGGATTTGTAGATGCACCAACAGCTTTCGCTTGACCTGCCTGAGCTGCTAAAGGTCTTAGCTGAGGTGTTTGATTAAAACCAAATAATTTTGTTACATTTATTCCCATAATTATCCCTAATTATTCCCTTACATTAATATTAAGTACAAATTTGCACAAAAATTGCCCAAAATTTGTCAAATATTAATTTTTGTTAAGTTTAATTTATAATAAGAAAAAGTTATTGCTGTAATCAGGTTTGAAATACTGCTTTCTAAAACCAAATGTTTGATCTAAATATCTGGTATTTTCATCTCTTCTATCTTTAAATTTTGAAAGACCTACCGCAGGACCTTCG
>ERZ842401.6811-NODE-6811-length-12010-cov-3.681054_pt1 | contig 12010 bp, 1 predicted proteins | sample MGYA00521270_ERZ842401 | MGnify/ENA primary metagenome ERZ842401 (study PRJEB31892, sample SAMEA3878208) | bioreactor metagenome | biome: Moose rumen | place: Sweden | collected 2011-10 | study: EMG produced TPA metagenomics assembly of the PRJEB12797 data set... | reverse complement strand
TTAAGAAAGGTCTTTTTTCTCTTTCTTCAACTATATTATGAGCAACTGTATCTCCTAGTCCATCTATACTTGCAAAGGCAATTGAATCAAATCGTGAATTCTCACTAAACATAATTCCTGAAGTTGTTGTATCAAGTTCAAATAATGGAGTAGAATTATTGGTGATAGTGCCGTATATACCATACATGTGGTTATCAGTAGATAAAGCCATAGTGCTTGTGAATACTCTGTTGCCTGTAACTTCAAATGTCGAATTGTATACTTTGATACTATCTACATGTATAGCTGACAATACTTTAGTTGAATTATAACCTTGTTCTACAATCTTATTGTTCTTAACTCTAAAGTCACCGTATACATATAATTCCCCTGTCTTGATAAGTGATTCATCAAGGTCGTTATATAGAGGCATCTCGTTATCTCTTATCTCGATGGTAGCATGTTCTGATACATCCATTCTCCTAGCTTTTATGATGCTACTTGTTGCAGTCTTATATGCTGTTATGCTGCCGTCGCCTTCAAAGTTGAGTATAGAACTTTCTGCATCAACTAACATAGGCGCATGCTCAACATCCTTGATGTCTGGACTTATGAACTCTATAAAGTTCTCGTAGTCTGACTTAACAAAAGCCTCAGCATCGCTATGTCCATAGCTATTTTCCAAAGTTATATGCTCAAGTCTTATGTCAGGTCTCAAATCTATCCTTATAAGGCTTGCTGCTACATCATACTCTATGAGACTTTCTTTAGATAATTTGTTGAAGTTGACGTTGTATGCATAAGTATATCTATCTCCGCTTGATACATGAGCAAATGCCTCATCAACTTCTACACTTATATTATTTTGTCCATTTATCTTCTTGCCATATACTTCTATGCCTGCGTTGGTTACGAATGCATCTGCATGACTGTAGATAACTCCTGTCGTATCTAAGCAGTTAGTAATGTATACCTTATAATTATTGCCTGATGCATTGGTAAATGATCCTGTCAAGCTATGGCCGTTTAAGCAGATATATAGATCTCTACCAAGTGTAAGAGTACCTGAACTCAATACTACATCTCTATCAAGAGCTATATAATTGCTGTAGCCAGCATACTTACCTAGTCCATTGAAGTAATTAACTAAATCGCTATTTTTTACAACACTAGTAAGTTCCTCATATACATGTCCTTCACCACTATGATCTGGAGCTACATGCTCGCAGTTTGATGTGGTTGCTTTTTCACCACAAATCATATGGAAATGACCTTTGACAATGCTAAGACTGCCTGCTGCGTCTTCATGTAAAGCAAGGTCAGTATGTCTATATCTATCTACTTTAAATACTGCTTGAGCCAAAGACTCATCAGATACCTGACCCCAAGAAGTTGATATGATACCTGTGCCGTCCTGACTTTCAAAAGCAATAGAGTCGATCCTTGAAGCCAAGTCAAATTCGCTACTCAAAGTTAGGAAGCCGCTAGTCCTTGAGCTTAGTAATCCGACCATATGTTGTGTCGTGCTTCCTACTGTTCCTAGATTATCACTATATGCTTTGTTATTAGTTATATGTACTGGCTGTCTACCCAATATTATGTTGGTCTGTCCTGTGCTTACAGCAGCAATGTCTCTTGCATCTAGGTCAGTCGCGCCAACTAGCTTGTTACCTTCTACTGACAAAGCAGAATATAATAGAGATAATCCACTACCTGTCATATCGATAATATATTGATCTTCACCAGCCAATCTATTGATAGTATTGTTGCTTATATTGATGCTTCCAACTAGAGAAGTCTGTAAAGTATTGGTAGAAATGATGCTCTTACCTGATACCTTATTGTTGGTTATACTTACTGTAGCTGAAGAAAGTATCATGTTGGCAGTGCTATTATCAAAATCAATGACTGGTTTTTCGCCTACAAACTCACTGTCATTAATATCAATATAGCCCTCAAAATATGTAGCTGTATTGGTCTTTAAGAATGAGTAGGCATCGGTTAGGTTACTTAGCTCTATATTGCTAAATCTAACCGTTCCGTTGGTATTGTCTATATAATATGTATTATCAGTTGAACTTACACCGTCCTTCATAACAACATCAGCGAAAACAGCTGACAATCTACCAGTAGTGGCTCTTCCGTCCAATGAAACTAGTGCATGGTCAGCATCCTTCTTAGTTGCTTCTATATTATAGAAGTAATACTCTCCTTCTGCATCTGCAGCCACAAGTGCTGTATCACCAGCTATCTCTATATTCTTATTGCCATTATGAGCTAAACCATATACATAGGCAGATGAGTTTTCAAATACCACACCATTGCTACTGATTGTAGATGTAGCCTCTTTACAGTTAGTTATATATATAGTATAAGAAGAATCCTTAAATGTTCCAGTTAGGCTATGTCCATTGAGACACAATACCACATCTCTTGTGAGTTCAATCTCACCACCAGTTAAGGTTATATCCTTTGTAAGATAGATATAACTTGATGTACCTACATAGACTCCTTCAGCATTCAAGAAGTCGTTGACATTTGTAATTTTATCGGATAGTGATATGAAGCTATATGTTGCTGTATGTCCGTGTCCACAGTCTACACCATCTGACACTCCGCAGACTTTATGTATATGCTTTTCTGTTGGTCCAGCTGGAGTATCTGGGTTATCTGGATTATCATCTACTATAAAATCATTCTTGTCAGTAAAATACCCTTCTTGAACACTGTTATCAATCTTTGCATAAGTTTTATCAGCCACTAATTTCTCGCTATATTTTGTACCATAGCCTCCTACAAGGGCCATACAATTATCAAACATACGAGCATCTGAAGTTACATTGTCCATTGTAAACTGATTACTTGCATATATCCTCTTAAGGTTTGAACTGTTTTCAAACATCTTGTATGTTTCTACGAGATTAGGAGTATTAAAGTTAGTCAAATCTATCTCGCTTAGTGATGCACATGATGCGAACATCGATTCCATATACATTACTCTACTTGTATCAAAAGAGCTTAAATTAATCGATGTAAGTTTCGCACATCCACTAAACATATAATTCATACTAGTTATTTTACTTGTATTAAAGCTACTTAAGTCAAGGGTTGTGAGTGATGCACAATCTCTAAACATATTAGACATGCTTGTAGTTGCTGCTGTATTAAAGTTACCAAAATTAATTGATGTAAGATTTTTACATCCACTAAATAGATAAGACATAGAATCAACAGCGCTTGTATTAAAGTTACTTAGATCAATCGTTGTTAACGATTCGCAATCAGAGAACATAGAGCTCATAGATATAAGTGAACTTGTGTCAAAATTACTTAAGTCAAGTGTTGAAAGTGATTTACATCCATAGAACATATAGCTCATGTATCTTACAGAGCTTGTATTGAAACTACTTAAATCAAGCGATGTTAATGATTCACAATGGCTAAACATAGAGCTAAGTGTATCCGCATTTGCTGTATTAAAGCTACTTACATTGACGCTAGTTAGCGCATAACAGTAATCAAACAATTCAGAAAAATCTGTAACATTACTTGTATTAAAGCTGCTCAAATCAAGTTCTTTAAGCTTGTAGCATCCTTTAAACATCGCCTTAATAGAATCAGCCTTGCTAATATCAAAATTACTTACATCAAGTGTCTCAAGAGCGTTGCAAGATTCGAACATATAGCCAAATCTTGTTCCATTACTTGTATCAAACATACTCAAATCTAACGCCTTAAGATATCTACAACCTTCGAACATGCCATAGAAATCTGTAATCTTGCTTGTATTGAATTTATCTCCAAATTCTATAGTCTCGATAGCTGGAATAGAGTTGAAAACTCCCCACATGTTTGTGACATTGCTTGTATCGAAATCTATAAACTTAATGTGTTTGAGACTGTCTGCATTCAAAAATAGTTGATACATTGAAGTAAGAACTCTTGCACCCACTAATGTTACTGATTTAATTGGAGCACTTCTAAACATACATTCAACTGCAGTAACCTTATCCATTCTCAGTTTTTCCATATTATTGATAGCTTCTAGACTAGTAAATCTCTTACTATAATCAGTATCACTAAAGAGATATGAACTATCAGGTGCTGCATATATGATAGGTTCTTTATCAATCACTTTTCCTGATACATCAAGTCTTGCAGGTGCATAGATTGTGACATCGTAATCTTTTCTATAACAAGTTAGATATCTACCATCACTATGGTCACCGCTACTATTGGTCAATTCCCAAGAATAATCATAATCTGTTGGAGCTGAATGTGGATAGCTATCAAATGTCACTGTGTTAATTGTACTTGAAGTGTATACTCCATTGTTGTCATTATCGTACCAAGATTTATATAATATATAATAAGGCGCGTATTCATATGTGAAGTAGCCTGGTTCGCCTTGCATATCAACTCTCGCATATAATTTATCTACATGACTTGCTGTGTAGATTGTCCCGTTACCACCTTTTAATTTCGTAGACTGATAGAACATATTGGTGCTCTTCTTTATAGTTGCCGTGTCAGTAAAGCCTTTAGACTTTATCGTAGTAAGATTAGACATCTCAGCAAACATATATTCTGTATCAGCGACTTTGCCAGTGTCTAGATCCATAAAGTTGATAACCTTATATGCAGAACCTCTGAACATACTATTCATAGATGTTACATTGCTTGTATCAAAAGTACTTAAGTCCATCTCGTTAAGCGTTGCAGAACTATCTTTGATACTGAGATAGCCATCACTGCCTTTTCCTACATCCATAAACATACCAGTCATATTGGTTACATTGCTTGTGTTGATGGTTTGCAAGCCGCTAATCTGAGAGATCTTATTCTTAGCATTTTTAGGCTTGAACAAGTATGAAGCATCGCTGTCTAGATAGATGTTACCATAATTAGGTCTATAAATTACAACTGTCTCATGTCTCTTTCCAGTAGATGAATTATAAAACTTATTGCCAAGATAAGCCTTAAGGCCCTTAGTGTCTTCTATAACTCCTTTGTCTTCCCATCCACTTGTCCTAGTATAACCAGAAAGAGCTGAGGTATTTAATGGTACATCGTTGACTGTCTTTGGATAACCGATGAACACGACGTCATATACAACATCGTTAGTGCTGTTGATATTCTTCAATATGTCATCTTTGTGTAATATAAATACAAGAGTAAGGTAGCCAGGTCTTTCTGTTCCACCATCAACCACTGCGTAATCTATACCAATCTCAGAGCTCTTATAAGTGGTGCCTGCACATCCTTTTATAGCATAACAATCTTTAAACATTAAAGATCCTAAAGTACCTGAAGCAAATATGAAATCATTAGAAACAAAGATGGTCTCTAGCGCCTCACAGCCATTAAACATTGAAGATGCATCTGTTACTTTGCCTGTATTAAAGCTCTCAAGATTAAGCTTGGTCAATGCTTTACAATTTTGGAACATGTATAACATGTCTACAACATTGCTCGTGTTAAAGGCGCTTAGGTCTAAACTCTTAAGTTTGTAGGCGTTGTCAAACATCAATTTCATAGTAGTAACTTTGCTTGTATCAAACTTGTCTCCGAAGTTAATTGAAGTTAATTCTCTACATTCTCTAAACATAGCAGTCATGTCAGTAACGTTTTTCGTATCAAATGTGCTTAGATCTATGCTCTGTAGAGCCCAACATCCATAGAACATGCCAGATAGGTCTGTTGCACCATCTATGCTTACTTTAGACAAATCAATAGATGTTACATTATCGAAATTCATAAAGAAATTTGACAAATTATTATCATGTGTGTGTGCTTTTTTATCATAATCGCCAACGAGGTAGACATGGTCTATCTGCGGTGCAAAATGCACTGCTACATTGCCACTATATTTATATCCATAATAATATTCATCATTATATTCCCAGCTAAATGATCCAGAATAATAGTCCATATTCTTTGAATTGTAGAATTTTATTGTTGTGGCATTATATCTGCTACTATAGTTTATATTATATTCATTTTTATATTCATCATAAGTACTTCCATACCAATGCTTTGGTATGTAAATTTTTACTTTACTATATATAGTATTATCGGTACAAGTAAAATATCCTGGTAGAATGCCACCGTAATCCACTCTCGCATAAGTACCTCTTACAAAACTAGAATTATATGCAAAACCACCACCACCAACAAGTTTCTTGCAATTATAAAACATATTGGTTGATGTTTTTCCGCCAGTCCAGTCTCTTACATTTGTAGCGACATATAAAGTTGTCAGTGCTTCACAACCATAAAACATCTTTTCAAAACTTTCTACCTTGCTGACATTGAGTGTTGACAGGTCTAAAGTCTTGATCGTGCTACAACCTTCAAACATATTGGCCATGCTTAATACATTGGCTGTCTTAAACTTAGTCAAATCGATGCTTTGTAGACTGCTGCAACCACTAAACATATATTGCATGTTGGTTACTTTGCTTGTATCAAAGTTTGTCAAATCAATCGCAGTTAAAGTGCTACATCTATAGAACATGTATTGCATATCTTCGACATTCGTTGTATAGAAAGATGTCGCACTAATGTTTTGTAAATTATTACAGTTATAGAACATGTATTGCATGTTTTTTACTTTAGCAGTATTGGCATTGGATAGATCTACACTCTGCAACTTACTACAGTTATAGAACATGTGCTGCATGTTTTTAACTTTAGTAGTATTGGCATTAGATAGATCTACACTCTGCAACTTACTACAGTTATAGAACATGTGCTGCATATTTTCAACATTACCTGTGTTAAATCTAGATGTGTCTATGGTTTGTAGATTGCTACAATCAGCAAACATATATTGCATGTCTGTGACTTTAGAAGTATTGATCTTAGAGACATCTAGAGTCGCTAAACTGCTACAGCCATTAAACATATACTTTACTTCAGCCACAACGTTGGCATTGAATTTAGAAAGGTCAAGGCTTTGCAAGTTACTACAGCCATTGAACATATAGCTCATATTAGAAACTTTAGTTACATCAAAACCAGTTAGATCTAGTGTCGTCATTGCCTTACAGTTATTAAACATGTATTGCATATCAGTCGCTCTTGTTGAGTCAACACTTGATAGATCTAAGTTCTGTAGTTTCTCACATCCGTCAAACATATGAGCGAAATTATGTGTTGAAGAAAAACTAAGTTTGTCTATATTATTGATTGCTGTAAGATTACTAAAATAAGTATCTTCTGTTATACCGCTGAAAAGATATGATGCGTCTGGTGAAGCTTCTATCACAGGCACACTCGTATCTTCAACGCCTGTAGTCAAATTTTTGTGATTTGGTGCATAGATGGTTACATGTGTTCCTTTTCTATAACAAGTTAGATAGTTGCCATCACCGACAACTGAACTATTTTCCAGTTTCCAAGTTTCATCATAATCAGTCGGTGCTGGATCAGGATATAAAGTAAAGGTTATATCTGTTATCTTGTCTACAGACATTGCGCTATCATACTTATACCAAGCTGGACGTAAAACATATTTCTGACCCCACAAAACGCCTGGTCTATTAGTTCCTAAGTCTATATGAGCGAGTGTGCTGGTATCAGAATAATCTGATGCCTTTGTACCGCTTTGCCCAACTAGATTACTTCCTTTAGCAAAGTTTTGTGCCTTCTCACTTTTAGCACTGATATCCCAGTTGTCTGATACAAAAACTTTGTTGCTTTTTGCATTCAAGAACATCTCTTTAGCATTAGAAGGGAAAGGGAAGTTGGCTAGCGATAATACATCAAAACTTGCGTTCCTAAACATCTGTGTGCAGTCAGGTGCTTGTTTAAATTCCCAGTTATTCTTTATCAGTTTTCCAGAGCAACCTGCGAAGGCACCAGTTAAGTCTTTAACATATGTAAAGTCTAGGTTATCTATATTGAAAGTACAATCTGTAAAACCTACAGTTTTAGTATCTGCTCCTAACTCATAAGTTAAATTAAAGAAGTTTGCAGCATCTTCATACATGTAGATTTTTTTGCTTTTGTCTTCAGCAAGGATCCACATCTTATCTCCCATAGGGCTAAAAAATATCTTCAATCCGTTAGAATATGGCACTTCGTAACTACTATGTCCAGCATCAGCAGGTCTGTATGAATCAACAACAGTCTCATAATGGTCAAGCTTGCCGCTGACATTCATGCTACTATGAAATTCACCGGTTGCTTCGTTTGTAAATCCTCCGCCACCAACTTTCCAACGAGTCCCATCTTTAAGTACCATAACCACATGTGTTTCATATGAACTAAGTGGTAAATCATCAAGATATCCAATATATATCTCTTTTACCTTGCTAATCATATCTGTATCTTGCTTTATGACGTTATGAAGTAATGACTTTTTGCTGACTGCATTATAATAAGAATTGGCAATGATCTTATCGCCTGAAATATCAAAGTTCGATCCGATGACATTGGTCATCAAAATTCCATTGGAGTCTTGCACATTTTGAAGATTTTGTTTTATTGTTTCTATTTTATCATAAGCTTCCCAATAACTAGGCACTATCGGCATATTGCAGAAATTAACTGCGTGAGAATATCTGACACCATAATTTACATATTCTTGAAAATATTGATAATTCTTTGATCTTAAGATAGAGCCTTCAGGGAACCAACTCAAAAGACCTGATATCTGTCCTGATATTGGTTGATAAAGATTAGACCATCCGAGTTTGCTATTATTTTTAGAGAATTTATGGTCTAACCATTTTTCTTCTTTACTTTCTGTGTCCTCTATAAGGAACGGCAGGCTCCAATCTCGGAACGTTAACGTATACCTAACCTTCTCTACTTGTTCCTTCGCTAGGTCTTTCTTCTCCTTCCAATCAAGTTCTTTTACAATGGCAACAGCTAGAAAACTTATTGAAGCCAAAGCTCCAATACATGCACCAGCAGCCAATGCTATATATGCTACTCCAAGCATTGAGCCAGCAAGTGTAGCACCCCAAGTCAAAGCTAGCACCTGTGGGGCAGCTATTGCACACACAATAGTCACCACAACGAAGGCTGCAAACAATCCCCAAAATAAAGCGCTTTTCTTTTTAGGTTCTTCATATTTACCTTCGCCATAGTATGCAAGATATTCTTCACTATCTTCATACTTTTTATCAACATCATAGAGAGCATTGGTGTGCCCGTCTTTATAATGCTTAAATACACCATCAGTAGCACTAAATAACACATCAGAACCTGCGCCTAAGACATAGTTGTCACCGTATTTCTTTAGATCTACAGTGTATCTTATTTCCTTTCCATCGTATGTCTCACTTGTGCCTTTAAATGTCTCTTCTTCTTTTATAGTTTGTCTCTTCTTTGTAGTCTCTACAACAACAAATGAATCTGCTTCTGAATCTTCTATTGCTGCACCATCTTCTGAAGAAACTTCCTCTGTGCTTTTTAATACTTCTGCTACTTCTTGATCGTTGGCAATAGCTGATAAGTTTTGTGCAGCTGTTACAATATCAAACTTGTCGATGCCCATCAATCTCTTAATTAAAGTACTGGTTGTTGCTACAAACTCTGCTCTGTCGCCATATAGTTCTTCGTTCACTTCTACTTCACTTATAGTAGATGTAAGAACTCTTTCTTCTGCAGATAGAATTACAGGTTCGCTCGCAGGAGTCTCCTCTACGGCTTCGCTCGCAGTACTTACTGTCTCTTCTATGGTTTCAGCGCTCGCTGAGCTCGCGCCTACGGAATCGCTTTCGCCTACGGAATCGCTTTCGCCTTCGGAATCGCTCGCGTCTTCGGAACTTGTTTCAGTTGCAGTTTCTATTTCAGTTTCTGCTTCAGTTTCTGCTTCTGTTTCTGGTTCTTCTTCTATCTCTTCTTCGATAGTTGTCTCTGCTTCTGGTGTTACATTATCTTCTTCAACACTAGTAACCAATGAACTTGGGGCGTTAGAAGTTTCATTGATTTCGTTTGTCTCGTTTGTCTCGTTTGTCTCGTTTGTTTCATTGTTGTTGAGTAACAAAATCTGTTCATTAACAAACTTATACTCCTCATAGTATTTTGTATTGATGTCCTCGGTAACATTACTCTCCCTAATTTTATTGACATCAACTACATGATTGATAGAGGCAGCAAAAGTACTTATACCATAACTGGTTAAGACAATTGCAACAATCAAAATTATCGCGGTCACCACCCTTAGTTTTAAGACTATGCCTCCTAATCTCTCCTTAATTTTAAATTCTCGAAACTTTTCCTTAATCAAATTTACTCGACTTTTCATAGCCGCACCCTAACGTTACTTACTTATCTTCACTCTCACTATCTTTTGATGAAACAAAGATATCAATGACTTTATTGATTAGCTCTGGATCATCAACATCTACACCTAACTCTCTTAATACATCTTCATCTGCCACTCTATCTATAAGTGGATACATCTTCAATGCTATCTCTTCTGCATCTTTATCTGTATAATCATGTTTGTTTAAATCAACACTGATTGTGTTCATCCCAAATAGTGGCAATATTCCATTGACATTGTCAATGAAGTCTTGCTCCATGGTGCCTTCATTGAGAGATCTCTTTATGAGTTGAACTGTAATTGTCGCAAGCCAATTGTATGTAGAAAGATCATTGACAAAATACTTGTCATCCATGAAGTCGCCATACTTTTCTACAAGCTCCTTAGCTTTCTCATCATCTGAACTTTTGATATTCTCAACAAAAGTTGAAATCAACTCTGCTGTCGTCACACCATTAAGATGATTTTGTATAAACTCCTTGTCAAAAATCTTTTTGTAATCTCTTGCTAACTCACTCTGAAATTTTGTAGCGCTAACTGAATTAATGTCGCCTGCAGATGTACCGCAAGCAAGCACATTGATAGCAACTACTGCTACACAGATGATAGAGATAATTGATTTAAATATTTTCCTCATAAGACATCTCCTTTAGTATAATCACACAAAAACTGGAAGTGAAAACACTCCAAAACAAACTTAAACAATAAATTTTGATATAAAAACATAGTCCACCTCAAAATTTATTTAAGCAAAAATATTTTAGAAAACAGAAAGTCTGCAGAGCAAACTTTCTCATATTGATATATATTTTAATACATATTCTTGCTTAAATCAATAGATAAATTATTAAATTATGTTAAGAAAATATGAAGATTTGGCGCTTTGTACATAGATTTGCCGCTTTGTCAAAAATGACAAAATGTCAGGGTGGAAAAAGGTCTCGGGTGTAGCGTGGAAGGGTGCATTTTTGGAGTTTTCGCTAGGATTCGGGCACGAAAAAAGGGCGGAAAACCGCCCCTTTTTATTGGTCGTGTATATTTATGCAATTATCTTGTATAATTATGTAATTACCAGAGTTTTGGGGATGCTGGGAGGCTCATACCTACTGTGCCGGCCATCGCGTTAACTTGGCCTACATACTGGCCTCTCATACCATTCGCATCTACCATCCATCCATCTGGAGTTATGCCGTTGGCAAGGAGTCTACCTGTAGCATCGAAGTAATAGTATGCTCCACCTATATTAGCCCAACCTGTAGAAAGTGCTCCATAAGTTGCTGAACCTGGGTTTATATCAAGGTAGTATGTGCCTGTAGCCTCTTTCTGCATACCAGTAAGCATATTGCCGTTAGCATCGAACTTATACCAGCCTTTTCCACCAGTAGTAGTGTTGATTAAGAACCAACCACCAGCTGCTGCTCTGCTACCACTTGTAGAATTAGCGAAGTTACCTACTAGATTAAAGTTCCAAGAGTTAGTAACTGGGTTATATTCCCAACTTCCATTTGCAGTCCTGCCGTTAGCATTGAGAAGTGAAGCTACTGTAGTGGCATCTGTAACGACTGTAGTAGAAGGCACTGAAGTAGCGGCTGTTTGATAAGCTGCAAGTGCATTAGCGTCGAGTCCTGCAAGGCTTAAAGCATCTAAGCCTACAGTTGCAGTGGCTGCTCCTGACATGTCACCAGGTCCACCAGCGACATATGCACCTCCGCTTGTACCTGAAGCGATGCCACTGCCGCCGCCGCCACC
>ERZ842401.6809-NODE-6809-length-12019-cov-4.063190_pt1 | contig 12019 bp, 12 predicted proteins | sample MGYA00521270_ERZ842401 | MGnify/ENA primary metagenome ERZ842401 (study PRJEB31892, sample SAMEA3878208) | bioreactor metagenome | biome: Moose rumen | place: Sweden | collected 2011-10 | study: EMG produced TPA metagenomics assembly of the PRJEB12797 data set... | reverse complement strand
TGGAGCTCCGTCGGAGGGGACGCGGGCGAATACCGCGAACATCCGCGTTGCCGAGTGAAGCGAGGCAACGGGGATGGAGAGCATACGACCCGAGCGAGCGCAGCGAGCGAAGGGGAGGATGCGTAGACTTGATGAAGATGACCAAAGTTAAAACCGCCAATTAACCTCAGAATACAAAGTCATTAGGTGCGATATAACCTCCATTTCATCTTCGAATGGTTCTTTCCGATAAAGTGATTCAACTGCTTTATCCAATGCTTTATGAGCCTTGGCTAGATCCGAAGGCATTGTTGCACTACCATATAATGTTGCTAAATTCTCTGTGTAGTGCGATCTTATTTCAAGTATGTTGTTTGCCTTATCTACAATATCTGCTTTTTGTTCTTCTGTAGCTTTTGGCCATGGGAACGTGTTGTATACAACACTTCCAGAGTAACGATAATCACTTTTAAGTCTACCGCCTACAACTCTTACCCACGCCATGTGTGCTCTTGAAGTTAATACACCAAATATGAACAGATCATTACTATGAACAATGGTTACCCCATCGCTTGCAATCACATCGGGATGCATAATTCCCATAGGTATGTATTCCCTATCTCCTGATGATACACGGGGAATTACAATAAAGTCTGTGTCTGGCTGAGTAATAGAGAAAAATAAATGAGGCGTTTGTGCTTTATCTCTTGTTGGTTTTGCTGAGCTTTTAATCCTGAATTCTTTTACTTTCTCTACACGATCTGTAATTGCTTTACATCCAGTCCACTCACGATCGCTATCATTTAACCAAAGACAGTAACGATCGCCCCCGTTGATAAATTCTACAGAACCAACATAAGGGCGTATGTAACTGTGTGCTTGTGGACAAGCTTCTTCAATCTGATCTTTTACTGCCTTGTCAAAAATAAGATTTTTACCATCTGAAGGCTGGTTCCCTTTAGTAGCGCGTGGCGCCCATTTAACTAATGGTGATGATCTACTTTCTACAACAACACTTGGGGCATCTATTAGATAAGGGCTAATGTTCTTTGCACTAACAATTTCTCCATTTTCTTTTACAATGAACTTTTTAGTTTCTACCGATGATAATGAAAACCCTACAATGACGCAATGAACTGCTGCTTTTCCTCTTGCTTCATTGTTCCATTTGAAGGTACGGTATGCAAAATCAATTTTGATTCCATACTTTTCAATCATCGTATTCCATAATGGCCCAACCTGTTCACCTTGACAGATACTATTCGTAGATACAAATGCGCAACGGATTTTGGTTCCCTGAATATATTTCGATGCCAGATGGTACCAAGCACCAACATAATCTATGCTGTTTGAAAGTTTTATTTTTCCAAATATTGCAACAGCTTCTTCTTTCTGTTCATCTGTCATCATAGATGAACCGACAAATGGAGGGTTACCTACAATGTATGTTAGCTCATCGGGTGCTACAATACTATCCCATGGAATTTTTAACGAATTGCCACAAACGATGTTTGCACTACTCTTCAATGGAATAATAGAATCTGTGTAACCAAACCTTTTCCTTCTATCAAGGCTCATTAAATGCTCCATTAACCACATAGCAACTTGTGCAATTTGTGCTGGAAATGACTCATATTCGATACCGTAGAAACTATCAATTGATATGCGTGACGCTCTGTTAACTGCAGTTTCCCCATATAGTGAATCGTATGCGTCCATTTCTAAATATTTCAATTCACGATAAGATATGATGAGGAAATTTCCACATCCACATGCTGGATCCATGATTTTTATTTTTGATAACTTATTAACAAACTCTTTCAACGCAGGTTTATTGTTTTTTATTGCTTCATACTCTGATCTAAGGTCATCCATAAACAGAGGATTAATCACTTTGAGTATGTTCTCTTCAGATGTGTAATGGGCACCTAATTCTCTTCTTTGAATTGGATCCATCACCCCTTGGAAAAGCGAACCGAATATTGCAGGAGAAATAAACTTCCAGTTGAGTCTGGATGCCTCAAGTAAACAATCTCTCATTTCTCTATCGAATAAAGGACTGGCAATCACTTTAGCAAATAACCCTCCATTAACATAAGGGAAATTCATCAGTTCTGAAGACATTGCTTTTTGACGCTGTTCTAGAGGGGTATTCAATACTGAAAAGATTTCAGTTAAAGCACCAGCCATACCAGATCCATCTTCTCCCGTGTGGAAAGATAAGTATGATGAAAAAATGTCCTTTTCAAAAAGATCAGAATCCTCTGCGAACATGCAAAATACCAACCTTATTAATAAAGTATCCAAATCATCTTCTGGATAATTCGATTTCTTCAACAAATCGTATAGGTTTCCCATTGCTTCAGCTGCTTTAATGTTGACGGGGTGTTGTCCTTCAATTCTCCTGTTTTTGTAACCAGCAACAAATCCAAATCTTTCTATTTCTTCAGAAAGATCTTCAAGCTTAATTGTTACATCAGTATGTTCAATAATATCAATTAGTCTGATACGCTTAAAATCTGATACAATGATGTAGCGAGGCCAAACTTTTCTATCCTCTATCCCAAGAATATAATTCATTGCCTGATCTAGTGCTGCATCCAAATCCTTTCCAGCCGATTTGTGCTCTATTATGAGTCTACCAGGCCAAAAATAATCAATCTCCCCAGCATGGTTATCATATTTTTTCACGAACTGCTCATACATGCCTACTTCAATAGCATCTATCCCAAACATTGCTAAGAATTCATTCCAAAACGTCTGCTTATACGACTCTTCTTTCTTCGCATCTTTGAAACGTATAGAAAATTTGGCTGCTGAATTTTTGATGTCTTTCCAATCAAGAGGTGCGTTAGGCATTTCATCACCCCGTCAGTTCTGATAGTTTATTGTAAGCTTCTCTAATTTTCTTAGCCATTAGAGTCCTACGTTTCTCCAAAAATTGAGAGTAATCGAGATTCTCAAATCCTTCAGGCAATGCCGATGCTGAACACATCTCCTTGTATTCTTCTTCACCCATTGATTTCCTTCTTGGAGGCACATACATACTAGGTGGATCCTGCCCAATATCAATATTGGTGTCATAATCGATAAAGAGGAAATTTGCTAACTGATTGATCTTACGGTCGTTATATTCTTTTGTCTTAAGGTACTGTTTCGGATAGATGTGGTGTTTATCATAAACAGGCTTGTCAGTTTGAACCAATGTCAGTAATTGCTGAATGGATACATTCGAAAACATTGCCTTTGCTCCCAAGACGATCTGGGATGCTACAAATGCAAACCACAATGGATGTTTATTTCCACTGGTATCTAACATATGCGGTAGCGTTGTTTCGAAATAACTGTCAGTAAATTCAGAATTGATTGCTGTATCAAAATAGTTAATGAACTCTGTTTGATTTTTAGGCAAATCCATTAGATCATTCAATTGAGATTCAACATCAGACTCGGAAGACCCAGTATAAAATGAAGTCATGGATGAGAAAAAGAACCACTTACGAATGATCACTTTTAACTCCGATTGCTTTACTTTGAATGTATATTTACCTATCAGATAAAACATATAACAATAAATGACGGCATACTTAGAAGAAATCAGATTTTTATTGACATAACCAGCACCTTCAATTGTGTTTATGTACATACTCCAATCTGTTTCATTCATTGCAATTGAAACAGCTTTAGAAAACTGTGAGAACATTCCACTACGTCTCTCGGGCGATGGTTCTCCTCCTTTTTCATTGAGATCTATTCCCAAAAGAATCTTATAAGCATAGTTTAAACGACCTCTATTAAAGGCTAAACCTGCAGCAATTCTGACAATATGAGACATGTCAAGAGCAATTAGAGGATTATATGATGTGCCTCCGGGTGTTGAAGAGTTTTTACAAAAATCATTGATGCTTACCTTTAGGTTAGGATCGTATACTGAAATGAGTGTCATGATGAAGTCATTTTCTTTGATCTTTTGTCCTGCAGAATTTACTCTTACAAAGATCTCAGCTACATCCTTTTCACTTAGTGTCCCAAATATATCTATTGTTGGAATTTTAACATCGAGAAGACCATAAAGCTCATCGAAACCTTTCTCTATTAATGCTTCCTCTTCATCTGTTATAAGATCACTCTCAATAATAGTACCGGTTTTTTCGAGATCGGCTTTGCGTTTCACCTTCAAATTCTCAATAAATTTCTTTCTCTCTGTTATTTTTGAATTAGCAACACTCAATAACTTACTGATATCAGGTACATAATTTGGATTCTTCTCAATTGCGGCAGACCACACATCAAATTTTTTATTCATAGGGTTAAAAGCTATCCTTATTGCCCTATCATTGTAGTTTTTATCCACTACATAAATACCATACATCGCAGCGTATAATGCTGTGAGTCTCTGTTGGCCATCTATTACAAGAGACTTAGCAGATTTGTACGATTTCTCATCGGTTCCAATGAATTTATCTTTGCCATATTTATCAGGTGTATCCCAAAACATGAGGTACCCGATTGGAAATCCTTTCATCAGGGAATCAAATAAATTTCTCACTTTTGCATCTGGCCAAACATAGGGGCGTTGAATATCTGGTAGACCAATTTTCCCTACTTGAATTTCTGATAACAGTAATGAAAGAGGCTGTTCCACATGAGTATATTGTTGCGAAGTCATGTTATCACCCCATCATATCTTTGAAGGCCGTTTCATAATCCCTCATCTGATCTATCTTTTCCTGAAGCTGTTCAGAAGCCATATCCTTTTCTTCCTGATCTTCCATCATATCGATCTCGCACTGCCTCTTTCTAGCCCAATCATTGAACTCGGCCATGTTTTTCTTGATCATGTTGCCCTGCTCCGGCAGCACCTTCCGGATGACGATCTCCCCATCGTTGATGAAGAACATGATGTTGTCTTCCTTCTCGACATTCAGAATCTCTGCCACCTCTTTGATGAGGGTCAGCCTCTTAGATGAATCAACTTTTACGGATCCTAGGAATATCATCTTACTCAATTTTCCCGGAAACGGTAGTAAAATATTAATATTCGTTTCCCCTAATCTCAATTATCCCGTTTACGGGAAATATTAGTTTAAGGAGGTGCAAGAATTGGTCTACATGGACGAATGGGAATACCTTCTCTGGTTAGAACTGCACAAGAACGATCTTACGGCCTTACCTGGGGACGATCAAACCGCTTCTCAGGAGGTGCCTTTAGAGGAGGAGCCCTGAATGAGCACGAAGATCTCTACTCCCGAGAGATGTATCGAGAAGTACATCAGGGAGAACAAAAAGAGCTCCAAGACGGAAACATACAATCAGTATAGGGCCGTCCTGAACAAGATGGCGAGGGATCTCGAAGCTGTCGGTTTCGACCCCTTGCCCTATTACGTAACCGAAAAGGCCGTCAGATACCTTCTGGATGAGGTCTGGAAGGATCTGGAGGTCTCGACAAGGAAGTGGCATACACACATTTTCTCCAGATATCTCCGCTTCTTCGGGAACAATGTCATTGTGAATATGGACATCCGCTGGCCTCAGGACATGCGCCCCAACGTAGATTGGCTGACAGATCCGGAGCAGCAGAAGCTTCTGAACGCACCCAAGACCATCCTCGAGGAGGCAGTGATACACTTCGAGCTCAACCTCGGGCTCCGTATCGCAGAGGTCTGCAACCTCAAGCTCGATTGCATCAACTACAGGATGAGAACAGTCGAGGTCCTCGGAAAGGGTCACGGAGAAGGCAAATGGAGATCCGTACCGTTCAGCGACGATACAGAGGATGTATTGAGAAGATGGCTGGAGGAACGCCAAAGGCTCGTTGAACGTGTGAGGACATACAATCCCTCATGGCAGGATCCGGGAAACGTGTTCATCTGGTGCCACTACAAACACAAACCCCAGGCAGGACCTTACTCTGATAGAGGTCACAGCCTCGACCGCGGAGTGATACACATTGTGCGTGAGCGCCTCGGTGTAGAGTTCACGAACCACACCCTCAGACGCACTTTTGGCCGCACAATGTATCATGCAGGAGCCCCCATAGAATCGATCTCCAAGATACTCGGTCATGAGGACATCGTGACCACCCTGAAGTACCTCTGGATCAACCTCGACGATATGCAGGCCGCCATGGATCTGCACGGAGATTATCAGAGGAAAATTCGTATGGGAATATTCCAAAAAGGGGGTGTCCAGCGTGCTTAATCCGTTCCCAATCAGGGAGTGGGGACCATCCTTGTCCAGCACTCCAAAAATTTGATGACTTAAACTTCAGCGAAAGCTCTTACGATTCTAAGCCGGAATGCCCCTCGGAAAGGCCGAAGGTCTCGTTGAAGAATGTACTTCAACGCGTCAGGAGGATCGAGCGTCGTACAGGTAATGGCGGCGCTTGGTCTCATGAGACCGATGCCCTCATAAGGGAGCTTCTCTCGAAACAACTTTCCTTGGACGATCCGGAACTACAGGCGGAACTCCTCGATTGGATCGAATCCGAGGACCGTAACAAATTTCTCAATCTCGAATCGGGGGAGACCATCTATGCATTATCAGCCAAGAGGGGTAACAAGGTCTACGCCACAAGGAAGACCAAGAAGAGGGATCGGATCAAGACTGCGTTGGATGGTAAAGAATTCGACGTACCGGTAGACGGGTTCAGGAACCGGCGGTGGACCAGGTTGCTGTTGGTCACCACCAATTTCGACAGGTCACAGTTCTCCAAGGAGGAGGCATGGGCCGCTCTGCGGTCCACTCCTACCGAAGGCATCGAATACAGGTACAACGTCATGAACAATCTGAACGCCAATATCAGCAAGATCTTCGGGAAGCACGGTACTCTGACGGCCAAGGAGGCCCAATCGTCTGGTTACCCTGCTCCGCATTGCATCTACGTCCTGGACAAGCCTGTGATGGTCAGAAACACATAGGGAAGGACGGTAAGGTCACTTGGAGGATCTGCGACCCGCGCATCCTGGCTTGGATCAGATATATCCTCATCAAGCCCAAGGATTGGAACTACGTCTATACCTTCAATTACAACGAGGAGAAGGACTGAACATATCGAATGCTTCCATCAAAGGAGTTTTCTGCCTTCCACGCGGGCGAGTTCCATCAGGTCCGCATCATCCTTCGGATTCGCACTGTCCTTGGTGCTGTGAAGTATAAGCGATGTCTCGAAGTTCCTGCGTATCAGGATCCTCTGGATGCGTTCTGCGGTAGGCCTACAGGCCTCCGTCCTTGCTCCCGCAGATACTATCACCAACGCCTTCCTGGCCGGCGGTTCGGGCTGTTCTGCGTAGAGCTTGTAGGTCCTGTCCTCGTACATGCAGTACAGTCCCGTGGCTCTTCCGAAATAGACAGGTGTGGCCACTATCAGAGCATCGCAGTCCCTGAGATCGTCGAGTACAGGGACGAGGTCGTCCTTCAATGGACATGGCCTTCCCCTCTTGCATGCGCGGCAGCCCTGACAGTCCCTGAACTCCAGTTCATTGAGGAAATGTATACGGACATCCGCATCCTCGATCGCATTGGCCGCTTCAAGGGCCAGCGTCGATGTGCTCCCTTTGCGGGAGGGACTCGCCAATATCACGCATACCATCCTCGACATCCTGAATTCACCTGTTTCTGCACATCCCTGCCTGTATGTAATGTGATCTTCCAAGTCCGGATGCACATGTTTGGATGATCACACCATCTCATCCGATATAATCATTCCTGGCCGGATCCCGATACAGCCAAGCAGTCTTGTTTGCAAATACTGGCTCATTCGACAATTACGAGCAACCATAGGGGCAACTGTAATATACCTACTAAAATAGTAGGTTTTTATGAATGGGAGAGACCTTCTGCAAAGGACCGTGACAACAATCCAGGAGATGTATCTGAAGATCGGGGACACGAACGGGATAGTCTCCCTGTATTATCCTGTAGGTGATGACGAGGAACGCATCAAGGCTGAATTCCGCGAGGCCGCCGGAAATGAATTTCCTGACATCGTACTGGAATCCCTCCCGCAGCGCGTCAGGATCATTGTAAGCGAGAAGGACTGCGAACGCATCTCCAAGATGCCCATGAAAGAGACGATGAGGGACATGACATCCCTCGTGAACAAACATGCTCCCATAGATGAATTCAGAAAGCTCATCGACGAGAAGTACCCGGGATCCATCATGGTCAAATCCCAATACATCGATTTCGACTGGTTGATCAGGTTCCAGGACGAATTAGATGAGGACATCTATTGTCTGGCAGAAGAGGTAGGCCAGGTGACCTATCACAGGTTCTCGAAGGAAGAGTACCTGGCCTTTGGGTATGAAATACCTGAATTATGATCACAGAAGATCTGTGAGCTTCACAGTATCCAGGTAATCGGATATCACAGAATCGAGCTCCCTCCACATCGGAAGAGTCTTACATGTATCCGCCCTGGAACATGTGAAACCTTCATTGAGACAGGCCACGGGGGCGATCTGATCCTCAGAGACCCTGAGGATCTCGCCCACCGTGTATTCGCTGGCCAGTTTGGTGAGTTTGTATCCTCCACCTTTCCCGGCAACGGCCGTGACCAGACCGTTCTCCTTGAGATTGGGCATTATGGATTCAAGGTACTTCAGCGAAAGGTCCTGCCTGCTTGCGATATCCTTCAAAGGTACGGCTATGCCCTCCTCCTGCTCGGCCATGTCGAGCATTATGCGCAACGCATACCTTCCCTTTGTGGATACCAGATAGCTCATGTCATTCCTCGAACAGTGCTGTGGACAGGTACCTCTCTCCTGTGTCCGCGAGTATGGCCACGATGTTCTTGCCTTCGTTGGCAGGATCCTTGGCCAACTGGATCGCGGCGGTCATCGCCGCACCTGCAGATATACCTACGAGCGTACCCTCGATCTTTCCAACAAGCCTTCCGTTCACGAAAGCGTCGTTGTCCTCCACCGCGATAATCTGGTCATAGATGGTAGTATCTAAGGTATCCGGTACGAATCCAGCTCCGATACCTTGGATCTTGTGGGGACCTGTCTTCCCTTCGGAGAGCAGAGGGGAGCCTTTGGGCTCGACTGCCACGATCTTTACATTGGGGTTCTTGGATTTCAGATACTTTCCGACTCCGGTTATGGTACCTCCGGTTCCGACTCCTGCCACGACTATGTCGACTTTACCGTTCAGATCGTTGTAGATCTCGGGACCGGTGGTCTTGAAGTGGATCTCTGGGTTGGCAGGGTTCACGAACTGTCCCGGGATCACCGAGTTGGGGATCTCCTTGGAGAGCTCATCTGCCTTGGCCACTGCACCCTTCATTCCCTTGGCTCCTTCTGTCAGCACGAGCTCCGCACCGTACGCCTTGATGAGCTTGCGGCGCTCGATGGACATTGTCTCGGGCATCACGATCTTGATTTTGTAGCCCCTCGCGGTGGCGATGGACGCGAGTGCGATTCCTGTGTTACCGGATGTAGGCTCGATCAGCACCGTGTCCTTGTTGATCTTTCCCTGCTTCTCCAGTTCGTCTATCATAGCCTTTGCGATCCTGTCCTTGACGGATCCCGCAGGATTGAAGAACTCTATCTTACCGTAGATATTAGCTTTCAGTCCGAGCTCTTCCTTTATCCTCTTGAACTCCACCAGAGGTGTGTTCCCTATCGTCTGATCTATTGATGTGTACAGCATGATCATCAGTCCTTCACTGCTTCGAAACCGTTTTTGAGGTCGTTTATGATGTCATCTATGTGCTCGATACCGATCGAAAGACGGATGGTATTGGGTTTGATTCCGCATGCCAGCAATGCCTCCTCGTCCAGCTGCGAGTGGGTTGTCGATGCAGGGTGGATGACAAGGGATTTCACATCCGCGACGTTCGCCAACAGGGAGAACAGCTTCAGGGATTCCGTGAACTTCTTAGCCTTGTCAGCATCGCCCTTGATCTCGAACGTGAATATCGATCCCGCCCCGTTGGGGAAGTACCTGTCGTAGAGCTCCTTCTTCTTACCAGTCTCCAGCGAAGGATGGTTCACCTTCTCCACCTGGGGATGGTTCTTCAGGAACTCCACCACCTTCAGCGCGTTCTCCGTATGACGCTCTGTACGGAGGGACAGGGTCTCCAATCCCAGTAACAGAAGGAAGGAATTGAACGGGGATATGGCAGCCCCCTGGTCCCTCATGAGCGTTGTGCGGATCTTCGTAACGAATGCGGCCTTGCCGACGGCATCCGTGAACACCACGCCGTGGTATGACGGGTTGGGCTTCGAGAGCGTGGGGAACTTATCGTTCTGCGCCCAGTCGAAGTTACCGCTGTCCACGATGACACCTCCCATTGCTACACCGTGTCCTCCGATGAACTTGGTAGCGGAATGCACGATGATGTCTGCGCCGTGCTCGAACGGCCTGAACACGGAAGGCGGGCTGAAGGTGCTGTCCACTATCAGCGGTATACCATTATCGTGTGCGATCTTCGAGATTGCCTCGAGGTCGGCCACGTCCGAATTGGGATTTCCGAGCACCTCGGTGTAGAGGAGCTTGGTGTTCGGCCTGATGGCCTTCCTGAAGTTCTCCGGATCGGACGGATCGACGAAGGTCGTCTCGATACCCTGTTCCCTCAATGTATTCGCGAACAGGTTAGTGGTACCCCCATAGAGGTTGGTCGACGACACTATATGGTCGCCTGCCAAGGCTATGTTCTGCACCGCGTACGTTATGGCCGCTGAGCCTGACGCGGTAGCGAGAGCTGCCACTCCTCCTTCCAAGGCTGCAATTCTCTCCTCGAAGACCGAGGAGGTGGGGTTCATGAGCCTCGTATAGATGTTCCCAGGTTCGGTGAGGGCGAAGCGTCCGGCCGCTGTCGCCGAGTCCTTGAAAACGTATGAAGTGGTCATATAGATGGGTACAGCACGGGAGTCGGTCGCAGGATCGGCCGTCTCCTGACCAGCATGTACCTGCAAAGTCTCAAGTTTGTACTCATTCGGTGTTGTCATTGATTCACCAAACTGTGTAATAATGAACCTCAATAAAAAACCTACCTATTAAATTGGTAGGAATTACTAAATACGCCGTGGAGGATGTTGTCTCTAGGTTGAAAGATGCCTATTAACATTCCAGATGGACTTCCGGCCTTCTCTGCCTTGGAGAAGGAGAACATATTCGTAATGAAAGAGACCAGGGCGACGTCTCAGGACATCAGGCCTCTGAAGATCGCCATCCTGAATCTCATGCCCACGAAGGTAGAGACGGAGATCCAGCTCATGAGATTGCTGAGCAACACACCTTTACAGATAGACATAACGCTGCTCATACCAGCGACCCACAAATCGAAGAACACGTCCCATGATTATCTTGATAAATTCTACAAGAAGTTCGATGACGTCAAGGACCAGAACATCGACGGTCTGATCATCACAGGGGCTCCTTTAGAAGATATAGAATTCGAAGAAGTGGACTATTGGCCCGAACTGTGCACCATCATGGATTGGTCCAAACAGCATGTGACGACCACAATGTACATCTGCTGGGCATCCCTCGCCGGCCTGTATCACCACTATGGGATACAGAAGCACGCACTCCCGGCGAAGAAGGCGGGCATATTCGAATACAGGAACGCCATGCCCAGCGAACCCCTCCTGAGAGGCGTGGACGATATCTTCAGAGTCCCTCAGTCCAGATATGCGACGGTACTGGCCGATGACATCCTGAAGTGTCCGAAGCTGCAGATCGCAGCGATAGACGAGAACAGGGACCCGGCCGTCATCATCTCCGACGATCAGGAGATCTTCATCACAGGCCATATGGAATATGACGTCAACACCCTGGCCAACGAATACCAGAGGGATGTCGATAAGGGCATCACCCCTGCGTTCCCATTGAACTACTATCCGAACGACGACCCCAGGTTCGACCCCGTGCTGAGCTGGAGGACGTATTCTACGATGGTATTCACCAACTGGCTGAACTACTATGTCTACCAGTTGACACCTTATGATCTGAAGAACGGAAAGATAAGAGGATGATTTGAATGGAAGAAGTATATCTGGACAATGCGGCGACATCCCGCATGAAGAAAGAA
>ERZ842401.6808-NODE-6808-length-12022-cov-4.285535_pt1 | contig 12022 bp, 6 predicted proteins | sample MGYA00521270_ERZ842401 | MGnify/ENA primary metagenome ERZ842401 (study PRJEB31892, sample SAMEA3878208) | bioreactor metagenome | biome: Moose rumen | place: Sweden | collected 2011-10 | study: EMG produced TPA metagenomics assembly of the PRJEB12797 data set... | reverse complement strand
CAACCGTTCGGGTCGGCCACGTAGATATAGCCTGTGTAGACGCCGTCGTTCTCGTCCTGCAGCGCCAGCTTCTGGTCGGGATTAGCCCAACCGTCGGTAGCACCGATGAAATAGACATACTGCTCGAAGCTGACGGCGGTATAAGACCAGGTGAGATCCATCATGTTGAAGGTGACGTCGTAGTACTTGGCACCCTCGATGGCCGTGATGACCAGGTTGCCGCCGGCATTGTTGTAGGCGAATTCACCCTCGTTGGCAGCAGCGGTGAGACACTTGCTCCAGTCGCCGCCCAGTCCAGACTCCGGTGTCATCTTGAACTCGATGTTCGATCCGTCCTCAGAAGCGGGGATGCGGAATGTGAAGGTCGGGTTCTCGTATGGGTCGCCACCGTTGTTGGTCATCTTGTAGGTGGTATCGCTGTTGTTCCAACCGTTGATAGAACCTGTGAGATAGTAGGCGGGCTCGATGTTGATGAGCAGGGCCGTGGCAGTCCATGTCTGATCCATCATGTTGAACACGAGGTCGTAGTAGACGGCGTCGGGCACAGCGGTGATGACGAGGTTGCCACCATCATTGTTGTAGTTGAACTTGCCGTCAGCATTTCCAGCGGCGAGGCACTTGCCCCAGTCGCCGCCCAGGCCAGACTCCGGTGTCATCTTGAACTCGATATTCGATCCGTCCTCAGAAGCGGGGATGCGGAGCGTGAAGGTCGGGTTCTCATACGGGTCGCTACCGTCGTTAGTCAGCTTGTAAGTGGTATTGGTGTTGTCCCAACCGTTCAGCGTACCGGTGAGGTAGTAGGCTGCCTCAATGTCCGGTGCGTTGGGGATACAGGTCAGGGTAGTGTTGCCGACACCCTTGAAGGTCTGGCTGCCAACAGTGATGTAGCCTGACACTTCGATGGGGATCTGACGGGTGACGGGACGCTGACCGTAGAGTGAGTAGACTGCTGTCTCGAGGGCGGCTGTCTCAACGTAGCCGTTCTCGTCGGCGGTCACTTCTACCTCGTCGCCTTCGTTCTCACCCTGCAGCACAACGGTGAAGGCCTTTTCTGCCTCGTCGTCGATAGTGACATTGGGTACGAATACCTGGACACTCTCTGAGGTGACCGTGGCGAAGTCGATGGTGCTGGCCGCACTGACGGACATCGTCATGGTCTTGGCAGCCTCGGGGTCATTCTTGAAAGGATTGGCCCAGTCGGTATAATCATCAGTACAGCCTGCTGCCAGCAAGGCGATACCTATCATTGATAATATCTTCTTCATAATTCCTAATTCCTAATTTCTAATTACAAATTACTCAATGACTACGTGGTGGTTGCCATCATAGGTGATGTAGAGCTTGTAGGTATGAGTACCGCCGTCGCTGTTGAGGTTAGCACCGTCTTGCTCCAGGTTATCCTCTGTACCACCCCAGTTGATGGCCCAGTCGTGGTTGGCGCGGAACTTGTACTCACCGCTGACCTCACCAGTGGTTACCTCCCAGTAGCCGTCAGGATTGTAGGTCATCTCCACGTCGCCGGCCCAGTCGTTGAAGCCGCCGATGATGCTGATGCTCGTGATAGGCTCCATGCTCCATGTCATCTCGTTGAGGTCAACGTTAATCTGGTAGAAGCCTGCAGGCTGAGCCTGGTCGGGGAAGCTCTTGCTGGGATCGTTGCAGTCTTCCTCACCATCGACAACCAGGTCACCGTAAGCGCCTGCGGGATCCTGTCCCCAGTCACCGTCCCAATTGGCCTCGTTGGGCTTGAACTTGAAGCCGCCGTCGAGCCAATAGAAGCCCTGGTAGATGCCGTCCTGTGCAGGACTGCACAGTGGGTGGTTGTCGGACCAGCCACTCTCGTTGCCAATCTCATAGATGTACAGCGGGAATGCGGGTGCTACCTCTGATGTAGGTACGACCACGATATTGACCGTGTTAGAGTAGATAGTACGGCCACCTGCCGTAGCACTGGCACGCACCACAAGGGTCTGTGTTGCAGGTGTCTCTCCCTCAGCCCAGTTGCCCATTGCATTAACGGCCTGAGCCAGTGTGTTGCAGGCGATGGCACCGTTACCGCCGAAGAACGTGGAGGGCAGTGTGACGTAGTTGGGGATGGTAGCCCCACTTTCGTCGGCAGCAGCCTCAGCGGTAGAGATGGTGAAATTGCCGTCGATGGATGCTTCCAGCTGGTACTGTGCGGCCACGGGGAAGCCGTAGTCGGGAGAAGACCAAGTGAAGGGTATCTCTGTAGATGTGGCCAAGTCGACCGGCGTTGTGGAATAGGCCGGTGCGTTCAGAGTGAACGTCGTCGGCTCGCCCAGTGTCGGGTTGGAGTCGTTGTCGTCGGCACAAGCGGCGAACAGGCCCACGCTGCATAGCAGCAGCAGTGTTGACTTAAATATATCTTTCATAACCATATATCTTTTTTATTACTATTTTGCCTTTTCTTAATAACCGGGATTTTGGACCAGGTTAGAGTTGGCTGTCAGATCCGTCGTCGGGATAGCGAAGAGGTTCTTAGTGGCATCGAAGTTGCGTCCGTTGTAACTGCCGCCCTTCCACTGCCATACATAGTCGTTGCTACCGCCGAACTTGCCGAAGCGTATGAGGTCCATACGGCGGCGACCCTCAAAGTAGAACTCGCGGCTCCACTCGTCGCTAATCTCCTCAAGCGAGTAATTGGCCTTTGTGGTGGCATTGGCACGAGTGCGCAGGGCATTGATGGCGTTTGCTGCCTCACTGTTGGTGGCACCACCGTTCAGGCGTGCCTGAGCCTCTGCATAGGTCAGGTAGGCCTCTGCCACACGGAACAGGAAGAAGTCACCGTCGGGGAACTGTCCGCTGTGGGTGGCAGCACCATTCGTGGTGAAGTTGTTGAACTTACCTACGGCATAGCCGCTCTTGAAGGTACTTACGTCCTCGTTGTTGATGGTACGTCCCTTGGTATCGAACAGGGCACGGTCGTCGCCAGCGGCTGCAGCCACCTCATAGGTAGCGCCTTCGGGTGCATCGAGGTTCGGGAAGAACTTCTGGACGAGTTGCGGACGGGCACGGTTACCGCCCCATACCTCGGTAGTTCCATTGGTGGCATTGGGGTCTTTCGGATTCATGTGCATGTCAGCATCTGTCGTCGAAGCGATGAGGAAGAGTGTGGTACCCCAGGAAGTGGTGCGCACACCGTCCTGCAGAATTGGGAAGACGGCCTCGTAGGCAGCATCTGTCTCACCGTTGTCGGCCATGAACAGCATCTGATAAGCTGACCAACCGTTAGAACTGCTGGTGTTCAACTTATAAGAAGAGTTCATCACCTGCTGTGCATACTGGGCAGCCTTGCTCCACTGAGCAGTGCCGGTATAGACCTCAGCGTTCAGATAGAGACGTGCCAGCAGCATCCAAGCAGCAGCCTTGTCGACACGGCCGTAGCCACTGTCGGTGGACTTCTTTGCGGTGGCAGCACTCAACTGCGGCTCAATTTCCAGCAGTTCGCTCTCTACGAAGGAGAACATTTCCTGACGACTGTACTGGACAGGATTCTCAGAAGTGATGGATGTCACGAAGGGAACATTGCCCCAGCCGTCCATCAGCAGGAAGTAGTTGAGGGCGCGGATGAAACGCACCTCGGCAGTCATCGTGCTGTTGTAGTCGCTGAACTCCTGCAGATACTGGTTGCAGAAGGAGATACCCGTGTACAGGCGGTAGTAGTAGCCGCGGAGCATCGGGTGGCTGGCATCGTAAGAATTGTAGCAGAAAGAGGAGATACCTTCGTCACCCCATCCGCAGATAGCCTCGTCGGTGGTCAGTTCGTTGGCATTCCACATCTGGCGGATAAAGCCTGACGTACCACCATCGATACCGTCGACGTCGCAGTCGCCATTGGCACCACCGTTACCTGCAACGGCGATATTGGCATAGCACTTGTTGAACAGTGTCTCCGGCGCAATCTCCGTGTTCAGGTTGGGATCGATTGGGGTCACGTCCAGATCCTTCGTGCACGAAGTGAACCCTACTGCCAGCAGGATGGCAGCGGCCGGAATGATATTTTTGATATATGCTTTCATTTTACCTAAGTTTTTATGATTAGAAGTTCAGATTCAGACCGAGGATGTAAGAGATAGGACGGGGGTAGAGGTTGTTGTCAATACCGCCGAACACTTCCGGGTCGATTCCATCATACTTCGTGATGCAGAACACGTTGGAAGCCGTTGCATAGATACGTCCGGAGATTCCTTTGTAGCTGCCGCACTTGAAGAGGTCAGAGAAACTGTAGCCGAGGGTGATGTTGTCGCACTTCAGGAACGAGCCGTTCTGTACCCAGTGGTCGGAGAGCTTGGCCTCCAGGTCATAGGTCTGCCACATGTAGTCGAGGGCTGCCACCGGACGGTTGCCGAAGAAGTTGTTACCGCTGGAGTAGAGCTCACCGGCGCTCATGTTCACGTTACCCGAAAGCAGGTTGTTGAACACGTAGTTGTCGAAACTGGCGCGCAGGGCGAAGCCGAAGTCCCAGTTCTTGTACTCCAGACGAGAACTCAGGCCCATCGTCACGGGAGCCATCGGGCTCTTATAGTAGTACTTGTCGGCTTCGGTGATGATGCCGTCGCCATTGCGGTCGACCACCACTCCCTCGATGGGTTTGCCAGCACTGTCGTAGACCTGCTGGTAGACGTAGTATGAATAGGCGGGATGACCTACGGCATGGGCCTGAGCCGTCACACCTGTACCACCGCCGATGCCACCAGTGGGAACGTAGTAGTCCTTGTCGTCGCCGCCGATCAGTTCAGTAATCTCATTCTTATTATAGGTCAGGTTGTAGTCGATGGTCCAGAACCAGTCTTTGGTCTGAATGGCCTTCCAACCCAAGGTGAACTCGATACCCTTGTTCTCCATCGAGCCGATGTTCGTCATCACGGAGTTCTTGAAGTTCGTACCTGCTGCCACGTTGGCTGAGTTCAGCAGGTCGGTGGTCTTACGGTAGTAAGCATCGATGCTGGCCGTGATGCGGTTGTTCAGGAAGCCGAAGTCAAGACCGATGTTGTAGGTAGTGGTGGTCTCCCACTTCAGATTCGGATCGTAGGCATTAGGACGTGCCATAGAACCGTTGCCGGCCATGTCATAGTAACTGCCGACACCCGTGTTCATGGCATATACGGCGAAGTAATTGTAGTCGCCGATGCCTTCCTGCTGACCGGTCTTACCATAGCCGAGTCGGAGTTTCAGGTCGGAGAGCCAGCTGATGTTCTTCAGCGCTGTCTCTTCGCTGATCTTATAAGCCAAGGCCAGAGAGGGGAACAGTGACCAGTGATCCTTGAAACGTGAAGAACCGTCGTCACGGATGGTGGCTGTCAGGTAGTAGCGGTCCATGAGGATGTAGTTCATACGACCGAAGAATGATACGAGGTAGTTCTCTGTCTTATAGTTGTACATCGACCAGTCGTGATACTGGTTAGGAGCCTCGCTGTTGGTGCTAGGATAGGCGCCCCAGTAACTGTTCTTCTGTTTGCGCCAGAAGTGCTGCCACTCATAACCACCCATGATGTCGAAGTGGTGAATCTTGGCAAAGTCCTTGTAATACTGGACGTAGGCAGACAACGAGAGGTTGCGCTTCAGGATCTCGTCCCAGCCATGAGAGCCATAGTAAATGGCGGCAGGAGATGAACGGTCCACGTCCGTCCACTGCTTACCCTTAGAGATGTCTGCTCCCAAGGTCAGGTGGAGGCGCAGGTCTTCGAAGCCGTGAATCTTATAGTCGATGTCAGCGTTGCCGATGAAGGCACGGCTGATGGCGCGGTCGTCGTTCAGCATGAGTTGGGCGACGGGGTTGGCAGTGGCATTACGGTTATAGGTGTTTGGCCACGTCGGGTCGTTCAGTGAAGAGCCGGGCACCTTCCACTCGGTGTAACCGCCGAAGTTGTTGGCATCTGAAGAAGTCGTGTCATAGACAGGCTTGGTCGGGTCGTAGGCCACGGCAGCACCGATGGCACCTGTGTTGGCATATTCTGTCTTGGCCCACATACCCTTGGCATTGAGGTTCAGGGTCAGGTGATCATTCAGCAGCGAAGGATTCAGGTTCAAGGCGGCCGTATAGCGCTTGAAGTCTGATGTCTTCAGGATACCCTGTTGGTCGGTGTAGCCGAGTGACAGGCGGTAGGGCAGGTTCTTGTAGGCACCGCCGACGGTCACGTTGTGGTCGTGGCTCCAAGCTGTGCGATAGATCTCGTCCTGCCAGTCGGTGTTTGCCTCGCCGAGTGCGGCAAAGGCCTCGGCCTCGCGGGTGTGTCCGGTATAAATCTGCTTGACGATGTCACGATACTGGTCGCCGTCGAGCACGTCGACGGTCTTCTTCTTATGGCTCATAGTGACGCTACCAGAGTAGGATACACTTGGGGCTGCGCCCTTGCGGCCTTTCTTCGTGGTGATGATGATGACACCGTTAGAACCACGGCTACCATAGATGGCAGTGGCAGAAGCATCCTTCAATACGTTAAATGATTCGATGTCCTGAGGGTTCACCATGGACAGAGGGTTGGACAGACCCTTTACACCATTGTTGTCCATAGCCACACCGTCGATCACGATCAGTGGGTCGTTAGAAGCGTTCAGTGACGAACCACCACGGATTCGGATGGTAGAGTAGGCGCCAGGAGCACCACCATCGGAGGTTACGCTCACACCGGCAATCTTACCTTGCATCATGTCCTGTGGGTTCACGACGAGACCCTTGTTCTTGGAGTCGGGCTTCAGGGCGGTTACTGATCCGGTCAGGTCGCTCTTCTTGACAGCACCGTAACCGATAACCACCACGTCGTTCAGCACCGTAGCGTCGTCCTGCAGTGTCACTTCCACAGAGGGGGCAGCCTTTACCGTGGCAGTCTGATAGCCAATGTAGGAGATGGTGATGTCTGCACCCTGATTAGCTTTCAGCACGAAGTTACCGTCGAAGTCGGAGACGGTGGCGGTCTGTGTACCAGCCACGCGTACCGTTGCGCCGATAATGGGTTCGCCTGTAGCATCTTTCACATGGCCTTTGACATCAATCTGAGCAAAGGCACTTACCGATAGGAACAGCCCTAAGATAAGGCCGAGCATCCTAAGCGGAAATTGAATGTTTACCTGCTTCATCATTACATTTAATTAGAGTTAATTTTGTTATTGTTATATATCGTTTACGCTCATTAGGCTGTTATTCACGGTGCAAAGTTAGTTTAGTTTTCGATACGTTGTACTTTTTTTGCTTAAAAAGATACAATTGTGCAATGCAAACGTTTGCATACGCGCGACCTAATTTATTATTGTTTTATAAAGGCTTATATCCAAAAAAATGTCTATCTTTGCATCGTCAAGTCTGTGAATCAATAATAAAACCTGATGAAAGAGAATGCACCATTGACAATGAAAGATATCGCCAGGGAGTTTGGAATTTCCGTGGCGACCGTGTCGCGTGCCCTGAAAGATTCGCCCAGGATTAGTGAGGAACGGCGCAGGGCCATCCAGCAGTATGCCCGTGAGCATAACTTCACCCCCAACGTGATTGCAGAGTCTTTGCGCTTCAGCAAGCTGAAGCCGCAGAAAATCATCGGTGTGATTGTGCCCGACTTTGTACACTATTATTTTGCATCGGTCTTGGCGGGTATTGAGGAGGAGGCTACCTCGCAGGGGTATCATCTGCTGGTGGCAACGAGTCAGGAGAGCTATGAGCGGGAGGTGCGTATCTGTCAGTCGTTCTATGAGCATAAGGTGTGTGGTATCATTGTCTCACAGGCGAAGGACACCAAGCAGTACGAGCATTTCCAGAAACTGATCAATGCCGGTGTCCCTTTGGTGTTCTACGATAGGATATGTACGGGTGTAAACGCCAGCCGTGTGGTGGTCGACGACTATATGGGCGCCTTTCATGCTGTGTCGTATCTGATTGAGAAAGGTTGTCGTCGCATTTCCTATTTCGGATCGCCCATGAATATGGAAATCTCGAAGAACCGTTTCAATGGTTACAAGGATGCGCTGCTGAAGCACGGTCTGCCGTTCGATGATAATCTGGTGCGCATTTGTGATAACAGGGCCGATGCCGAGAGTATAGCCCCCGAAATGCTCTCCATGGAGTATCGTCCCGATGGCTTCTTTGCCATCAACGATGACACCGCCATAGGTATTCTCTATACGGCCAAACGGGCTGGGCTGAGAGTGCCTGATGATGTGCAGATATGCGGCTTTACCAATGGCTATCGTGCCATTGCCTGCGATCCGATGCTGACCACGATGGAGCAGCGAGGCCGTGTTGTCGGCGAGGAGGCTGCCAACATCCTGATTGGTCATGCCGAAGGGCGTATACCTATAGATAAGGCAGAAAGGCGCGTGGTCCGTACTCGCCTTGTCATTCGAGGAACAACGAAGTAGTTAATAGTGAATAGTTAATAGTTAATAGTGAATAGTGAATGGTACTAATTAAAGGATGAAAGATGAAAGCAATGACTATGATTCAGAATAGGATATGGAGTGTTTATATGAAGCAGTGGATGAAAGTGTGTGCAATACTATTCACTATTCACTGTTCACTATTCACTCCTGCCAAGGCACAGCCGCGGCAGTGGAGCCTCCGTCAGTGCTGTGACTATGCCGTGGCGCACAACATCAGCATCAAACAGCAGGAGAACCAGTGCCGCCAGCAGGAGTTACGGCTCTCGACAGACAAGAACTCCCGTCTGCCAGACCTTAATGGCAGCGTGGGGCAGAACTTCTCCTTTGGACGTGGTCTGACGGCTGAGAACACCTATACGAACACCAACACCTCGTCGACCTCGTTCTCGCTGGGTACGAGTGTTCCCTTGTTCACGGGTTTCCAGATTCCTAACCAGATCAAGCTGAGCCAACTGAACCTGGAGGCAGCCACTGCCGATCTGGAGAAGGCGAAGAACGACATCCGTATGCAGGTGGCGCAGGCCTATGTGCAGATACTCTACAACATGGAGATGAGCGACGTGGCCCATCGGCAGATCGCCATCGACTCTGCCCAGGTGGCGCGTCTGCAGGCATTGCTCGATGTAGGCCGGGCCAGCGAAGCCCAGCTCTCACAGCAAAAAGCCTCGCTGGCGCAGAGCAAGCTGACCGCCACGCAGGCCGACAACAACACACAACTGTCGCTGCTCACCCTCTCACAGCTGCTGGAACTCGACACGCCCGACGGTTTCTCCATCGTCCGTCCAGCCCTCTCCCAGCAGCCATCCTCCTCCCTTCTGCCATCCCCCGACCTCATCTTTGCCGAGGCCGTAGCCACCCGTCCAGAGATAGAGGCCAACGCCCTTCGTGTAAAAATGGCCGACAAGAATATCGCCCTGGCACAGGCCGACTACTATCCGCAACTGAGCCTCAGTGCCGGACTGGGCAGCAACTACTACAAGACCTCCGGCTTCCAGGCCGCTCCCTTCTCCACCCAGCTGAAGAACAACTTCAGCCAGTATATAGGGCTGAACCTCAGCGTGCCCATCTTCAGCCGTTTCCAGACTCGCAACAGCGTACGCTCAGCCCGCATCGACCTTCAGAACCAGCAGCTGGCCCTCGACAACACGCGCAAGCAGCTCTACAAGGAGATTCAGCAGGCCTACTACAACACCCTGGCTGCACAGGAAAAGCTGAACAGCTGCGAGCAAGCCAAGGAGAGTGCCGCCGAGGCGTTCCGTCTGATGACGGCCAAGTATGAACAGGGCCGTGCCAACATGACCGAGTTCAACGAGGCGAAGAACAACTACCTGAAGACCGAGAGCGACCTCACCCAGGCCCGTTATGAGCATCTCTACCAGACGGCGCTTATACAGTTCTATCGCGGCCATGAACTGCGATTCTGATTTAAAAATATATAAAAGGTAGCGTGTTCTGACAATTTCTTCGTAATTTTGCAGGCTGAACCAGAAGACAAGGCTGTTGGTCATGCTACGAATCAAGAAACTCGACATCTTCATAGCCAAGCAGTTCGGACTGCTTTTTGCAGGAACGTTCTTCATCTGCCAGTTTGTGCTGATGATGCAGTTCCTGTGGCGATATGTCGACGAACTCATCGGCAAGGGCCTCACCATCGACGTGCTGGCACAGTTCTTCTGGTACATGGGACTGATGCTCATGCCTCAGGCATTCCCCCTTGCCATCCTGCTGGCCTCACTGATCGCATTCGGCAATCTGGGCGAGAGCTCTGAGCTGACCGCCATCAAGGCCGCAGGCATCTCCCTGATGCAGGCCATGCGCTCGCTCATCGTCATCGTCGTCTGCATAGCCGGCATATCCTATTTCTTTCAAGACGTCATCGGCCCTGAGGCCAACCGCTCCTTCGGCCGCCTGCTGTTGGCCATGAAGCAGACCAGCCCCGAGCTGGAGATCCCCGAGGGCATCTTCTACGACGGACTGCCCGAGACCAACCTCTACGTGCAGCGCAAAGATATGAACACCGGGCACCTCTACGGCATCATGATCTACCGCCGCACGGGCAGCTATGAGGACCAGGCTATCATCCTGGCCGACTCGGGCATGCTGCAGTCCACCGAGGAGAAGAAGCACCTGCTGCTGACGCTCTGGAACGGTGAGTGGTTTGAGAACATGCGCACACAGGACGTTGGCGGATCGGCAGAGATACCCTACCGCCGCGAGACCTTCGGCCACAAGACCATCCTGCTCGACTACGACGGTGGCTTCAACATGGACGAGGTGTCCGACCTGAGCCACAGCGCCAAGGTGAAGAGCAACCGCCGCATCATCCACGACCTCGACTCGCTGCAGCATCTCTGCGACAGCGTGGGCATGCAGGCCTACAGGAGTGCGCGCCAGTATGCCCTGATGATTCCGCAGACCAGCGCCGACGACTCCGTCAGGGTGGCCGACCAGCTGAGCAAGGGCGTAGACCTCGACTCCATCTATGCCCACCTGAACAGCGACCAGAAGTTGCGCGCCGCCAAGAGCGCCGTCAGCCAGTCGATGACGGTGAACAACGACATCTCCATGAAGAACGACTACGCCTTCTATCTGAACCGCGACGTGCGCAGACACAAGATGGAGGTCATCACCAAGATCACGCTGTCGCTCTCATGCATCATCTTCTTCTTCATCGGAGCACCCCTGGGAGCCATCATCCGCAAAGGCGGACTCGGCGTGCCCGTCATCGTGTCGGTGCTCGTATTCATCGTCTACTACATCTTTGAGAACTCCGGCATGCGAATGGCCAATGCCGACGAATGGACCGTATGGTTCGGCAAGTGGATCTCCACCATGGTGCTCGCACCGCTGGCCATCTTCTTCACATACAAGGCCAACAAAGACTCCACCGTCTTCAACATGGATGCCTACCGACTGCTGATGATGCGCATGCTGGGACTGCGCCAGAAGCGCAGCATCACGCGCAAGGAGGTCATCATCTCACCGCCCGACTACGCCAAGGATGCCGAGCAGCTGCAGAAGATCAACGAGGAGGTGGAGGACTATTCCGAACACCACAAGCTCATCCGCTGGCCCTCGCCCATCAAGGTGTTCTTCCGCCCGGGCGACGACCACGACATACAGCGCATCAGCGACGAGCTGGAGGCCGTCATCGAAGATCTCGGATACAGCCGCGACCGCTCCATCCTGCACGACCTGAACAGCTACCCCGTGCTGGCCACCCATGCCCACACACGACCGTTCCGCAAGACGTGGCTCAACATCATCACCGGACTATTCCTGCCCCTGGGCATCTTCTTCTATTTCCGTATGATACGCTACCGACTGCGTCTCTATCGCGACCTGCGCGACATCAGGACAACCTCAGAGCGCATCATCCCACGGGCCCTGGAGCTGTCAAGCAAACAGAGGAAGGCCTCATAACCCCGGCCCCTCAGACTCGTAGAACCCATAAGACCCCCCAAAAAAGAAAATGCAACACTTCCCCCTTAACACCATACCCGAGGCCATCGAGGATTTCCGCGCTGGCAAGTTCGTCATCGTCGTCGACGACGAAGACCGCGAAAACGAGGGCGACCTCATCTGCGCCGCCGAGAAGATTACCACGGAGATGGTGAACTTCATGCTGAAG
>ERZ842401.6807-NODE-6807-length-12023-cov-3.524148_pt1 | contig 12023 bp, 8 predicted proteins | sample MGYA00521270_ERZ842401 | MGnify/ENA primary metagenome ERZ842401 (study PRJEB31892, sample SAMEA3878208) | bioreactor metagenome | biome: Moose rumen | place: Sweden | collected 2011-10 | study: EMG produced TPA metagenomics assembly of the PRJEB12797 data set... | reverse complement strand
CGATCTCCCACAGCACCTTCTTCCTTGTTGCTGACAATTCCAACGGGAATGTTCATTTCTTTACATTTCTTAAGTACATCCATCATGCCGGGATATACAGTAGAATATACATAAAGATGTTCAAGGTAATAATTAAGGAACACGCCGAACTGGTCTTCAAATGTAGGACAGTCCTCTCCTCCGGGTACAGCACGAGCCATAAGATTCCTGATACCATTCCCCACCATATCTCTAATCTCGCCTACACTATGCGTCGGCTGATTGTATCTCTCAAGGCTATAGTTAACTGCCACAGCCAAATCATCTATTGTGTTAAGCAGTGTTCCGTCAAGATCAAGAACAAGTGCCTTATAATTGTGAAGAATGGAATCAGTACTTGCAATACCTGCCGCACAGGCTGTGGCGCTACCACATCTCATTCCCATGTAAAAGGCCTGCTTCATATCACCTGTTTTCATATATTTGTAAAGGAAACCTGCAACCACCGAGTCTCCTGCACCAGTGGAATTAACAACATCTCCTCGCGGCGGTAGCGAATTGAATGTCGAGCCGTCTTCAGTAACCATCACGCCACCATTGACACCACGAGACACTATAACATTTCTTGCTCCCATCTCCTGAAGCTTTCTTGCGCCATCGTAGATTTCGTCGTCTGTTGTCAGCTCCTTGCCGACAATCTCCCCCAACTCAAAGTTATTAGGCTTAATCAAAAATGGATGATATTTTAATACATTTGTAAGCAAATCCTTTGTAGCATCTACCACAAATTCGATTCCCTTGCCAGATAGATGGGACAATATCTTTTCATATACGTCATCTGGCAGAGAGTTTGGAATTGAACCTGCTAAAATTAAGACGTCTCCCTCCTTAAGCTTTGAGAGTTTATCAAATAACTTTTTCTGAGATTCCTCGTCAATCTTTGGTCCCTGTGCATTGATTTCTGTTTCTTCCCCAGCCTTTAGCTTTACATTTATTCTAGATAGGCCTTCCTTTAATTCAATGAAATCAGTGTCTATACCTGCTGCCTTTACGCCTTCATCGATTGCCTTGCCTGTAAAGCCTGCCACAAAACCAAGAGCTGTGCTTTTTAATCCCAACTGGGCGAGCACCATAGAAACATTGATGCCCTTGCCACCAAAATAGTATTCTTCACTGGCGGAACGATTTGTCATGCCTGGAAGCAACTTAGAATCCATCCTGACAACATAATCTAACGCTGGATTAAAAGTAACAGTATAAATCATTTTGAATCCTCCAATTCTAGTGTTCGTCGCAAACCTTAACAACAGTTTGGTTTGCGTATTCTTTAGATAACAGCTTATCTGTAATAATGCAGCAATCCTTTATATGTGCAAAGGTTACTGAATTAATTTGGTCAAATTTGGTATGGTCTGCTAAAACATATGACATGTAAGAATGCCTAATTGCCTCTGTTTTAATCATGGCTTCATCCACATCCGGTGTGGTAAATCCTGCCACTAGGGAAATCCCATTGGTCCCCATGAAGGCCTTTGTGAAATGATACTTGCTAATAAACTCTGTACAATCTGGACCGACTACCGCTTCAGTAGATGTCTTTAGCCTGCCGCCTATCATTATTGTTTCAAAGCCCCTGTCCATGAGCTTCTTGGCATGTATGATTCCGTTTGTAATGTATTTAGCTTTATAATTTGACAAATAATCAATCATTGAGCGAGTCGTTGTACCTGCATCAATGTATACAAAATCACTATCCTGAATAAGGCTAGCTGCATATTTGCTGATAGAATCCTTCTCTGCTACGTTTTTGCCAGCTTTGAGTGCGACTGCGTCCTCTTTGGTATTTACATCCATTGACGATATGGCAGTTGCACCACCAAACACCTTAATCAACTGCTTTGTGCGATTAAGCGCGTTTATATCTCTTCTAATGGTAGCCGCCGATGTATCTAGTAATTCTACCAACTCGTTAACCGAAACAGCTTTTTTTTCATTTACTATTTCTACAATTCTTCCTCGACGTTCTTCTGTTAACATTTAACACCCCTTGAACAATTTCGATTGATTTTGATTGTTCTATGGAGAATATAACACCATATCAACCTTTTTGCAATCACAAATAGTCAAACATAATCATTTCTGCTCAAATTATGTCATTATAGCCATTTTGGCCATGGCCTTTTTGGTTGTTTTAACGATAATTCTGTGAGTTCTTGTGGGCAGAATTTTCAAAGGGGTAAAAAAAAGAGCCGCCATTTTTACAGCAGCTCCACATATCCTTTTTATTTTTATTCTATTCCACAGTCTTTGGCCAGTTGTCTGAATGCCGGCAAGGCTCTTTTTATCATTTCGTAGTCCACGCAATAGGCGATTCGCACATACCCTGGGCAGCCAAAGGTTTTAGTGGAAGGAAATAGAATGTGATTCTTTTTGGCTAGCTTCACAAATTCTTCATCCTCACTAAGTGGGGATTTTACAAGCAGGTAAAATGCACCTTGAGGCTTTACTACCTGATATCCCATTTCAGTCAAGCTATCATATAATAGCTTTCTGTTTTTATCATAAAACTCTAAATCCACATTGCAATCTAAACAGCGTGATACAACAAGCTGAAAAAGTGATGGGGCATTTACATAGCCTAAGCTACGAACCGCCGCAACCATAGCCTCAATCAATTCATCATATCCATCCATATCCTTGGATAAGGCTAGATAACCAATCCTCTCACCTGGCAAAGATAAGGTCTTGCTGAAGGAATAAATGTAAAAAGTATTTTTAATAATGGATGGTATATATGGTACTTCCTCTCCATCATAGGCTAATTCTCTGTATGGCTCGTCGGCTATCACATAGATTGGATGACCCACTCTATTTCTAGCTGATTCAATGATATCCTTTAGCCTTTCTATGGTATCTCTAGTATATATTTTTCCCGATGGATTGTTTGGATTATTTACAATGACACATTTTGTTTTTACTGTAATGGCCTTATCCAATTCATCTAGATTTAAATCAAAGTTTTCTGTCTTAGGTGGAATCACCACGAGTTTTCCACCGTAATTTCCGGAATAAGTTCGGTATTCCCCAAAAAATGGTGCAAAAGCAATCACTTCGTCATCCTGTTCAAGAATTGATCTGAAAATGCAATTCATAGCTCCAGCGGCACCTACTGTCATAACAATGTCTGATGCTGTGTAGTTCATGGAGAATCTTTTGTTCAAATGATTGGCAATATTTTCTCTAACCTCATCAAACCCCGCATTTTTCATGTATCCATGTACGTATGAGTCTGGATTATTATCTATGATGTCTTTTATGGCTTTTGAAACCTCGGCTGGCACTGGTGCTGCAGGATTGCCCAAACTAAAATCGTATACGTTTTCAGCTCCTATTTCTGCCGCCAGTTCTTTCCCCTCTTCGAACAATTTTCTGATTGTGGAACTACCCGCTACAAGTGAAGCCATGCTTTTTGATAAAACCATCTTTTATACCTCTCTGTCACTTTAAATCGTTAAACTAATAGTATTATATGGCTATTTTTTAGCTTTGTCATCTATTGATTTGCAAAAAATTAGCTGCTTTTCAATCCATCAATTGAAAAGCAGCTTAAGCCTTTGTAGTTTCCATTATTTAGTTTCCTTCCCGAATCATCCTTCAAAGTTACTTTCCTGTCACGCCAACCGGTAAGGCCTCTACCAAATCGGATGACGGAGAATTGGTCCGCTTGCTTTAAGAACAATTCTTTTGTTTTATAACTTAGTTATCGGATGAATCGGTGGAAACTTTATAACTTTTTTAAAATATTTTTTAGGCTCTCTTTTCTGTCTTGAAGAAAGCGCTAATCATTCCAAATATTATGGCAACACCAACTATTATCATGCAGGCTATAGCCACGTATGCACTGGAAAGATTTTCTGGAGTCTGTACCTCCTTGCTAACATCAGCATTTGAAAAGAATATATATCCAAGCCCTGATGCTCTAGAAGAAACCATATTCATCAGGCTTGCAGCTATTAAAGCTGGAGATATAATCTGAAGCAAACCTGATACTACATTTAAAACCTTTTTTGCAGTATCTGCCACATTTATCTGTCCAAGCACTATTGCTATTATCCATGCAATGATTGCAATTATGATAAACGGAACAAAATTATTTACTCGCTGTCCCTTGAAATAGCCCGCATTTGAAATGTTTAGACTATAGGTGACAAGGCCTGCGATAGCAACAATTATCGAAAGGCAAATTACATATGCCCCAATAGGTAATTTCTTCAACATACTATTCTACCTCCATGTTTTTCTTCTTTAAGAGTGTAAGGATTACATAAAGTGCTCCAAACAATACTGCACCTATGGTACATACCACTCTTATTGTAAGAAGTGCTGTATCCCACCAAACTGTTACCTTTGTTGTGGAAATATTAAGTAAAGCTGAATTTGCAAATGTGTAAAGCTGATACTTAAGGTTTTCTCTTGCTGCTTCTACTAAAGTGTTATCTGCTGCCACGACCTTCTCTGAAAGATATGGCCATGTGGCATCAACTCCGCCGTCGCCCATATTGATATGGTTATCTTCGGTCATGAAGTCTGCAATCTGTGTAACACCTGCAATAACGATTGATTCAGCGTTAAAGTATGTTTTGTTGTTGTTCATGTCTGTAGAGATAAGACCTGTGTAGTTCCACTCTCCACGAAGAATGTTTGTAATAAGTGGAATATATGCAGATGCGTTTGTTGCACCGATTCTGTTGAAAGCAATCATAACGCCCATGCCATCTGCATCCTCCAGTCCGCCCTGGAAGCCTCGTAAATCTGTCTCTCTAAATTTCTGTTCAGTCATATATACTGATATACCACCACGGTTATGTTCCTGGTCGTTGAAGCCCATGTGCTTTGGTCCGTTGATGATACCCTTATCTGCACAGCCTTGTAGGATGCCATAGCCTATACGGTTTGTAAGCATTGGATCCTCTGAGATATATTCATAGTTACGTCCGTTGTATGCTGTACGTCTTAGTGTAAGACCTGTGCCCCAGATATCATATCTCTGTAACCAAAGTCCTGAATCACCTTCAATCAATCCCCATTCATAAGCTAAGTCTGGGTTAAATGATGTACCAATAAGGGTCTGAGAATGAACATTAAAGTGATAGGTCTTGCCTGTCTCTTCATCAACGTAAGGAGTTGTAAATCCACATACACCTTCATTTTGATTTACGATTGGGTTATCTACATTTGTAAGTACATCTGACTGGCTACCACCATGGATTACTGCGCCAAGTGCCTCGTCAATTGTAATCTGAGATACTAACTGATCCCAAAATTCATTATTTACATCACCAAGCATATCAGCTGTGATTGTTTCAGCGTTAAATCTAAGTCCTAAATCCTCACCCTCTGTAGCCGGGTCATCTGTTGCAATATCGTAGGTTTCATTTCTGAGTGCCTTAATCCACTCCTCTGATTTTGGACTTGCAGCAATGCTCACTTCTACGTCTTCATTGTAATTAATTGGATAAGTAGCATCCCAATCTGCTCTAGAAAGATATGTTACTGTGTCATCCTCTGTCCAGTAATTAAGGTCAGCGTCGTCTGCAACATTTGTTACTGGAACGTTGTTTTCCATAGCAAATGTTGTGGTATCAAGATTAGCTTCATTCCAAATTAATGCTGTTCCCTTTGCCTCAGCATCCATTCCATCTGCAGTAGTTTTACCCTGTGCTGCAAGGAAATTGTTGGTAGCCTCGTGAGAGCCTGCTGCTGCAGTGAAATAATAATCTCCTGCATCTAAGATATAAGTCTTTGCATTTTTGTAGTCATAGCTTGCTAAATATTTAGAAGGTACTGTAATTGTAACCTCCTCAGTAGCGCCTGCTGCAACATCCACCTTTGCTGAATTTAGGAAGGTAACTGCAGATTTCTCCACAAGATTTTCCTTGTCATAATCTGTATATGGCTGCTGAACATAAAGCTGCGCCAGGAATCTTCCATCCTTGTCAGAGTTGTTTGTCACTGCGATGACTGCCTCGATATTTCCATCCTCTGACACATCTACGGTTACGCTTTTTACTTCCTGAGTGTAGTCAAGGTAAGACAGACCATATCCGAATGAATAAAGCACTTCATCATCATAATTCCAGCTAGCAGACTGGGTTGCACCCTTTGAAGATGACGCATTAGATTCTGGATTCATTATCGAATCGAAATATCTGGTCTCATAGTATTTGTATCCAACATAAATGCCTTCAGCCTCAACAATGTACATGCCACCATTATAGGTATCAGCTCCACCAAATGAGCTAGCCTCTTCGTTTGATATGTCAACCCCTGGATAACGTGAATCGCTATCGCTTGCAACGATTTCATAGTCACTGTAGTAGCCACCACCAAAGTTCATCATTGCAGGATTAGAATTGTCATCAACAACAAATGTATCTGCCAAAGCGCCTGTTGCATTAACAGCTCCTGAAAGAACATCTACGATACCTGTGCACTGATAATCGTTGATAACACCGATGTATGCAATACCATCTACCTCATGAGCTCCACCTTCTGCAATCTGGGAAATTGTCATAGTGTTACCTGAATTGATGAGCACTGCAACTTTGCCGCACACTTCCTTGGCCTTGTCTACAACTTCAAGCTCTTCATCTGAAAGCTCTAGTGGGCTTTTGCCTGTAGGATTTCCCTCAGAATCAAGTGCAGAATCAGGCTTATATGTGTTACCCTCACCTGCACCTCTTGCAAATACAACGATTCCTGTTGTGTTTGCTTTATCAATTGTAGATTCCCAGTCTGCAGGTGCTCCAAATTCTGAATATCTATCTGGTGTAAGCTCGTTGATTTGGTAGTCTACCATATCACCAGGAGCTGACACGTAAATATTGTCGTAAACGGTGGTAGGAATCAGCTCTCCTGTCCACTGATTTGCTATATCCTCCACATGCTTGTTTAAAGCTGTATCATAAAATTCCTTAACAGTTTCGTTTACAGTGTAGCCTGCTTCTGTGAGTGCTGTTACGAAATCCACAGCATCATCATTTCCTGCCTTCATATCGCCTGAAGCATTTGGAAATGGTGCATAAGCTGCATAGCCAAATAGTACGATATTATTATTTTCTAATGGGAACACATCATTATCGTTTTTCATGATAACTGTTCCCTCCTGGCCCTCACGGATTGCAATATCCTTGAGACCAGCCATTAAATCTTCTACTGTATCGTAATCACTTGTAAATCTGGCTGATTCTTCATCAGTATTTGTCACGTAGGATTGAGTGCCGAGCATTCCGTCAATCTGTGTCCTATAGGTCTCGGCAATAGCTGTTCCCGCATCAGCGACTACAAGTAATGCTGCCATAATCGCTGAACAGCCTTTAAAAATTTGCGGTAAAATTTTCATCACTATTTCCCTCCATTTACATTACGTTTTGAGATTTCCTCTTGCTCTTCCTTCAGATTATCTTCAACTCTAAAACAGAAGAATATAAAGAAAGCAAGAATAATGTAGATAATAGTTTCTACCCATATATATGAGACAGTAATTCCGCTCAGTGCACTTGAGGATTGAATTGACTGTCCAACAATGGCATTTTGTTCATATCCGGTCACGTTAAGTATTGTCGTAAATACTGCGTTCATAATAGGTGTCGCAGCCACCATCAAAGATGAATAGATAGACATTGTAAGTCCGTCTGTACGTATATGCGATTTGTATTCTATGTGATCAATTACATCTGCAAGCATGGCTAAAATCATATAGCAGGCTGGTGATGAGCCTAAGCATTTTAAAGCCACGCCTATTGTTACTGTTATGATATTTGTAGGAGCAAAACCAGCGATGATTCCTCCCAAGCCGCCTATTAAAAGGAAGCTACTGACTATCTTTCTTTTGCCAAATTTTTCGCATAGAGGGTTTACAAATACCATAGCTACTGCCATTGGCACTGCACCTGCAATTGCAAGTATAGATTGGTAGGTGCCCCAGGCATCTGCCCCTAGTGCTGAGTTATCCAAAACCCATTTGCAGAAATAGGTCATTGAGCCATTTTTGATTGCTCCTGAAAACTGGAACAAAAGATAGAATATAATAGCAACCCACCAGAATGGTTCTTTTACAACTGCTGAAAATTGCTTTGATATAGAAATCTTTTCTGTTGAATCTTCTTCTGTTTCGCTATTTCTGATTTCCTCAGTAACGCGCTCCCTAGTGAATCTGTACTGTAAAAATACTGTAATGGCTGTAAAAATTCCCACTGCAACCATTACTAAAAACCAAAGATGGGCATCCTCCTTTAGTACAAAGGAAACTAACATTGGGAGTATCATGCTTCCCGCGCCCATAGCAGCAAGACCTGCTATATTAGTAGCGGATGCAAGCCTTCCTCGGCTGGCCGAGTCTCTGGTTGATACTGCAACAAGTGTCGAGTTTGCAGTGTTATAAATAGGATATGCAAAGGAATAAAAGAGGTTGTATGCAATTGCAATCCATATCATCCTAACGCTTGTACCTGCTGGGACTATAAACATAAGCACTGATGAAATTGAAATGGTAAAGGCTGAAAGCAAAATCCATGGTCTTGCCTTTCCGCTAAGTGCCTTTGTCCTTTCAATCAGCTGACCTACAACTAAATTCGCAATTACGATAAGTATTGTAGAAACCAGCTGTAATCCCGTCAGAAACGATAGCGGAAGCTTTAATACATCAGTAAAATATGTGTTTAATATGCTGGTAAAAATTCCAGATGCAAGGAGTCCTCCTAGCGGACCTAGGAAATATCCTATTAATATTTCTGGAAGTAAAACTTTATTATTATCCTTCAAAACAACATCTCCTTTATAATCTGCAGGTCAGTTCATGAGTGCCAGCTCCTATGTCATGTCTAGTGCCATCTGGAAGTTCAACATTTGCTGTACTTTCCCTTGGAACTGTGACCTTTATGCTAAATACCTTTTCTTCAATTTTCCATTCCACAGCGACCCTACCCCTAGGTGTATCTGTATGTGCCTTTGCCCAGGTGAGACTTTTATCTATCACTGGTTTCACCTTGAATCGGATATAGCCTGGATCCATTGGCTCAATTCCAGCTACTCGCCTGTACAAAAAATCACCTACAGCGCCAGAAGCATAGTTATTATATGAAATCATGATGTCTGTACCATCATCACCTATCGGGCAATCACCGTTTTCATCAAGTCCATCCCAACGCTCCCAAATGGTTGTGGCGCCCTGCTTTACTTCGTACAACCATGATGGACATTTGGTGTTTAGCAACATTTTATAGGCAACATCCGCATGTCCATTATCTGATAGAGCAAAGAGAATATATGGTGTTCCCGGAAATCCAGTACCGATTTTATAATCATTTTGGGCTACCAGCTCTGCCAATCTGTCCGCAGCTGCTTGCTTCATAGCACCATCAAAAATTCCTAAATAGATTGGAAGGGCATAGGCTGTCTGAAACTCGTTTTTTAGTCTTCCCTTGCCGTCAGTAAATACATCAATGTATGCGTCAGCTACTTTTGTAGCATACTGACTATATTTTTTTCTGTCAGATTCGTAGCCAAGTATTTCTGCTGCCCTTGCAAGCAAAGTAGATGTATTGAATAAGGATGCAGTGGCTGTTAGGGGGGCTCTACCCTGCCACTGGCTCATCTTTGGAACATCCGGCGCTACCCAGTCCCCAAAATGCAAAACTGATGGAGTGTTCCATATATATTTATGTTTGACAAGTCCAAATCCTGCTCAAAATCTGGCTGCATCCACATACCTTTTCATGCTAGGATACATTTCCTTGATTAGGCTTTTATCACCTGTGGCATCATAAATGGCAAACGGCACCATCAGCACAGCATCATCCCACCAATCTACTGCCATTGTTGGCATGGTGGCTGGAAATCCAAAACCGTTTGATGGAACAGTATTTGGTATTCCTCCTGTTTTAAGCTGCTCAGCTTTCAAATCCTTTAGCCATTTTTTAAGGAATGTAGACATATCAAAATTGAAGCAGGCCGTCTTTGAAAATACAGCTATATCTCCTGTCCATCCCATTCTTTCATCTCTCTGTGGACAATCCGTTGGGATGTCTACAAAGTTGGATTTTGCTCCCCACTTTATATTCTGCTGCAAACGATTCAACATTTCGTTTGAGCAAGAGAATTCTCCGATTTCTTCTATGTCAGAATATAAAACTTTGGCTCTAACAGTAAAATCTTCTGCCTTAATGCCAGACACTTCTATATACCTAAATCCCATGTAAGTAAACCTAGGACTATATGTCTGTATGCCATCTTTGCAATAATAGACTGCCGTAGCTTTGGCAGTCCTTAGGAAGTCTCTATTTAAGCTGCCATCATTTTTTAAAACCTCTGCATGGGTAATTTCTATTCTTTGCCCCTTTTGGCCATTTAATTCAATCTCAACTACTCCAGCGAAATTTTGGCCAAAATCAAATCTTGTCACCTCGTTTGATACAATAGTTTTTTCAACCGGCTCTAACACCTGCTTGCAAATCACTGGAGCTCCATATTCCTTCAAAAGATTAGGAACAAATTTTAGCTTTTCTATGGTGGCGTTTCTTGCAGTGCTAGCTATTAATGATTTGTTTGCATCATATTCTTCGCCATCATAAAAATCTGCATATCTAAATGGACCGTCTTCAGTTACCTGCCAAGTTTCATCCGTATTTACGTATTCTTTATTGCCGTCCTCATAGTCTATTTCAAGGCTTGCAATCAGCGCCTGTCTATCTGCGACAATCCTGTTTTTTCTAGTAAATACGAATGAACCTACTGCCCATCCACCAGCTACTACTACAGTAATAGTGGCTTTTTCATTTTTTAGATATTCTGTTAAATCCAGTTTTTGGTATTGCATTTGGTGCTTATAGGATGTAAAACCTGGAGCGAAATATCTGTCCCCTACCCTGTTTCCATCTACAAACACTTCGTATATGCCAAGAGCACTAATCCTTAAAGTACTCTTTTTGACTATTCCATTTAATTTTAATTCCTTTTGAAATTGCATTGGAATTGGTGATATTTTCTTTTCTGTAAAATTGTAGCTAGCATCACTAATCCAGCTTGCTTTCTCAAATGCACTCATTTCATAAACTCCTTTATCACTTGCATATACTCTATCATCAAATTTTGAAAATATTTCATTTCTGTCGCGAAATGTCATTTTTTGTCGCAAGTGGAATTTATTTTTTGTATAATGATTTTAGTTTTTAAGGGGAATTACTATGAATGATACCGCTATCAAGGTAGCCATCGTGGAGGATGACGACCACTACGCTGCCACTTTAGAAAAATATCTTAACCGATACTCTGAGGAAGCAAATCAGGGTTTTAATATTGTCCGTTTTAATGATGGGGCAGATATTATCGAAGATTATTCTGGTGATTTTGATATTATCCTGATGGATATTGAAATGAAGATTTTAGACGGCATGACCACCGCCGAAAGAATCAGGCAGCGTGATACTAAGGTCGTTATCATCTTTATAACAAACATGCCTCAGTACGCCATGAAGGGATATTCTGTTGATGCTTTGGATTTTGTCCTTAAGCCTGTTAACTATTATTCTTTTTCCCAGAGAATAAAAAGAGCCCTTGAAAGAATGGATAAACGTACCTCGCACTTTTTGTCTCTTTCTGTGAAAAATGGAATTCTTAAAATCGATATTTCAGATATCCTTTATATAGAAGTTCAAAATCACGATTTGACCTATCACACCGTTTCTGAAAACATCACTGTCAGGGGTACTATAACCGAGGCCGAGGAAACCCTATCTGGTTTTAATTTCTTCAGAATAGGCAAACCATATCTTGTAAATCTGGCTCATGTCAGAGGGTTCATAGATGGGGAAGCAATCGTAAATACAGATAAGATTCCTGTTTCTAGGGCCAAACGCAAAGATTTCATGGATGCCTTGAACAATTACATAAATGATGTTAGTAAATAATTGAGTAAATTCTGGTTTTTCAAAACACTCAGGTCTCCCTACTATAGTTGGTTGGGAGGCCTTTTTATTTGTGGCTGG
>ERZ842401.6806-NODE-6806-length-12024-cov-3.944022_pt1 | contig 12024 bp, 6 predicted proteins | sample MGYA00521270_ERZ842401 | MGnify/ENA primary metagenome ERZ842401 (study PRJEB31892, sample SAMEA3878208) | bioreactor metagenome | biome: Moose rumen | place: Sweden | collected 2011-10 | study: EMG produced TPA metagenomics assembly of the PRJEB12797 data set... | reverse complement strand
CTTCAGCACCATCTCTTCGTCCTTGGTGCCTTTGCCGACGGCCACGATCTTGCCCTGCAGGGGCTTCTCCTTCGCGGTGTCGGGGATGATGATACCGCCGATTTTTTCTTCGGCTGCAGCCGGTTCAATCAGAACGCGGTCTGCTAACGGTTGAATCTTCATAGATGTTTTGTTTTATGAGTTGATGAATGATTGAATTTCTGAGATGCTACGTGGAGTAGCACTTGTGGGTAAGCGAAAAACGTGCCAAAACAGCATGAGCTGACAAGATGGCAGAGAACGTGTGCGCTGGTCTCCGTCTTCTTACGTACATTATATATATTAGGAAGGGAAATATCGTATTTGCGAGGGCTGCGAGGCTAATCCGCCTGACGGTCGATGTCGATCTTGCGGACGAAGAACTTTACCTTGGCGCAAATCTCGTCGTAGGATTGGTCTAGCGCCATTACGCGGCGCTGCTGGAGGTAGTACGCGTTGTTGGTATGGCCATCGATGCGGGGCGGCATCTGCGCGAAGCTGTCACGGGCGGCTTGCAGGCGCTGCTCACAGGCGGCGGCGCTGTCGCGCGCTTCCATAAGTTCTACGCTGTCGAGGGTGAGGATGGCGGCGCGGCGTGCGTCCAGCGCCGTAGGGTGCTGTCGGCGGAGGCTGAAGATTATGTCGCGTGCGGCGTTGTAGTCGCGCACGGCGAGCAACTGACGCGCCTCGTCGAGCATGGCTGCGGCGGGGTCTTCATCGCTGGCGGGTGTCTGCTGGCAGGAGACGATGGCGAGGGCTGCCACAGGCAGAAGGAGAAAGTCTTTTGTCTTCATTGCGAGAGCAAAAGTAGCCTTTTTCTGCAAAAACTGCCTACTTTCCACGTCCAACTTTAAACTTTTTATTACCTTTGCGGCCGTTTTAACACCCTTCAACGTATTTTGTGCCACTATGAGACACCTTGACCGCCCTCAACTCACCGCTCTGCTCGACCAATCCATCTTCCACACCATTGGCGCCGCCGCCGATGAGATGGGTGTGGAATGCTACGTCGTGGGCGGCTACGTCCGAGATCTGTTCCTGGAGCGCCCGTCGAAGGACATCGACGTGGTGTGCGTGGGCAGTGGCATTAAGCTGGCAGAGCATGTGGCGAAGCGGCTGGGACGCGGCGTCCATCTCTCCGTGTTCAAGAACTTCGGCACGGCGCAGGTGAAGGCGAAGCGGCTGGAAGTGGAATTTGTGGGGGCACGGCGCGAGAGCTACTGCCACGACTCCCGCAAGCCCATCGTGGAGGATGGCACGCTGGAGGACGACCAGCAGCGGCGCGACTTCACCATCAACGCGTTGGCCGTCTGCCTGAACCGTGAGCGCTTCGGTGAGCTGGTGGATCCCTTCGACGGCGTCTGGGACCTGGAGGATCGCATCATCGCCACGCCTCTGGACCCCGACGTGACATTCTCCGACGATCCTCTGCGTATGCTGCGTTGCATCCGCTTTGCCACGCAGCTAAACTTCGAGATCGAGCCGGAGACTTTTGAGGCGCTGGAACGTAACCGCGAACGCATCAAGATCATCTCCGGTGAGCGCATTATTGACGAGCTGCAGAAGATCATGGCCTCCGACGCACCCTCCCGTGGCTTTGAGCTGCTGTTCCAGTGCGGCCTGCTGGAGATTATCTTCCCGGAATTGTATGCGCTACAGGGCGTAGAGGCCATTGGCGGACGCGCCCATAAGGATAATTTCTGGCATACGCTGGAGGTGCTGACCAACGTCGTCCGTTCCCTCCGCGTCAACGACGTAGAGAGAACGGACAACGGCCTCTGGCTTCGCTGGGCGGCTCTGCTCCACGACATCGGTAAGCCGCGTTCGAAGCGGTGGGATCCGCAGCTTGGATGGACGTTCCACAACCACAACTACATCGGTGAAAGGATGGTGCCGCAGATCTTCCGGCGCCTGAAGCTGCCGATGGACGAGCGGATGAAGTTCGTCCAGAAGCTCGTCTCGCTACACATGCGCCCCATCGCCATCGCCGACGACGAGGTGACGGACTCCGCCGTGCGACGTCTGCTCTTTGAGGCGGGCGACGACATCGACGACTTGATGCTGCTCTGCGAGGCAGACATCACCAGCAAGAACGAACAGCGCAAGCAGCGCTTCTTGGACAACTTCCGACTAGTGCGCCAGAAACTGGTGGATCTCGAGGAGCGCGACCGCATTCGCAACTTCCAGCCGCCCGTCAGTGGCGAGGAGATTATGGAGCGCTTCCATCTGCCGCCCTGTCGCGAGGTGGGCACGCTGAAGACGGCCGTCAAGGATGCTATCCTCGACGGTGTCATCCCCAACGACCACGACGCAGCCCTTGCCTTCGTCATTGAGAAAGCACGCAAGATGGGATTGGAGAGTTGACAGTTGAGAGTTGACAATACAGTGCGGTGTTGCACTGTGCAGACTCAGAACGGGTAGCCGACGGCGATGTGGAAGCCGAGGCTGTCCCAGAAGCGGCGCATGTTGTAGTAGCCGCTTCGCCCGGTGTCGTAGGGGGCGTGGATGCCCACGCCGACATCGAGGCGCAGGACGAGGAAATCCAGGTCATAGCGGAAACCGAAACCGGTGCCCAGGGCGATGTCCTTGGCCAGGCGGGAGGCGACGACGTCGCCGCCCGGGCGCGCCTCGTCGGCCTTCATCAGCCACACGTTGCCGGCATCCACGAAAAGGGCACCGTCGAGACCGCCGATGAGCGGAAAGCGGTACTCCACGTTGGCCTCCAGTTTCAGGTTACCCACCTGATCAACATAGCTCCAGCTGGAGTTGGCGGGGTGGTAGCTGCCGGGGCCTATGCTACGCACGGCGAAAGCGCGGATGCTGTTGGCACCACCGATGCTGAAGAGGTCGGCATAGGGAGCCATCGTGCTGTTGTGGTAACTCCAGACGGCACCCACGAAGGCGCGGGCGGCGATGCAGCTCCTGGACGTGACGGGGAAGGTCTCGCGCCATTCGCCTGTGAGCTTCAGGAACTGTGCGAAGGGCACACCCAGCAGGTGCTTGTCGCGCTCTTTGATGGCACGGCCAGCGAGGGCATAGATGCCGTTGGTGATGTGCCCGGCTTGCTTGGCGCCGAGCAGGATGGTGCGCTGATGGCCACTGCGCCATCGGCGCGTGTAGGTGAAGTTATAGGCCATCGAGGGTACGAGCTGGTTGCGCATACTCACGTAGAGCGCCTGGTTGGCGTTCATGATGGAGTCGAAGCGGCCGGACTTGTGGGTGAGCATTGTGTAGTCGATGCGCAGCGGCGTCAGCTGGTGCTTGATGCGGCGCACGCGTTGGTAGGTGTAGGTCATGCCGGCGCCGAAGTTGATCATCCGGAAGTAGCTGGAGCGGTTCATCCATGTGGCATCAATCTTGTACTGAGTGGAGGCATCAGCGTTGCGGTTGAGGCGGCGGACGAGGTTGAAGAACTGCAGGCGGGGGTAGGTGAGTGTGGTAGAGGCGCCGAGCTCATAGGAGTTCAGCAGGCTCTTGTCCTGGCTGGCATCCACGACGGTGGCACCCGTCTGCCACTCGTAGCTACCGTAGATCTTGAAGTTGACGGTCTCGGCGCCGCGGAAGGCGTTGCGCTTGGTCATGCCCCATGCTACACCGGGGCCGAGGAGACCGTTACTCTTGTTGGTCACCTTGGCTTCGAACTCGCTGTCCCAAGGCTTGTCGAGGATGGCGAAGATGCTGACGTCGAGGGTGTCGCACGTGGACGAGGTGTCGCGTGGCGAGTAGTTCATCTGTATGTTGGAAAAAATGCCCATCGCGGCGAGCTTGCTCTGGATGAGCTCGTGGAGGCGCTGGCGGTAGATGGCGCCGCGTTCATAGTGGAGGTTGTGGATGATGGCTCCGAGGCGAAGGGGCGGTTTCGTACTTCCCTCCTCGCAGGTCCAGCGGTAGAAGAAGTCGCGGCGGCGGATGCTGTCGGTAATCTGGCGTGCGCCGTAGGGGAGCACCGTCACAGTTGTGCGCCCCATGTAGAAACGGTTATGAACCTGTGCGGGCATATCGGCGCGCGGCCGCACTTGCAGGTGGACGGTGTTCTCGTTCTGAAAGGTGTCGGCGCGGAAGGTGATGTACTCCGGGCGGTAGTAGTAGAAGCCGTTGTTGCGGAAGAGGTTGCTCAGGCGTGTGCGCTCTGCGTCGAGGGCGGCGGCGCTGAAGGCATCGCCCGTGTGGAGCTCGGATTTTGCCATCGTGCGGCGCACGATGCTGTCGGTGAGTCCCGTGAAGCGCTGGTACTCGATGGTGCCCAGTCGCGAGAGGGGACCGGGATAGACAGAGTAGGCAATCTTCGCCCGCAGCGAGTCGTGCGGGTCGGTGAGCACCTCGTATGCGGCGAATCCGTGGAAGAAACCGTAGTTGCGCAGCGTCTGACGTGCCACCTGCACGCGCAGCTGCGGGTTGGCCATGCTGATGGTACGGTGTTGCGTGCCGATGGTGTTTCGCATCCATCGCCCGAACCTGCGCTCAGAGTCAGCATAGGTGTCGTAGGCCCACAGTCCGATGGGTATTCCCCAACGGTACTTGGAGCTGCCGAAGATGGCGTTGTTGGGTGCGTACGCCAACGCGGCGTTGACCTCTTCGCGCACGGTGGCCGTGGTGGCCGTGAGCACCTCCGCTTCGTGCAGCAGCGAGTCGTGCTGTGCGCTTGTGAGGCTGTCGTTGTGGTTGAGGTAGGCGCGGATGTCCTTGGATTTAAGATTGCCCTTGAGCAGTTCTGATACAGTGCTGTAGGCATCTCCCACGGCTTTGATGACGCCCGTGCTGTCGTTCTTCGTGCGACCCTTGGCAGCGGCTTTGTGGCCGTAGGCTATCTCGGTGATGCCCGTGTAGAGTTGCTCGCCTTCCGGCAGGTGGGCGGTGGTGGTGCAGGCAGCTAACAAGAGGCCCACCCCCAGCCCCTCCGCAAGGGAGGGGAGTATATACTTTCGGAGTATTGCTTTCATGTGTGCCATGTCACTTTTTATTTTTCACTTTTCACCTCTCGAGGATGACTCCCCTCCCCTGGGGAAGGGCTGGGGGTGGGCTTCCTTTTGAACAAGAATAGCTCGCCCAGACGCATGGTCTTGCGGCGCAGCACGAGGCCGACGCCCATCTCGGTGACCTCGCCGTCGAGGAGGGATTCATAGTTCTTGTCGTAGAAGACGTTGACGTAGCGCGTGGCGCCCTCGTCCAGGCGGTATTCGATGCTGACGTTGTCGATGATGCTCTCGCCCGTGTTGACGGCGTTCTCACCCGTGCTGACCTTGCCACCTACGATGACGCTGATGCGGTTGCCCCAGAAGCGCTTGGCGAAGCGGAAGGTGTAGTCCGTCGTGGTGCCGCCCGTGGCGCTCGTGCCCTGCTCCACGCCCATGCTGAGATCGATGCTCTTGAGTGCCTTGTCAGTGATAAAGGAAATCTGGCTTTGCAGGAAAGAGTTGAGTGCGTTCTGCCCAGTGACGCCGCCGCTCGTGGTGGCGCCGGCATCGTTGATGTACATACCAGTGGCCAGCATCGTCACGGCCAGACGGCCGCGCTGCTCGGTGCTCATCGTGGAGAGGTCGTTCTGGATTGTCATGTCCTCGGGCGCTTCGAGCGTGAACTCCAGGCCAAGGTTCTGGAGAGTCTGCGTGATGTTCATGCCGACGTCGAAGTTGACGCTGCGCGGTTGGTTACTCTCCGTGACGGTGGTACGCACGCGCTCCGTCGCCGCAAGGTTCAGAGCGGGGTTCGAGAGCGGCCCTCGGAACTCGGCGTAGCTGCCGCTCTTGATGGTGAACTCCTTCAGGGGGATGACCATCATCGTGTATTTCAGCGTGCCGCTGTTGATGGTGTAGCGTCCGTTGAGTTGCAAGTCTTTCTCGGGCGAGTAGGTCATCATGAGGTCACCGCCGCCCTCGAGATCGACATACGAGGAACCGTCGGGGCTCAGCAGGCAGTGTACCTGTGCAGCGTCGGCAATCTCGATGCTCATGGCCATGTTGAGGTGTTGCGGCTTCCGCTCCTCGACCCGTTCCACGTATAGGGTATCCGTGAAATCCACGAACTCCACGAGATCCGCCAGCTGGTCGTCAGCGGTGAGGGGCGAGTCGGTGAGCACGTAGGTCATGTCCGTTTTTCCCAGCATCTTCAGGCGACCCAGCACGCGCAGGTTGTCGAGCGTGCCTTGTGCCTTGGCGTTGAAATCTACGAAGACCTTACCGTAGGCCACCGAGCGGGCGCTCTTCTTGGCGTTGATGAGCTCGAAGTCCTGGGCAGCCATCGCCACATCAAGCAGGATGTGGTCGAGGTCGGAAAAGTCGATGATGCCGTCCATTGTGAAGGGGTTCTTCCCGGTGGAGTAGAGGGCGATGCGGTCGAGCGAGAGCTGGCTGCCGCGCACGCTGATGGTGTCGTCGGCCACGCGCAGGTTCAAGCTGTAGGGGTCGGAGAGGATGCGCAGCCCCACGGTCGCCACGTTGCCGTTTACCAGAGGCTGGGCGGTGGTGCCGCCGACGTGAATGTCGCCGATGGCCACGCCCTCTAAGCGCGCCACGCCATCGGGGAGGAAGCCGTTGGCCAGCGTGAAGGGCAGACGGTCCAGCGTGGCATCGACGTCAATTTGGTCGGCAGCGCCCTCGCTGGCGGTAGTGTAGGTACCGGAGAACGAGGCCACGGGGAGGCCCGTGTGCAGCAGGCTGCCATCGACGAAGTGGCTGCCGTCGGCGTTCGGGAGATAGACGGCCTGCAGACCCACCTGTCCGAGCTCCGCCTGTTCGTAGCGCAGACCATCGACGGTCATGTCGGTGGAGACGCTCAGTGCCTCCTCCGTCTGGATTAGGTGAGCATCGCCGTGGAGGAAGCCGCCCAGCTTTGGCAGATAGGGCAGCACACCGGACAGCTCGCTCAGGTTCAGATGGTTGACATTCACGGAGAGGTCTTGTAGCGCCTCGTTGTTGGGTGAGGAGTAGATCTTCAGACCCGTGCCATCGTCGGCCAGCAGGTCGATGTCGGCATCCACGTGGTTGCGCTTGGTCAGGCGCACGAAGTTCGTGGGGTTGATGTGGAACGTGCGGTAGGCGATGATGGGATTCAGCGGGGCGAAGTGCACCTGCAGCGTGTCCTCCACGATGGCAGCCTGCAAGCCCAGATCCACGCCCTTGCGGCCGTGGTCGTCGAAGTAGGCAATCGCGGCACTGGCTATGCCGTCGCGGGTGAGCTGCGCGTTGAAGGTGGCATCGAAGGTGACCTGCGAATTGCGGCGGTTGTTCCTCACGCGTGCGTCCATGCGCATGCTCGTACTATCTTGATAGATGTGTGCCCGGATGGTGTCGAGCAAGATGGCTCCCGTGTTTAGGCTGTAAATGTGGCCGCCGCCGTTCATGCCGATCTTCGGATCTAGGTTGATGCCGAAGCGCAGGTTGCTGAACGTGTAACCCATTGCTGCCAGGATGTCGTGCAGCGGGTTGTGCTCGCCGGAGCTGATGCGCAGATCCACCTGCGGCAACCGGTGTGCGAGGGCCTCCTCGTCGATGCGGCGCGCCTTCAGCTGGCGGTTAAGTTCCTCCATGAAATGGTTGAGCTGTCTCAGCAGGCGGTCGTAGCCCGTGTGGCCGCGCAGGCGCACGCTCAAGTCGCCGCTGCTGACGGCGGCATAGACCGTGTCGGGGGCCAGTAGCGCTTCCAGCGCCACGTCCTCGGGGTGGAAGATGGAGTCGTAGGGCATCAGCACGATGTCGTTGATGGAGCCCGAGAACTGGTGGTGGCGCTGGAGGTCGGTGGTGCCGTCGATGTGGAGGCACATCGCGGTCTTCAGCGGGTGATTGACCAGCCCGAGGGCGTGGAGGTCGGCACGGCTTAGGTCGATGCCGAAGGTGAGATCACAGGAGCGCCGCCCGCGTCCGCGCGCCGCGTGCCGCACGTCGGAGAGCAGGGCATCCACGTCCGCCTGCATCCGCAGTGTAGCGTTGTCGGCTCGTAGGCTTGCATGGCCACGTCCGCGTGCTAAATGGGCCTCCAGCGTGGTGCCGTCGAAGTTGTAGGTGTCGTAGGTCAGCTGCCGGATGACAACGCTCGCGTCGAGGCGTGATGATGGATTCAGTAAGTCGGTGCCGTTGCCCTGCACGGTGGCTTTCGCCGTCAGCGGGTCTATCGCCAGCGATGTCAGGAAATGGTGGAGCTGCAGGCGGGAGACATCCAGCGTAGCGTTGTACGACATTGCGGCACGCGTGTTGATGTTTCCCTTCAGATAGGCCAGCCCGCCGCCTTCCGTCAGCGTGGCATCGACGCCGTACTGTGGCCCGTCGGCGGTTGCCGTGCCGGTCAGCTGCATGGGTGGCAGCGCTACACCGTCGAGGGCACCGCCGGCCAGTGCTCGCACCCAGTTGATGTTCTTCGTCTGTAGGTTGAAGGCCATCTGTCCTTGTAGCGCTGTGCTGTCCAGGAGATGTGCCACGTCGCCTTGGGCATCGAGGTAGATGCTGCCAGGCAGCGTCGCTTCGGCTCGCGTGAGTGTGAGGTGCTCGATATTGCCCGAGGCGGTAAGCTCCACGTGCAAGGGCGCATCGGGGTAGGCACGGGCAAAGCCGTTGGGCAGGTAGTTGCCTGCCACGCGCAGGAGGTCCATTTTGGAAAAAGTCGTGTGTATGCCCACGTCTATACGGCCGTCGCTACCGGGCGTGAAGGCGCTGAAGTCCATTTCCGTCCATACCTGGATGCTCGACGAGGGCGTGACGAGTAGCGCCTGCGGCACCCTCAGATGCTGCTGCCCGAGATCCAGGAAGATGCTGTCGGCCTGCAGGCCCAGCGAGTCCAGGTCGAGGAGCTGCGTGGTGTCGTTTACCAGCCGCACACGGGCGTCGCTGAGGGTGGCACGCGCCACGGCGAGGGTCCAGGCCAGTGGCTCGCTCTCGGTCGTATCCACGACGGTCGTATCTATCAGTGTGATGGTCACATCCACGCCCCGCGCCGAGAGATCCTCGACGGCGAGGTGCAGGCAGGTGAGGTCGATGTCATCGTGGAGGTGCAGCTGCTGAAGATGTCCCTGCACCACGACGGACGTGATCATCTCCTTCGTGTCGAGCTGCACGTCGGTGAGCGCGATGCCCTCCACCTTCACGCGCTTCTGGAAGATTTGGCGCAGCGAGAGATCCACCGTGGCGCGGCGGGCGGCCACGAGCGTGTCGCCCACGCTGTCCGTCACCGTCAGCCTGTCGAGTGCCACGTCCAAAATCGGCGTCAGCCGGAGGCGCTCCACCGCGATGTGCATCCCCGTCTGTTCGCTCGCATACGCCGCAGCCCGCCGCACCGCGTAATCCTGGACGGGCGGCAGGTACAGCAGGAGGATTGTCATCGACAGCAGCAGCAAGGGTGCAGCACCCCCCCAGGCTGTCCATTTGAGAAGGCGCCTCATTCGTGAATGGAAGAATTTGGCTGCAAATGTAACGCTTTTTTAGCCTCGCCGTATCATTCTTTTCCTTTTTTTGACTACTTTTGTGCCCAAAATCCATAGAAACGAGCCTACGATATGGTCAAAGACATCCAGTTGCGCGTCGTGCCGCAGGTGGCAGCGAGCGAGGCAACCATTAAGGAACAAGTGGTGTGGGAGACGTCGCTCGATACCTGTCGCATACAGGGACTGCGTGTCGTGCGTCGCAGCATCGATGCCCGCCAACGTCAGGTATTCGTCAACCTGACCGTGCGCTGCTGGGTCGATGAGCCGATGGTCGAGGAGGCCTTCCAATGTATCGACTACCCCAGCGTGGAGGGCCGCCCGCAGGTCATCATCGTTGGCGCCGGCCCCGGAGGGCTATTCGCGGCGCTGCGGCTCATTGAGTTGGGGCTGCGGCCCATCGTTGTGGAACGCGGAAAGGATGTCCATGAGCGCAAGAAGGACATCGCCCGCATCTCGCGCGACCACCTTGTTGATCCCGAGAGCAACTACAGCTTTGGCGAGGGCGGCGCCGGTGCCTACTCCGACGGCAAGCTTTACACGCGCTCCAAGAAACGCGGTTCGGTGGAGAAGATCCTCAACGTCTTCTGCCAGCATGGCGCACAGACCACCATCCTTGCTGACGCACACCCCCATATCGGCACAGACCGTCTGCCCCGCGTCATCGAGAACATCCGCACGACGATCCTCCGTTGCGGTGGCGAGGTTCACTTCCAGACTCGTATGACCGACCTCCTCATCAAAGAGAATAAGGTTATCGGTTGTGTCTGTGAAACTGTCAACTCTCACTTCGAGCTCCTCGGCCCCGTCATCCTCGCCACCGGCCACTCCGCCCGCGACATCTATCGCCTGCTGGCTGCCCGCAACATCGACATCGAGGCCAAGGGCATCGCCGTGGGCGTGCGCCTGGAGCACCCCTCGGAGCTCATCGACCAGATCCAGTACCACAGCCGTGCTGGTCGCGGACGGTGGCTGCCTGCTGCCGAGTACAGCTACGTCCAGCAGTGTGGCGCCCGCGGCGTCTATTCCTTCTGCATGTGCCCCGGCGGCTTCGTCGTGCCCGCAGCTACAGGCCCCGAGCAGGTCGTCGTCAACGGCATGAGCCCCAGTCACCGCAACGGCCGATGGAGCAATTCCGGGATGGTGGTGGAGATACGTCCAGAGGACAGGTCCCTTGAGGGTCCTTTATCCATGCTCCTCTTCCAGGAACATTTGGAACGCCTCGCCTGGCAGCAGGGCGGTCGCCGACAGACAGCCCCTGCGCAACGCATGACCGATTTCGTGAACGGTCGCCTCTCCTATGACCTCCCCGAGAGCAGCTATGCCCCCGGCCTCGTCTCCTCGCCCCTCCACTTCTGGATGCCCCCGTTCATCACTGAGCGCCTCCAGGAAGGCTTCCGTGCTTTCGGTCGCAAGAGCTACGGTTTCCTCACCCGTGAGGCTACCCTCATCGGCGTGGAGACCCGCACCTCAGCCCCTGTGCGCATCCTCCGCGACAACGACACCCTTCACCACATCCGTCTGGAAGGTCTCTATCCATGTGGTGAAGGAGCCGGTTACGCCGGTGGTATCGTCAGCGCCGCCATTGACGGCGAGCGCTGCGCCGAAGCGGCCGCGGCAGAATTCCTCTGACGTGACATTATTATAGCTTACCTTTGCAACCAGATACTCTTGACTTAGAGAAACTCGTGAGACGTCTTGGGTGACGCATCGACGAAGTCAGGAAGTGCTAGGAAAGAGGGTGAGTCTTTTAGGCGACTCACCCTCCTGCTTCCTTGTTTCCAAGGAATGATGCTTTTAGAAGAGAGGTGACGGATAGACGCCCTCATCGACGAGCTGCTTGATGCGCTCGACGGTTCCGGGACGGTCGGCAGCGTAGGTGACGCCGAACCACTTGGAGGTGGTGTCGAGGACCTTCACGGTAGCGGTGCCTTCGTTGATGAGCTTATCGACCATGAGTGGGATGAAGAACTCAGCCTTGAGGTTCTCCATGTTCTTCGGGTCGGAGAGGAACTCCTTGAAGTACTCTTCGCTGTACTGGAAGTAGTCGGGAGTGAAGCCCCACATGTTCATGCTGACGGGCACGTTCTCGCCACCCACGGGCACCCACTTGTCGCCGTCCTTGTAGCAGATCTCGCCATCGACGCGCTCAATCTCGGTGCGCTCCACGACGTCGGTGAGGTTGCCTTCAGCGTCCTTGCCGCAGACGCCGCGAGCCACGCTGCCATTCTCGCTGAGGGTGTTGCCCACGCGGAAGCCTACCATGGCGTATTTGCCCTTCGAGCCTTCGGGGAGGTCGGCGAGGAACTTGCCGATGGTCATGAAGGCGTCGCGGTTGTAGAAGTCGTCGCAGTTGATGACGCAGAACGGCTCCTTGATCACGTCCTTACCCATGAGCACGGCGTGGTTCGTGCCCCAAGGCTTCTGACGGCCTTCGGGAACGGTGAAGCCCTCGGGCAGGGCGTCGAGTGCCTGGAAGCAGAGTTCGCACTTCACTTTGCCCTCGTACTTGGCGAGGATCTGGGTGCGGAACTGCTCCTCGAAGTCCTTGCGGATCACCCATACAATCTTGCCAAAACCTGCCTGGATGGCATCGTAAA
>ERZ842401.6805-NODE-6805-length-12025-cov-4.797327_pt1 | contig 12025 bp, 5 predicted proteins | sample MGYA00521270_ERZ842401 | MGnify/ENA primary metagenome ERZ842401 (study PRJEB31892, sample SAMEA3878208) | bioreactor metagenome | biome: Moose rumen | place: Sweden | collected 2011-10 | study: EMG produced TPA metagenomics assembly of the PRJEB12797 data set... | reverse complement strand
AACCCGTGCAGCGCCGCATCCTGCACTCCATGAAGCGCATGGACGACGGCCGCTATAACAAGGTGGCCAACATCGTGGGCCACACCATGCAGTTCCACCCCCACGGCGATGCCTCCATCGGCGACGCCCTCGTGCAGTTGGGACAGAAGGATCTGCTCATCGACACCCAGGGAAACTGGGGAAACATCCTCACAGGCTCCAGCGCCGCTGCGCCACGATACATCGAGGCACGACTCTCGAAGTTCGCCCTCGACACCGTCTTCAACCCGAAGACCACGGAGTGGAAGATGTCGTACGACGGCCGAAACAAGGAGCCCATCACGCTCCCTGTAAAGTTCCCTCTGCTGCTGGCTCAGGGTGCTGAGGGCATCGCCGTAGGCCTCTCATCGAAGATTCTCCCCCACAACTTCTGCGAGATCTGCGATGCTGCCATCGCCTACCTCCACAACCAGGATTTCCGCCTCTATCCGGATTTCCCGACTTCCGGCTCCATCGATGTCTCGAAATACAACGACGGCCAGCGTGGCGGTTCCGTCCGCGTGCGAGCCAAGATTGAGAAGCGCGACTCGAAGACCCTCGCCATCACAGAGATACCTTTCGGCAAGACCACCGGCTCGCCGCAGAAGCCCAGCCAGTTCATCGACAGCATCCTGAAGGCGGCCGAGAAGGGCAAGATCAAGGTGCGCAAGGTGGAGGACATGACAGCTGCGGGCGTAGAGATCCTCATCCATCTGATGCCGGGCGCCAGTTCCGACAAGACCATCGATGCGCTCTACGCCTGCACCGACTGCGAGGTGTCGATCTCGCCCAACTGCTGCGTCATTGACGACCGCAAGCCCTGCTTCCTCACTGTCAGCGAGGTGCTGCGCCGATCGGTAGATAACACGCAGGATCTGCTGCGCAAGGAGCTCCTGATCCGGAGAGGCGAGCTGATGGAAGCCCTGCACTTCGCTTCGCTCGAGCGTATCTTCATCGAGGAGCGTATCTATAAAGGAAAGCCCTTCGAGAACGCCAACAGCACCGACGAACTCTGCATCTACATCGACGAGCGTCTGACGCCGTTCTATCCGCAGTTTGTACGTGAGGTGACGAAGGACGACATCCTGCGTCTGCTGGAAATCAAGATGCAGCGCATCGCCAAGTTCAACAAGGACAAGGCCGACGAAGCCATCGCCCGCATGAAGGAGGAGATTGCGGAGATTGACCGCGACCTGGCCAACATGATTGAGGTCACAGCCAACTGGTTCCGCTTCATTCAGGACAAGTACGGCAAGGATCATCCACGCCTCACCGAGATCCGCAGCTTCGACTCGATTGAAGCCTCGAAGGTCGTGGAGGCCAACCAGAAGCTCTATATCAACCGTGAGGAAGGCTTCATCGGCACCTCGCTGAAGAAGGACGAGTTCGTCTGCAACTGCTCCGACATCGACGATGTCATCATCTTCTACAAGGACGGCACCTACAAGATCATCCGCATTGGCGAGAAGGTCTTCGTGGGCGAGACAGAGCGCTCGAAGGCAGAGAAACGCAAGTGCCAGATCCTCCATGTGGCCATCTTCAAGAAGGGTGATACGCGCACCATCTACAACGCCGTCTATCGCGACGGCCGCGACGGTGCCTACTATATCAAGCGCTTCAACGTCACCAGCATCACGCGTGACCGTGAGTACGACCTCACGCAGGGCAAGCCCGGCAGCCGCGTGGCCTACTTCACAGCCAACCCCAACGGAGAGGCTGAGGTCATCAAGGTGACACTGAAACCCAACCCCAAGCTGAAGCGTGCCTTCTTCGACAAGGACTTCAGCGAGATTCTGATCAAGGGACGTTCCTCGATGGGCAACCTGCTGACGAAGCTCGATGTGGAGCGCATCGGCCTGAAGAGCCACGGCAGCTCCACCCTCGGCGGACGCAAGGTCTGGTTCGACTGGGACGTCAAACGCCTGAACTACGACGACCACGGACAGTACCTCGGCGAGTTCCACTCCGAAGATACCATTCTCGTCATCCTCAGAAACGGCGAGTTCTACCTGACGAACTTCGACCTCAACAACCATTATGAGCAGGACATCCTACGCATTGAGAAGTACGATGACCAGAAGGTGTGGACCGCAGCCCTCTTCGATGCCGAACAGGGCTATCCCTACCTGAAACGCTTCATGCTCGAAGCGACCTCCCGCCACCAGAACTTCCTCGGTGAGAACGCCGCCTCGCGCCTCCTGCTGCTCACCGACACTGTCTTCCCGCGTCTGCTTGTCACCTATGGGGCTCCCGATGACTTCCGCGAACCGTTGGAGATCGACGCAGAGCAGTTCATCGGCCAGAAGAGCTTCAAGGCCAGGGGTAAGCGCATCACCACCCTCGCCGTCGCTGCCATCGAAGAGCTGGAGCCCACCCGTTTCCCCGAGGGGCAGGAGTCTTCGGAACCCCTGGATTCTCCAGACACTCCGGAATCCCTGGATTCTCCAGACACTCCGGATTACCTGGAAACTTTGGAGACTCTGGAAGAAGCTGAGACGGACGAGGTGCAAGAACCGCTCGCTGCCACCACTCCTGAACCCGCCCGCGAGGGAAATGTCGATCCCCTTACCGGACAGTTCCATCTCTTCGACGAATGAAACACCTCTTCCCTTACAGGCTCTCCAGCCTCCCCCCTTGCAGGCTCTCCAGCCTCCTCGCCTTCCTTTTTGCTGTAGGCTGCGGCTCTGCCTCAGCACAGGAAGCGCCTGCCGCAGCACAGGATGCACTTGCCGCAGCGCAGAAGGTTGTTCCCTACCGCACTACCACGCACGCCACCCTTATCGGCGGTGGAATCGTCAACCAGTTGGATACCTATCTCTCGCCCCTTAACTACAGCGGTCCCCAACTGCACTTCCTGTATGAGACGCTGCGCGCCACACGCCTCGCCGACGGTGCCATCACTTTCCAAGGCATCTGGCAGGGCAACTTCGCCTACACCAAGAACCGCGCGTCGAAGGGTCGCAACCTCGGCGGTGACATCAGCTACGATATCGCCTGGCACTACAACTGGCGCTTCGGCAGTGCTCCTGGCCAGGCAGCTTCTTCCGCCTCGACGGGGCACCCTGCCTCATCGGCAGCGGATGGGGCGCTACCGCGCTTCCGCGTCCTCCTTGGTCCCCGCTTGGGTGCCAATGCCGGTTTCCTCTATAACACACGTAACAGCAACAACCCCGCTGAGGCGCTGGCTTCCGTGCAGTTCTATGCCTCGGCGGCCGTCCTCTGCCACTTCCGCCTTTGGCGCCAGCCCCTCACGGCGCGCTACCAGCTCGATGTTCCCTTCATGGGTATCCGGTTCAGCCCCAACTACGGGCAGAGCTACTATGAGATCTTCTCCGAAGGTCACCCCGACCACAATGTCTGCTTCACGCATCCCTTCAACGCCTTCAGCAGCCGTCACCTGCTGACGCTGGATATTCCCTTTCGCCGCAACACCCTGCGCGTGGGATATCTGGCCGACATCCGACAGAGCCATGTCAACTCTCTTAAGTACCACAGTTACTCCCACGCCTTCCTGATAGGCTGGGTGCGTCACCTTCAATACATCTCTCCCAGACGATGAAGCACACTCTTTTCTACATCCTGCTTGCATCCGTGCTGCTCTGCATGGGCTGTACACGCGAGGAACAGTATGATGACACCCCCGAAGGGAATCTGGAAGCACTGTGGACCATCATTGATGAGCACTACTGTTTCCTCGACTACAAGCACGATGCCATCGGCCTCGACTGGAATGAGGTACACAGCCGCTACCGTGCGCGTCTCAGCGCGGAGATGACCTCCGCACAGCTCTTCGAGGTGCTGGCGGAGATGCTCAGTGAGCTGCGCGACGGCCATGTGAACCTGTACGCTTCCCACGACCTGGGGCGTAACTGGTCGTGGTACGAGGATCATGCTCCCAACTTCTATCAGGACTTGCAGGATGCCTACCTCGGCACCGATTACAAGATTGCCTCCGGCATCCGCTACCGCATCCTCGATGATAACATCGGCTATGTCGTGTGCGGCAGCTTCTCCTCCAGCTTCGGCGATGGCAACCTCGATGAAGTATTCTATGCGCTACGCACCTGCAACGGTCTGATTCTCGATGTACGTAACAACAGCGGCGGCGACCTCACCCTCGCTGAACGCCTCGCCAGTCGTTTCACCAACGAGCGCCGCCTCGTGGGCTATATGCAGCATAAGACCGGCAAGGGGCATCGCGACTTCTCCCATCTCGAAGCCCAGTATCTGGAGCCGTCAGAGGGTGTACGCTGGCAGAAGGCCGCCGTCGTGCTCACCAACCGCCGCTGCTACAGTGCCACGAACACATTCGTCCGCGATATGCAGTGCTGTCCGCAGGTCACGGTGTTAGGCGACCAGACGGGCGGCGGCAGCGGCCTTCCCTTCTCCTCGGAGTTGCCCAACGGTTGGAGCGTCCGCTTCTCGGCGTGTCCGATGTTCGATGTGGAGAAGAACCAGATAGAGTTCGGCATCCAGCCCGACGTGGCTGTCAGTCTCACCGATGAGGACCGTGCCCGCGGCACCGACACCCTCCTCGAGGCGGCGCGCACGCTGCTGCAATAAATACGGAGAGGGGTTGCCACGTGGGCAACCCCTCTCTGCTTGCTGTGTCGACACTTGGACTCGAACCAAGGACCCCCACCATGTCAAGGTGATACTCTAACCAGCTGAGCTATGCCGACAATCTGCTGTCAAAAAAGCGCCTGCCTTTCCTCGTACGCCTGATAGGACTCGAACCTACACGCCTCGCGGCACCAGATCCTAAGTCTGGCGTGTCTACCAATTCCACCACAAGCGCAGCTTTCGCAGCGATGCGAGATGCATCTTGGCTTTTGACGGCGCAAAGGTAATGTTTTTCCTCGAACTGGCCAAGGAAAAGCAGCAAAAAGTTAGCGGATGGCCATTTTTTGGCCCTCTCTTACATAGATTCCCGCCCTTTTTGCCTCAGCGACTTTGCGGCCGCTGAGGTCAAAGGTAGGGGAGGAAGAGTTGCGGGTATCGCTGCTGACAGTGCCGATGGCATCGGGGATGGGCGTGACGGTCAGGTCTATCACGTCTCCGGCAGCGGAGGTGGGGATGGCGAAGCTGCCGTCGGCGTTGGTTGTCACTTCGACCTCCGAGCCGTTCACTTTGGCGGCGATGGTGCTCTTGGAGGGGAGCAGTTTGACGGTGAGGGTGAGCGGCTGGCCCTGGTTGTTCACGATGCGTGCACTGACGAAGAGCTTGTCTGCCCATTCCTGATCCACCGTGAAGTCACCGATGGCCTTGAGACCCTTGACACTGCCGCTCTTCCACGCTGTGGGCAGCGCCGGCAGCAGGTGGATGTTGCCGTCGTAGCTCTGCAAGAGCATCTCTGCCACACCAGCCGTGTAGCCGAAGTTGCCATCAATCTGGAAGGGGGAGTGAGCATCCCACAGGTTATAGTAGCAACCGCCTTGATCGGACATGGCAATCACATAGCTCTGGCTGTGCTTGAGCATGAGAGAGAACACATTACGGGCGTCGTTGCCTCTGAGGGCGCGGGCGAAGAGGTTGACTTTCCAGCCGCCGGACCAGCCGGTGACATCGGTGGCGTTGCGCACGAGGAGCGAGTTGACGGCCGCCTGGTAGAGGCGCTTGCCCGCGATATCGGTGGCGTAGGCCGACACTTGGCTGTAGGGATAGAGGGCCATGAGGTGACTCAGGTGGCGGTGCCCGGCGGCATCCCCTTGCGAGTTGAGCGAGAGGTCGGCCCACTCCTTGAGGCAGATTTTGCTGTTATAGGTCTCGGTGTGGAGACCTTTGTCCAGCACCTCCCAGAAGTCACGCATCTCAGTCAGGTCGGCGGCGGAGATGGGTGAGTCGTCACCCAGGATCTCGGCGCCCTCGATGACGCTACGCACCACCTCGGCGGTGTTCTGCTGGGCGAAAGCCGTAGAGTGTCCGCTGGGACCGTGCTCGGGAGAGTATTCGTCGGCCACGAAGTAGGTGCCGTCGCTGCCCTTCGTGCTGATGTCCTTCAGGAACTGGGCGGCCTTGAGCATGGCGGGCAAGGCACGGCGCAGGAAGTCGCGGTCGAGCGTGTAGCGGTAGTGTTGCCACAGATGCGAGCAGTTCCACGCGGCCAGCGTCTTGATCTGGAAGGCCATCCACTGCGATGTGCCGCCGAAGATGTTCGTCTCTGTGGGCACCATCCATCCGCGTGCGCCGCTCTTGTAGCGCTGGGCTACGGTGTGGAAGTTGTAGGTGTCGCCGGCAAGCGAGATGATATTGTTCAGGAACGGCAGGTGCATCGCGCTGAGGTTGGTCACTTCTGCGGGCCAGTAGTTCATCTGCACGTTGACGTCGGTGTGGATGTCGCAGTGCCAGAAGTTGGTGTTCGAGTCGTTATTCCAGATCCCCTGCAGGTTGGCCGGTGCATTGATGAGCACGTTGTTGCAGCTGATCTCGAGATAACGGCCATACTGGAAGTAGAGTTGCTCCAGGAACAGGCCGTCGGCCTTCGGGCGGTTGGCAGCGGTAGCGTAGTTGTCAACCAGTTGGTTGGTCATGAGTGTGCTGGCGGCATCGCCCAGTTGCAGGCTCACCCGTCCCATGAGTTCGGAGAACTGCGTTACGTGGTCGGCAAGGACCTGTTCCCATCCATCGTCCACCGCCGCATCGAGAATGGCGGCGTTGGCCGCAGCCACCTGCGCACGCGTCCCTTTCGTCAGTGCGGGGGTGCTGTCATCGAATGATGTAGCCGCCGTCATGAAGAGCGTCGCCTCACTGGCTCCCTCGACCTCAAGGCCTTTCTCCGAAGCCGTTACGGTACCGCCCGTGGCCACGATGCGCATCTCAGTGCTGTAGTAAACCGTCTTCAGCTTGCCGCCGAAGGTGGCGCTGTTGCCGTCGTAGGTGACGCTGGAGGCGTTGATGTACTCATCGGGGACATAGCTGAAGCGCAGGTGGAGGCTCTCGTCGCCTTCAGCTTTGTAGTGCGCAGCAAGTACTTTATGCGGTGCCGATGCGATGTACTGACGGGTGAAATGTGTGCCGGCAGCATTGCTGAAGCGTACGCCTGCCACGCCCTTCTCAATGTCGAGGTAGCGGACGTAGTCGCTGATGGGCTTGGTGTTGTCCTTCACGGAAGCCATCTCGCTGAGGTCATCAACGAGAATCTTGCCCAGGCAGGAGTACTTGCCGTGCTCGCCCCAGTCAGTGGGGGAGCCGTTGTAGAGCGTTTTCTCGTTGAGCACCATCTCATCCTGCAGTACGCCGCCGAGCAGTGTGGCGCCGACCTGTCCGTTGCCGATGGGCAGACCATACTCCATCCACGGATTGCCCACCTCGGAGAGTGTGGCGGGGAAGTCGTACCATAGGCTCAACGGGCTGATGTCCGTGGGACGTGTGCCGCCCTGGACGGTGTTGTAATCCAAGACTGGAATCTCGGCCTCGTCGATGAACAGCAGCTTGTTATTGTTGTCGCCCGCGCTCCAGAAGCCGATATTATTGCCTGCGGCCATCCCCGTCCAGGGGTTGAAGGTCGTGCCGCTGTTCTCCTTGCGTGCAATCTCGAAGGAGCCGTCGGCATTGGTGATGAGTGTGAAATCGGTGGCTGCGCTCGCTGATGCCACGGTGTAGCAGAAGTCGCTCGTGGTCTTCTTCACCCCCACGTAATGCCCCGTGCGGCTGAGCAGCTTGAAGCTGGCGGCATCGCCGATGAGCGCCCAGGTGGTGCTGATGCTGCCTTTGGTCACCAGTAGATCGCCGAGGTTGACGCCTTCTGCGATATACACCGTCCCGCTCTTGAACTTCATGGCGTAGTATGTGGCAGACTCTGCCGACTCGGAGAAGACGTCGGCCGCACGAGCCGTCAACAGATGAATGACACTCAGCAGTGCGCAGAGCATCAGACGAGGAAAATGAATGTGCAGGGATTGTCTTTTCATAGCTGGTTAGTATGTTAGGGAAAGTGCCCGGAACGGGAATCGAACCCGTACGGCCATCACTGGCCAAGGGATTTTAAGTCCCTCGTGTCTACCAATTCCACCATCTGGGCGTTGAATGACGGTGCAAAGGTAGTAAAAAGTTTAAAGTTGAATGTTTAAAGTCAAAAGATTTTGTATTTCCTCCTGTATTTTTTCCTGTTTTCGTCCTAAAAGCTTTATCTTTGTGCCCGAAATGCGAGTGCTCATCGTCAATACAGCCGAACTCACGGGAGGCGCCGCTGTCGCTGCCAGCCGACTCACAGATGCCCTGAACCGCCACGGCGTCAAGGCACGGATGCTGGTGCGCGACCGCCAGCGGGACAGCGTCACCACGACGGCGCTGCCACAGCACCTGCACCTCCGGTGGTCGTTTCTCTGGGAACGCTTCTGCATCTGGGCGGCCAACGGCTTCCGGCGCCGTGGGTTGTGGGCGGTGGATATCGCTAATGTCGGTGTCGACGTGACCCGGTTGCCCGAGTTCCGTGAGGCGGATATCATCCATCTGCACTGGGTCAACCAGGGTCTGCTCTCGCTGCGTCAGATCGGAAGGATTCTCGAGAGCGGCAAGCCCGTCGTGTGGACCATGCACGACATGTGGCCCTGCACGGGCATCTGCCATCACGCCGCAGACTGCGAGCGCTACCATACGCATTGCCACGACTGCCCGCAGCTGTTGCATCCCGCTGCCCGCGACCTCTCGTGGCAGACGTTCCGCCGGAAGGCATCGGTTTATGCAAAAGGGTCGCTGTCCTTCGTGGCCGTCAGTCAGTGGATGGCGGCCCGTGCACGTGCGAGCGCGCTCACGCGCGAACATTATATATCTGTCATCCCCAATGCGATGCCCTTGGAGAAGTTCTGCCGGGATGATTGCTCCGCGGCTTGTCGTGCATTGGGAATCCCGGCGAATACTTCCGTGATTGCCTTTGGAGCTGCTCGTGTCGATGCGCCGGGAAAGGGCTTCGACCGCCTGTTGGAGGTCCTTCGTAGGCTCATGGACTCCTCCTCTGCCACTCCCCATCTGTTGCTCTTCGGGCGGCTGAAGGGCGAGAGCCTCCTTCAGCGTATCCCCTGCCCCTATACCTATGTCGGTGAAGTCAGCAGCCCCGAGGCGTTGAGTCGCATCTATTCGGCTGCCGACGTGCTTGTCAATGCCTCCGACTATGAGACCTTCGGGCAGACGCTGGCAGAGGCGATGGCTTGCGGCTGCACGCCTGTGAGCTTCGACCGCGGCGGGCAGACCGACATCATCCATCATCTGGAGGACGGCTACCTCGCCCGCTTCGGTGACCTCGACGACCTTGTCGCAGGCATCCGCTGGGCGCTGGACGCCCACCTCCCTGCCGACCTGCTACGCCACAGCGTCGCCTCCCGCTTCAGCGAGGAGGTCGTGGCCCGCCGGCATATCACGCTTTATGAGAGCCTGATAGCTTCGCATCACGTTTAGTCCCTTCTCATTTCTCATTCCTCCTTAGCCTATGATCCGCTTCACCATCGCTACCGTCACCTTCAACGCCGGCGCCACGCTTGGGCGCACGCTTGAGAGTGTGGCCGCACAGACCTACGAGGCTGTTGAACATCTGATTGTCGATGGATGCTCCACCGATGGCACGATGCGTGAGATTCACCGCTATGTCGAGCGCAATACCGACCTGCGACACCCTCACTCCATCATCCTGGTGCGAGAGCCCGACAACGGCCTCTACGATGCCATGAACAAGGCCATCGCGCAGGCCAAGGGTGACTATATCATCTTCCTTAATGCGGGCGACACCTTCCACAATGTCACCGTGCTCGCCGATGTCGCCGGGCAGATAGAGCGGCGCTACAACCCCTCGCGATGTCCTGCCGTTGTCTATGGGGAAACCGATCTCGTGGATGGGGAAGGACGTTTCCTGCGCCACCGTCGCCTGCAGGCTCCCGAGCACCTCACCTCGCGCAGCTTCCTCAGCGGAATGCTCGTCTGTCACCAGAGTTTCTACGTACGTGCCGACATCGCCCGCGCTACGCCCTACGACCTCCGTTTCCGTTTCTCTGCCGACTACGACTGGTGTATTCGCGTGATGCTTCGTGCAGAACGCCGCCATCTGGCGCTGCACAACACCCGTCTCATCCTGACCGATTATCTCTCTGAAGGCATGACCACTCGCAACCACCGCCGTTCCCTTCTGGAACGCCTCCGCTTGATGGCGCACCACTACGGCTGGCCGCGAGCCCTCGCTGCCCATGCGTGGTTCGTCGTCCGGTCTGTTATCAAGCGGTGAGGTGGTACTCCCGAGGGGAATCGAACCCCTATCTAAAGTTTAGGAAACTTCTATTCTATCCGTTGAACTACAGGGCCCCAACGTTTTCGGCTGCAAAGGTATGAATTATTGGCAAAAGAGGAAAGAGAAACAGAATTTTTTTTATTTCAAACCTCAACAGACCTTCAAAACCTCACTTAACGTCCTCACATTCTACCCGCGCCTCCGCATTCTCCCCTTGGCCCTATGCATCGCCCAGCCACCCGTATCGGATGCACCACATACTCGCTGCTTAGTCAGCCTTTAGTAAACAAATAAGTAACTCAAGTTTCGCAAGCTCTGCTTGCTTGACACTTCAAGAACTTCTTAACTCCTTCACGGAGTCCCCAGCCGAGGAGGGCGAGGAAGAGGAGGGCAAGGGCTATGAGCGCTCCGTTGGCAATGGCCTCGGTGGTGTGGAGGCTCTGGGGGTCGAAGCGGAAGGCGATGGTGTGGTTGCCGGCAGGAATGACTACGGCGCGTAGGACGTAGTTGGCGCGCAGTATGCCGGCCGGCTCGCCGTCGATAGTGCATTGCCAGCCGGGGTAGTAGATGTCGGAGAAGACGGCGAGGCGCTGCTCAGGGTTCTCTGCTTCGAAGGTGAGGGCGTTGGCCTCGTAGGCGGTGAGGCGCAAGGCAGTAGGAACTGCGGTCAACGAATCGCCTGCAGCCGGGCTCTGGCCGGGAGTGCTGGAAGCTGTGCCGCCAGCGCTGACGAGGGCGGCCGGCATCTTCTCGCTGAAGCGACGGTCGACGATGGCCGTGGTGCGAGGATTCACGGCGCCGAGGGCGGCAAGCTCTTCGTCGGCATTGTCGACGAGGAACACGTTGTCGACAAACCATGCGTTGCCCATAGCCCACGGGTTCTCAAGGGGCATCGTCTGTCCGTCCTGCAGGGGCATGATGGCATATTTCATGTTGAGCATGTTCAGCACGGGGTAGAGCGAGTCGCCTTTGACTTGGGCGAGGTCGCCGCCGGCATCGGCGGCGGCCATGTGCAGTGCGATGAGTTCCGGTTGGATATAGGCCTCTATGAGCTCCTGGTAGCGACGGAGCTTGGCGGCGTGATATCCTCCGATGGACTTGTGCCAGTAGCTGGTGGTGTTGTCGTTGAAGGTCGATACGGAGAGGTTGGCTACGCGGTAGTAGAGATCTGTGTCCTGGAGGATTGCCTCGTCGGTGGCTGTCTTCTGGAAGAATTCCTGCGGGGGCTGCGGGGCGGAGAACATGGCATCGTTGAGGTAGCGTTTGTTGACGTCCCACATGTCTGCCGTGCAGAGCACGATGAGGCATGCTACTGCCATCCAGCCTTTGATTTTCCTGAAATAGAAGGCCAGCAGCACGGCGCAGCCTACGAGTATGATGGCAAGCGAGCGGCCGGCGTCGGCGGTAAACACGGCGCGGCGCATGTCGTTGAGATTGGCCATGATGGGCGCCAGCAATTCCTGGGGGATATAGCCTTGCTGGGCGGCCGAGGTGAGCATCTGCGCCTCGGATGAGCTGATGTAGTTGCCGAAGAACACGTCGGGCATGAGCCAGAAGAGAAGGCAGGGGCCGGCGGTGAGGGCGAGGGCGAGGAGCGCGGCGCGCTGGAATGGCGAGTGACGAGTGACGAATGATGAATGGGGGTTACTTTTATTCGTCATTCGTAATTCGTCGTTCGTCATTTGCACAATCTCCTTCAGTGCCATCATGGCGAGAAGGGGGATGGTGAACTCGGCGATGACAAGAATGGAGGCTACGGCGCGGAACTTGTCGTACATCGGTACGTAGTCGAGC
>ERZ842401.6804-NODE-6804-length-12027-cov-10.231373_pt1 | contig 12027 bp, 11 predicted proteins | sample MGYA00521270_ERZ842401 | MGnify/ENA primary metagenome ERZ842401 (study PRJEB31892, sample SAMEA3878208) | bioreactor metagenome | biome: Moose rumen | place: Sweden | collected 2011-10 | study: EMG produced TPA metagenomics assembly of the PRJEB12797 data set... | reverse complement strand
CACTCATACGCCGAAAGTACTTGTCTGGAGACGGACTGGGAGGATAGGGCGTTGCCAGTTAATGAGAAGCACCCTGCGGGGTGCTTTTTTTGTGTACATAAATCCTAATTGAAATTGGATAATTAGCAGGAATTTTTCTCTGGAGGTGGAATTATCTAACTATACCATAGGGTGATGTTTGGATAATGAAGTTAGGGAGGAATATCTATGGGATTAAGGCAAAAGTTTATGGGACTATCCGGGCTGATGGGTTTTTTGTTAGCTGTCGTATCCGTTGTCGGATATTTTATGGCCAGTTCTGCGTTAAAGGAAAGTGTGGACAGTGAACTGCGTACCACAATTTCCAGTGAGGCAAATGAGTTGAATGGTTGGCTGCGGGAGAAAAAGGCTTTTGGCGTAGCTACGACCAATCATATGACCAGCCTGAATGGTAACTTTGATGTTATGCATACACAGGAAACCTTGGGAACCACAATTTCGGATAAGGAAATTTTGGAGATGACAGCAGGTACGGAGGATGGTTGGTTCTCCGGTTATTATTCTGGGGAAAACACGGGAAAAAAAGACCCTCGTCAGCGCCCTTGGTATAAAGAGGCAAAGGCAAAAGATAAGACCGTCTTTACTGAAGCGTATATCGATGCGAATACCAATAAATTGGTCGTGTCCGTTGCTTCACCCGTGAAAGCTAATGGTCAGTTTATCGGTGCTACCTGTGTGGATTTGGCTTTGGATGTTCTGACGGAGCAGACTAATGCCATGAAATATCATGGTGAAGGCGCTGGCATTATTGCTGAGGCTAATGGCAATATTCTGGCGACCTCCGGTGCTGGTGAACCCATGAAGAATTTTAGAGAAATTGATGGTTTAGGCAGTCATTTTGATGAAATGGTAAAAAATGGCGAAGGTTACTTTGAAGTGTCTATTGATGGGGAAGACAAGGTATTTGCTTATACTACGGTACCGGAAACGGGCTGGATTATGGGCATATCGGTACCGAGTGACTTTGTCTTTGCTTCGCTGCAGCATTTAAAAATTGTCTTTGGTGTGCTGACTGTAGCAGGGCTTTTACTGGCTGTGTTTATCTGCCTGACCTTTGCCAATCGGATTACGACGCCGATTGTGGGCTTGGAGGAGCATGCTTCCCAGTTGGCTAAGGGCAACCTTACCATGCAGGATTTGCCCATTACTTCCAGTGATGAAATTGGCTCCTTGACGAGTGCGTTCAACACCATGAGCGGCAATTTGCGCAATCTGATTTCTAAGATGGCTGCGACCAGTGAGCAGGTAGCGGCTTCTTCCGAGGAACTCACGGCCAATGCACAGCAATCGGCAGAGGCTTCTGTTCATGTGGCAGAAACCGTGGGCGAAGTGTCCATGAATATGGAGGATCAGCTTCATAATATCGACAATGCGAAAAACAATGTGGATAATGTATATGAAGACGTTAATTCCATGGCGGAAAAAGCTCGTACGGTAACGGAAACATCAGGCCGTACGGCTGAAGCAGCGCAGAAGGGGTCTGCACTGATGGAAAATGCGGTAAAACGCATGGGCAACATCGAAAAGAGTGTTTTGGCTTCGGCAGATGTTGTACATAAATTAGGGGAAAACAGCAGTCAGATTGGTCAGATTGTCGAGGCAATTTCTTCGATTGCCGAGCAGACCAACCTTCTGTCGCTTAATGCAGCAATTGAAGCTGCCAGAGCAGGTGAACATGGACGAGGCTTTGCAGTTGTTGCTGAAGAAGTACGGAAACTGGCTGCTGAATCGCAGGATTCCGCAGAGCAGATTAAAGAACGAATTATGTCTATTCAGAATGATACTGATGAAGCCGTAAAAGCGATGAAGGCAGGAACGGATGAAGTTAAGAGCGGAACCGCTGCTATTCGTGAAGTTGGCGAACAGTTTGAGGGGATTCTTTCCATGGTAAACGGCATCAAGACGCAGATGGATGAAATAAACAATTCCGTGGAAGTGGTTGCTGCCGGGGCGGGCAATATCGTCAATGCGGTAGATTCTATTGATGGTATCAGCCGCAAGACTTCGGAAAATACGCAGACCATATCTGCCGCTACGCAGGAGCAATCGGCGTCTAACGAGGAAATTGCTGCGGCTTCGCAGGCTTTGGCCAATATGGCAGCGGATATGCAAAACGCAATTGGACAATTTAAACTCTGATGATGAACCAAAAACCGCCGCTCCCATAAGGGAGCAGCGGTTTTTTTACTTTGGATTGTATTCCATTATGACCAGTTCAGGATGTTCGTTCAGATTAATCATTTCGCCAGAGATCATACTCACAATGGGGTGAGCTGCAAAATCATTGGGATATGCTGCGATGATGCCCTTCTCACCGGTGTTCAGGGTGATTCTTGAGCCGAGGAAAGCATCCTTTATATGGGTGAGTACAGGTACGCATACCTCAGGGTCCAAGGATACGTACATATTTTCCGTCAGCTGGGCAATGGCTGCAAACGGTGTCTGCTTGATATAGCCCTGACGTTCCGTGGTGATGTTGTCGTAGATGTCCGCAATCATAATGATACGGGCGTATTCATGGATATCGGCTCCCTTACTGCCAAAGGGGAAACCGGTGCCGTCCATGCGCTCATGGTGCTGCATAGCGGCCAGCTTTATGCCATCAGAAAGCCCGTCCACGCTGCTTAGAATATGCTGACCATCTACGGTATGCCTAATATAGGATTCGTAATCCTCTCCCTGCAGGTTGTTGATGTTTTTATCCAATAGCCGCTGGGGGAATTTACTCTTGCCAATATCGTGCAGGAAGCCTGCTAAAATCAGCTCCCGCGTTTTGGCACGGTTAAAACGCATCCATTTGGCAATAACACCGGCCAAAATAGATACGCGTAGTGAATGGTTATAAACATCACTGGCGCGATGGTTAAGTTCGTAGAGATAATCGATGGCACCACTGTTGCGCGCAAGAGGCGCAATGGTTTCTTTTACCATGTCCTGCGTTTCCGTCATAGGCACGGTGTCGGACTTGCTGGCTTCGTCAAAAATGCTTCGGGCTTCCTGAACCACGCTGTCATATTCTTTGACGAAGGCATTGCCACGGTTAAAAATACTGGATGCCGTCTGATAATTTTTGTTCAGTTCGTACTCATCTTTGATGTAGACAACGGGAATGTTCAAGAAGGTCAAACGCGTGATATGCGCTTTTGTCAATAAAGTATCTTCAGATAAAACCACGACCATGTCGTCATTGACAAGGGTGCGGGCAAGAATCATGCCTGGTTTCAAATCTTCCACTGAAACAGCTCGCAAAGTAACCCCCTCCTCGGGTGGAAAAAATTTATGATTATATTATTTATAGTTCTCTTTTTATAAGGAAAAACCTTTATTTATTTTTTAAAGATAAATAATCAGAAAAAAAATACATGATATAATTATCTTGACAAAGTTTACTGGTTTACAGTATAATCTAAATCATATTAGTTCTTTAATATACTAAAGTAAATTGGGGAGGAGCGTATCAGATGAGATTAAAGAAATTATTAGCATTGGGGCTGTCGGTGGTAATGGCAGCAGTGGTAGCTGCTGGTTGTGGCAATGAAGCAGACAAAACCGGTGAACAGGCAGCTGCTAAAAAGATTGTGGTAGGTCTGGATGACAATTTCCCGCCCATGGGGTTCAAGAACGAAAGTAATGAGATTGTGGGCTTTGATATTGACCTGGCGAAGGAAGCCAGCAAGCGTCTGGGGCGTGAAGTTGAGTTCAAGGCTATTGACTGGTCAAGTAAAGAAGCGGAACTTAAAAGTGGTCGTGTAGATATTCTCTGGAATGGTCTGGATATTACCGAGAAACGCAAGGAAAATATGTTATTCTCCGATCCCTATATGGATAACCGCCAGATTATTTTCGTCAAAAAGGGTGTGAAAGATATCACGGACGAAGCCTCCATGGCAGGCAAGGTCATTGGTACCCAGAGCGCCAGCTCCGCTGAAGAATACATGGATGGCAACGAATTCTTCAAGGACAAAGTAAAGGAAGTCAAGAAGTATTCGGACTTTGTTTCAGCCTTTATGGATTTGGAGAATGGCCGTGTAGATGCTGTTGTAGGGGATGAAATCACGGGCCGTTATTATATGAGCAAGCATCCGGAAAGTCTGGAGGCCGTTGATGTGGCTGTGGGACCTGTGGGCACCTTTGGCATCGGCTTTGCCAAGGAAAACACGCAGCTGCGTGATGAAGTACAGAAAGTACTCAATGAAATGAAAGCAGATGGCACTATGGCGAAGATTTCCGAAAAATGGTTTGGAAAAGACATTACCAAGAAATAAACATAAAGCCTGTTTCAATCATGGAAGATAAAGTTGAATTTTCGTCCCGGACTGATATATTCAATCAGGTTAAGTTCCCGTGGGTCAATTTGTGCCACTACATTCACGCCTGAATCTGCTGGAAGTCCGGTGCGGCAGATTTGCACTTCCCCCATATAGGGAAGATTTCGTTCGTTGTCAATGGTAATTGCGCCTATGGGGCGGGAAACGGTATTTTCCGGTGCTAAATACAGACCGCCCCGCTTCCAGAGGGCTTGTGCTTCCAAAGCACGAACTGCATCTTGTGCCACATCCTGACGGGCCGTAAAGACGCGCTGTACATGCTGTCGCATAGTATGATTGTCCGTCAGCCACTTTGCCTGCAGGGTGACCGCTTTATCCGAAAGCTGGCCAATGGCGGTCAGTTCTTCAGGGAGTGGTGGCAGGTCGCCGATAAATACAGAATCAATTCCCAAAGCCACTAAATGACGAGCCGCAAGGGAGGCACTTTCCTCGCGATGATTTTCAAGCGTCGGACAACCGGCTTGGAAGTAGTTATGCGTTCGGTTAGCGCCGGCCACAAAAGCACCGACCCGTATACCGGCTTTGTGCAGCAGCATGGTCTTGCGCACGAGAAAATCCTCGCTGAGCCCCGTATGACAGCGGGGATATGTGTTATGCAGGGCCTCGATTTGCCGGAAATTGGCTTTCAGCTCCACCAGAGCCGTGATGATTCGGCTGGTGATGGTGGAAGCGTTCAAAGCAACGCGAATTCCCTGACGGTTTTGCGACAGGGAGGCGATTTCCTCTGGTGAGAAATTATCCGCCAGCCGCAGGGTCTTTATGCCCCAAATACGGAATAGAGAGGGACTAAGTTCTGTAAGTTCCAATTTTTTTTGCGCATCCGGGGTAACATTGGCCACGACCTCCATATCATTTTGCCTGGCGGCTTTCAGTATGGCGGATAGTTCATCTTTTATATTGCCAAGCTCGGTGGGATATTCAGACAGAGAGAGAAAAAGACGCCGCAAGCCGCAGGCCGCAGCTTTTTCAATGATGGCCAGATTCTGCTCACCGGGCATGTTCCGGCCGGGATATAATGAAATACCGTTTTCCATAGCAGTTCCTTCCTTGTGATTACATCCTTGAAGCTTTTTTCGATTACGGTCAAACCATTCGCGGTATGTGCAGAGAACGTAAGAGCATTTTCTGCGGAAAATTCTAATATCTCTGGTATAATTCTATAATTTATAATTCGGTTTATGGGAGGAAGAATCCTTTTGTAAATTATATGAAAAATTTTTTGCCCAAAAGAAGGGTTTTTGCTCTGCGCGTTGAATTAAAGAAGAGCAAGGCATTATAAGATGTAAATGGGCGTTGACCTCAGATGGAAATTTTTTGATGGGGAGGAATATAAATGGCAGAGGATATCAAAAACAGAGAAGAGATTAATGCACGTCTGTCTTCGGCGATTGAGGAAATCGCGACATCAACACAGACGGTTTATGAGGCAGTTGAACAAGTGGCAAAAAGTGCCAGTGCTTTGGCAAAGGCAGGGCAGGAGTCCGTTGAGCAGGCAAAACTTTTGCAGGAGAAAAATGCGGACACCATTAAGGTCATTGACTTCATCACCAATATCGCCGGTCAGACCAACTTGTTAGGTCTTAACGCAGCGATTGAGGCAGCTCGTGCCGGTGAACAGGGGCGCGGCTTTGCCGTTGTTGCTGAAGAAGTGCGCAAACTTGCTGAACAGTCCCGTGAAGCTACCGAGAAGATTCAGTCCACACTGAATGAAATGAACAAGGCTGTAGAAGGCATTTCCAAGACCATTGAAACGACTGGGTCCATTAGTGAGGAACAGGCTGCTTCAACTGAGGAAATCACGGCCAATCTGTCTCGTGTGACGAAGGCTGCCGAGGATTTGAAAAAATTTGTGGAAGCATTGAATTGAATAAGGAAATAACCTTTCGCGAAGAAAGGTTATTTTTTTGCCGATTTTTGCTGAAACCTATTGACAATACCGACTTTTGTCCGTATAATTATGTCCTGTGAGTGATACATTCACATGGCCCGGTAGTTTAGTTGGTTAGAATGCCGCCCTGTCACGGCGGAGGTCAGGGGTTCAAGTCCCCTTCGGGTCGCCATTTGCCTTTGTAGCTCAGTTGGTAGAGCAGGGGACTGAAAATCCCCGTGTCAGTGGTTCGATTCCGCTCGAAGGCACCACTTAAAAAATTAAGCCCTTGTCATGGCAGTAAGCTTTGACAAGGGCTTTTCGTTTTGGCGTTATAGCTATCTGGCGCGAAAGTCAATGTAGAGAATCTCCGATACGGAAAAAAGCAGCAATCCCTTTTTGGTGAAGAATGAAAAAGAATCAATGCCTTGAAACTGAAAGGAACTCAAATCATTGCTCTGTAAGAATTTTTGCCCGTCTTTGTCCGTATAACGGATGGTTAAAATATCGTCAACATTTACAGAAGAACCATTCTTCCAATGCACAACTGCTCTCATGGTATCACCCCTAATACTTATTTTATTCGCCAAAAGAGAAAATTTTCCTGCATGGGATTGATATAGCTGTGTTATACTGAATGGTAAATATTGTGTAACTGATTTTGGGAGTGTAAGTGATGGAAGCTTTTTGGGCAGCGTTTTTGCTGATTTTTTTTGCGGAAATGGGGGACAAGACGCAGTTCCTCGTGATGGCGCTGGCAGGGAGATATAACAGCCGGGCGGTGCTTATCGGCATGACCTTGGGAATCTGGGTTGTACATGGCTTGGCGGTGGCCGTGGGGGCGACCATCGGCAGCCTTATCCCTGCGGAAAAAATGACCATAGCCGCATCTTTGCTGTTTATCTGCTTCGGCCTTTGGTCGTTGAAAGGTGAAGCTGAGGAGGAAGAAGAATGCAGGACCAGCCGTTTCGGTCCGGTGATGACCGTGGCTATGACCTTTATCATTGGCGAAATGGGCGATAAGACACAGCTTGCCGCTGTGGCACTTGCCTCCGAGATGGGCGAGTGGCTGTGGGTCTTTAGCGGTGCCGTAGCCGGTATGCTCATTGCCGACGGCATGGGACTCGTGGCAGGCAGCTACCTGCAAAAGAAAATATCGCCTCCGACCATGCAAAAAGTGTCGGCGGCGATATTCATTGTGTTCGGGGTGGCCGGGCTGGTGCAGTGCATGATATAGGCTACAAGTTAATGATAATGACTTGCAATATCATTTGTAAACGGTTATAATAATACCAGATTTGAGAGGAGGAACTGTTTATGAAAGATTATTTGCAGATTATGAGGGTTATTGGTCGGGAAATCATCGATTCCCGCGGCAATCCTACAGTGGAGGCCGAGGTCACGCTGGCAGATGGTTCCATTGGCCGGGCGGCAGCGCCGAGTGGTGCATCAACCGGTGAGTTCGAGGCTCTGGAGCTGCGCGATGGTGACAAGAGTAAGTTCGGCGGCAAAGGTGTAAGTAAGGCCGTGGAGAACATCAACGAAAAAATCGCGCCGGCGATAGCAGGTATGGATGCATCCGATATTTATGCCGTGGATGGTGTAATGCTGGCGTTGGATGGTACGGAAGATAAATCCGTTCTGGGTGCCAATGCCATCCTGGCCGTGTCTTTGGCTGCGGCTAAAGCGGCAGCGACGGCGCAGGATATTCCCCTGTACCGCTTCCTGGGCGGTCTTGCCGGTAATCATCTGCCGGTGCCGATGATGAATATTTTGAATGGCGGCGCGCATGCGACGAACTCCGTGGATACGCAGGAATTTATGATTATGCCTGCCGGTGCACCGACTTTCCGCGAAGGGCTTAGATGGTCTACGGAAGTATTCCATGCCCTGCAATCTCTGCTGAAGAAGGAAGGCAAGGCCACGTCTGTTGGTGATGAAGGCGGTTTTGCGCCGGATTTGGCTTCGGATGAAGATACCATTGAACACATTTTGCAGGCAATCCGCAATGCCGGTTATGAGCCGGGCAAGGATTTTGTGCTGGCTATGGATGCCGCCAGCTCCGAATGGAAGAGTGAAAAGGGCAAAGGCCATTACAAACAGCCCAAATCCGGCAAGGAATTTACTTCCGCAGAACTCATTGCCCATTGGAAGTCTTTGGTGGAAAAATACCCCATCTACTCCATCGAAGATGGTCTGGACGAGGAAGACTGGGAAGGCTGGCAGCAGATGACTCGCGAGCTGGGCGATAAAGTACAGCTCGTAGGTGATGACCTGTTCGTAACCAACACCAAGCGTCTGAAAAAAGGTATTGAAGGCGGCAGCGGCAACTCCATTCTGATTAAGCTGAATCAGATTGGCACGCTGTCCGAGACGCTCGAAGCCATCAAGATGGCGCATCAGGCAGGCTATACGGCAATTGTCTCCCATCGCAGCGGCGAGACGGAAGATACCACCATTGCCGATTTGGCTGTGGCGCTGAACACCGACCAGATTAAGACGGGTGCTCCTTCCCGTTCGGAACGTGTGGCTAAGTACAATCAGCTGCTGCGCATTGAGGAAGAATTGGGCGATAGTGCAGTTTTCGCCGGCATGAAGGCATTCAAGCATAAAAAATAAGTTGAATCAGCCCTAAAAAAAGTGACCGCATCGTTTCGGGCGATACGGTCACTTTTTACTATGAAATTACGGCATGGGCTTTAATTTGCCGCCGCCGGGCAGGTTGATGGTCCTGCCGTTGAGGTGGGGATTGTTTTCTTTATCGTAGTAGATATTGTGCTTGTTGCTGACGATATTGCTAAAATCCGTCTGTTCATCGGTTATGGTGGTGACATAGGCATCGGCGGTAAGCTGCCAGCTGGCACCTTTGGTCAGGCTGATGTTAGCCGCTTCGGCCTGATTGTCGTTGTTGATGGTGCCGCTAAAGGTACTGCCTTCACCCAGATTCAAGGTCACTTTGCTGATGTTGTTGGCCAGAATTTGACCTTTTAACTGTTGATTTTGGGCGTTTAAGGTGAAGTCGCCGCCGTTTTTGCCGGTATTGCCCCAGCGGTCACTGGTGACTTTGACGAGGATATCGCCGCTTTGGTTGAGCGGCGTGTTTTCAAGCGTGGCCTTGGCGGTGGTGTTGGTGATGTAGAACATGGGGCCGCTGGAATTGTTGTTTAGAACGGAGTCCTTGGCGGTAAAGGAGGCTACGCCCACGTTGGCATCGCCGGAAAAGCTCTGGTAGAGCATTACGCCGTGCTTGATATGACCCGTCAGGTTAGCGTTCTGCAAAGTGATGGAATTCTTGCCTTCCACCACGGCGATTTCACTGCCCGTAGCCACGCCCTCGCCGTTGGTCAATTGGATATTGCCCGTGGAGTAAATGCAGGGGCTGCCTTCGCCGGAGGTGTGGATTTTGGCGCCGTTTACGATGACGTTGCCTTCGCCGCGGTCAGTAGCCAGTGCCCCGCAGTGGGCGCCTTCGGTGGTAATGTCCACATCTTCGGCATGGATGGTGCCGCCATAAGTGGCATCAAGGCCGCGGGAGGAATTGTTTTTGGTATGGATTTTGATGTGTTTGGCCGTTATCTGTGCCTTTTCACCGGTGGCAAAAATGGCATTGGCGCCGTCTGCATCGGAAGTCAGCGTGAGATTTTCCAGTACAGCATTGCTGTTATTGGCCAGAATAATGGCATTCTGGCCGGTGAAATTGCTGGAGTCAGCATTGGAACTGTCGCCGGTTTTCGAAAGCTGGCTGTCGGTGAGGGTAAGACTGCCGCCCTTGCGGACGAGCAGGACATTTTCGTTGGTGCCGCTGCTGGCAAGGTCCTGTCCGACAAGGGTCAGGCTGCTGTCGTCAACGGTCTTGACGGCGGTTAAGCTGCTGGCATCGTTGCTGCTTTCCTGCATCCCGCCGAATTTGCCGTCAGGGGGCGGCCCGGGAGGAAGCTGCCCCAGAGCATTCATGGCAGGCGGCTGGGGATGGCTGGCTGCCCATACGGCAGTACCGAAACTGCCCAGACAGGCAAGGGAAAGTCCGGCAATCAGCAGGCTTTTACTTCGTTTATTGGTCAAAAATCGCATATTATCGCTCCTTTTGGGGGAATAGAATGACTTTTTCTATTCCCTAGTGTAGAAAAGGAAGGTTAAAAATGCTTTGGATACAGATTAATTTTTGATTAAATTGGTGAAACAGGGACAGATTTTTATTTACAATGCGATTTTTTTGCGGTATATTGAAATTGGGATAAACAAAAGATGTAAACCTGTAAAGATGTGGGTAGAGAGGAGTAATCATTATGGTGAGTATTAATGGCGCAAGGGCAGGCGCTTATGTCCAGATGCCGATAAAGCAGCCCGATTACAAAGATGATCAGATTAATGGCCTGAAGGCACAGGAAAGCAGCTATGAGTCGCAGCTTGCCCAGTTGGAAGCAGGCAGCGACGAGGAAAATGCGGCAGCTTTGCAGGAAACGGAAAGCAAGCTGGCTTCCGTGCAAAGCCAGTTGGATAATCTGAAGCCGGTAACGGCAGCAAAACCACGGCAGAATATCGCGCCCCCGCCGCCGACAGATGAGGAAATGAATGCCCGCTTTGGTGCGGCTTACTCTGTGGAAATCAGCAGTGCCGGACGGCAGATGGATAATGAATAAATAATGTGCTGAACACATAGGCCCGCAGCGGCTTGTTACTGCGCTAGTATGTACGCAGAAGGCAAGCGGCTGCGGGCTTTATCATGTATTTAGGGATGAAAGGTGTACAATTTATGAATGAACGAAAAAAAGGACTGCTCATGGTTTGTCTGGGGGCATCGATGTGGGGCGGCAGCGGTGTGGCCGGACAGTATTTGCTGCAGGATTGCGGTTTTTCCACGGGATGGCTGGTGGTATCGCGCATGCTGCTGGCGGGGGTGATTTTTCTGGCAGCCGATGTTATGCAATATAAAGAAAGCATCCTGCGTGTCTGGCGTGACAAAAAGGATGCCGGGGATTTGGTCTTATTTGCTATTTTGGGACTGCTGGCTGTGCAGTACACGTATTTTGCCTGTATCAAGTACGGCAATGCTGCGGCGGCTACGGTGTTGCAGTATCTTATGCCCATCATCATTGTGGGCTATACGGCGCTAACCACCCGCAAGCTGCCGCAATATAGGGAAATTATCTGTGTGGTTATGGCTATAGGCGGGACTTTTTTACTGGTGACGCATGGCAATTGGCATGAACTGTCTATTCCGTTGAATGCCTTGCTGTGGGGGCTGGCTTCAGCGGTGGCGGCAGCAGTTTACACCATGAAACCCAAACGACTGATCCGCAAATGGCGGCCCACACTGGTCATTGGCTGGGGCATGCTGGCAGGCGGCATTTTCCTGCTGCCATTTTGTCCGCCGTGGCAGTTTACGGGGGAATGGAACATTCTGTCCGGCGTAATCTATGCTTATGTCATTGTCTTTGGTACGGTGGCAGCGTTTGGGTTTTATCTGGGCAGCATAAAATATATCCAGCCAGCTGAAGCCTCTATCCTCGGCTCGGTGGAACCGCTGGCAGCCATCATACTTTCGATAATATTCCTGCAAGCCAGCTTCGGTGTTATGGATATTTTGGGAACATTCCTCATCATCGGCACGGTATTTTTGCTGGCGAAAAATAAGTAATTAGCGAAAAAAATAAACCGCCCCTAGCGACCAAACTGCGGCGGTTTTTTCTAATCCAATGTCCTCTGTAACTCTTGTTATAGCACTGCACATCGAGAAAACTTAGTGTAAAATATTTCTCGGTCAATTGTTTGCAATAGAAAAAGGAACCCTGT
>ERZ842401.6803-NODE-6803-length-12028-cov-4.064395_pt1 | contig 12028 bp, 7 predicted proteins | sample MGYA00521270_ERZ842401 | MGnify/ENA primary metagenome ERZ842401 (study PRJEB31892, sample SAMEA3878208) | bioreactor metagenome | biome: Moose rumen | place: Sweden | collected 2011-10 | study: EMG produced TPA metagenomics assembly of the PRJEB12797 data set... | reverse complement strand
CAACTTCTCCTTCGCGCTATTTTTTATGCCTCTTCCTATAAAATTGATTTCCGTGGCGGCATCCACAATCAGAGTGTTTTTTAAAGCCGCAAACTCTCCTTTGCGCTATTTTTTACATGCATCGCCTACAATCCGCACGGCAAATTTGACAAATGCACCCTCAGACCGTACAATATTTTCTATGACAGAACCGGATTTAACCTCTATTTTAGACGCATTTTCATCACCAATTTTAGTAATCAGACCAGTTAAAGATGGTTCAAGAATCACGGATTTTGAGTGCGTGCATTTTAACGAAAGCTTCAAAAGCGCAGTTCATCCCTCAATCTCAAAGTGCAGGAAATTCTCCGAATTCAAGAATCTTTTGAACCGCGACGTGGCATGGTTCGATTTGGGCGAAAAGGCCGCGAACGGCATACTCATTGCGCCGGTCGTATACTATTCCGAACTGAGCCACGCATGGTTCAAGGTGCAGATGAAAGGCGCGGACGACGGACTTATCGTCGTGAACCTTGAGGACATAACGGAAGCAAAAAACCGCGACCACAAGCTCAAGAAAATCGCCTACCACGACGTGCTTACCGGACTTGCAAACCGAAATCAGCTCAATGAAGAATACACCGCATTCCTCATGAAGGCGGAATTCAACAGCACGAAGGTCGGCGTTCTCATTCTTAACATCGACAACATGAAGAACCTGAACGATTCCAAGGGACACAAGGCGGGCGACGACCTCATTCTGAGCACTGCCCGCACGTTGGAACGGTTCGACAAGCATAACGTGGTCGTATACCGAACCGGTGGCGATGAATTCCTCGTCATCATTCAGAACCAGCAGAATGCGGATCAGGTCGCACAGATGACCACGGCAATCGCGGACTCGCTGTTCTCGCAGTTCATCAGCGTTTCCGGCGGTGTCGCAATCTACCCGGATGACTCAAAGAATGAGGATGAGCTGCTTCGCTACGCCGATATTGCCATGCACACCGCAAAAAAGGACGGCAAGCACAAGATTGAATATTTCAAGTACGACATGCAGCGTATTTTCATTCAGAAGATGAATATTCAGAACCGTATGACGCAGGCAGTGCTTGAAAGTTCGTTCACGCAGGTATACCAGCCTCAGTTCAACGTGCAGGACGGCGAACTGCGCGGCTTTGAGGCTCTTATCCGCTGGAATGACGCGGAGCTTGGTCAGATTTCACCGTCGGTGTTTATTCCGATGGCAGAGGAATGCGGGCTTATCCTCCCGATTGGAACATGGGTTCTGAAGACGGCATTCAAAACGCTCAAGAACTGGCAGGACACGCTCAATTTTAAGGGAATCATTTCGGTAAACCTTTCTCCTATCCAGCTGAAGCAGCCGACCATAATCGCAGAAATTGAGACGCTGCTAAAAACCTACGAGCTTGACCCGCAGACCATAGAAATTGAGATTACCGAAGGAATCATGATTGACAACATGGAGGATGCCGTCGCAAAAATGCGTACGCTCAAGGACATGGGCTTCCGCATTTCTCTGGACGACTTTGGAACCGGCTATTCAAGCTTGAGCTACCTTCAGATTCTTCCGCTGGATACGCTCAAAATTGACAAATCCTTCGTGAACGACATAACGGCACAGAACAGCGTTCAGGCAAATATCACCAATTCAATCATCATGATGGTCTCAAAAATGGGCTTGGACACCATCGCCGAGGGCGTTGAGGAAAAGGATCAGTACGATCTTCTCAAAAAATTCAACTGCCATGTGATTCAGGGCTTCCTGTGCGGAAAGCCGATGACAAAGGAGCGCTACGAGGCGTACCTTAAGGGTGACAAAAGCGCACTTCTTTCTTTACAGAACGAATGATTCTTCCGATAGAATAGTATGCAAACAACGGAACTTATGCCCCTTATAAAGCAGGTCATCTTGAATCCCACCGTGATAGGAACGACGATAGTCGTAATCTGCATGATGAATTTTTGCTGCTTTGTCGCAAACTATACAAAAAAGCCAAAACCCCCAAAGAAAAAGGCAAAGCCCGCTCCTGCCCCAGCGCCCGCAGCTCCTGCCGCTGAGGAAAAAGCCGCCGATGCAGGCGCAGGCGGCGAAGCCGCACAATGACAGAAGCCCGCCTCAAAAAGCGGGAAACCCTTTGCCCTGCCAGTTTTTTATCCTTCACCAGACGAAGCCGCGCCAATTTTTTTAAGGACGGCTTATAGATGACACCCTGCGAGCGGAGCGCGTCCAGCACTTCCATACAAGCATCGTGGTTCCACACATTCACCCCAAGAAACATGCGGTACAGGCGGTTCATATACCCGCAGAACAGCCGCTCAAACTGCTGAACGCAAAAATACCCATCGGCAAGGGCTATGAGACTCCTTGCAATCAGCATGTCGTCGGGAACGGCTGCGCCGGGAGTGGAGCAGAGAGGGTATTCGCCCTGCAAAGAGGCGGAAGCCGGCAAAACGCTCTCATACAGCGCGTTCATCCTAGCAAAAAACGTGGATCCCTCGGGGCGGAAAAATGCTGTCTTTTGGTTGTGCCAGCTGCCGCTTATTTTTTTGCAGAGCCGCGCCCACGCACCGCAACGCTTAGTTTTTATAACACCGTCAGCTTTATTCTGGGCGCGCCGTGCCGCAGCTTCGCAGTTGTCGCAGCCGGAGCATACTGCTTTTTCCGCACCAAGCGCATCCAGAAGCACCTGGCGGCGGCATCCAGAGGTCTGTGCAAACACGCGCATCGCCGCCGACCGGGAGCCAGCACCGAACGCGGAAAAGCGAACCCTGTCTTCCTGCGCCCACAAAAGAATCGCGTTGGAAAGCTCGCCGTCTCGCCCGCCCCTCCCCGCCTCCTGAATGTATGCCTCGGCGGTAAGCGGCGCGTCCAGATGCACGACGGTGCGGATATTCTTTTTGTCCACGCCCATTCCGTAGGCGCAGGTGGCACAAAGGATTCCGTCCTCTGAATCAAAAAACCACCTCTCAACCGCTTCCTTTTCCGCTTTTTCCAGCCCCGCATGATAGAAGCGCGCGACCGTCCTGTTAAAGGCGGTGTTCAGCTCCTGCGCCATATCCTCGGCACGTCGGCGCTTTGCGCAAAAAACAATCATCGGGCGCGCTTCCGTCGCAGCAAGCATCAGCACGGCTTTTTTCTTTGAGCCTACATGCCGCACATAGTAGCGCAGATTGGGACGGTCGCTTTCGCTCCGCACAAGATGCGCCCCACCGTCAAAAAGCACCTCGCTTACGCGCGAAAGCACCTGCGGGGAAGCCGTTGCAGTGAACGCCGTAACCACAGGGGCGCAAAGCCGCTTTAAGATACGCCCAAGCTCAAGATAGGCGGGGCGGAACGTGTCGCCCCACTCAGAAACGCAGTGCGCCTCGTCAATTGCAACGTGGCAAAGCCCGCATAAGGCAAGTCGGTCAACAAGACTGGCGGATGCAAGCACCTCTGGATTTGCAAGAATCAGGCGCACCCCCGACGCAATACGCCTGAAACATTCCTCGCGCTCAGCCTGACTTTGGCCGCCCTTAAAGACCACGCATTCAAGCCCTGCTTGCGCCATTCGCCGCGCCTGATCGTTCATGAGCGCAACAAGCGGATAGATGATGAGCGTGGCTCCGGGCAAAAGCACCGCCGGAATCTGAAAGCAGAGCGACTTTCCAGCACCGGTAGGAAGCAGAACAATCTGCTTGCCGAACGTTTCACGCTCCTCATCAAAAAAGGCATCCAGCACGTTCTGAATGACAAGCCGCTGCCATGGAAAAAGGTACGGAATGCCAAAGCATTCCTCCGCAACACGGGCGACCTCGTCGCGCTCAAGGTCGTCAGCGCGAAAAACGAGCCGCTCCGCTCCGCCCACTTTCTTGTAAGCCTGCTCCGTATGTTTTAAAAGAGCTTCTCTTTTTATTTCCACGTCCTCATTCATTCCGCTCATAACTGCCCCTGCCTTATATACACCCAAAAAAACAAAAAAACGCAAACTTCTTAAGAAATTCCGTAAATTTCCGCTTAAAAACTGTTAAAACACCTAAAAAATTTGTATTATGGTCGTATGAAAAAGTTGATCTTTGTTTTTGCAGCGCTTTTTATTGCGCCACTCGCCTTTTGCCAGCAGCTTCGCACAGACGTTGAGCCGAAGGTATTTCAGTTCAAGTTCAAAAAAAATGACCAGAGCAGAATTCTTTCCACCGTGCAGGAGGACGTGTACCTGAACGGTCAGTTCAATCATTCCGCAATCATCCTGAACCGAATTTCTTCCGTCATAACAAACGTCGACAAGGACGGACGAGGAACGGCGGAGGCAGTGTTCATGACCAGCGAGAACAGCTCAAAGGCGTGGAACAACAAAAGCTACTTCTGGGGTGAGGAATACGAAAGCATCTTTACCCGCGACCGTACCGGAACCTATGAAATTGACGACGCGTACTTCATGCCGACCGTGCGCGATGTTCCCGTGTTCCCGGAGTACGCGGTAAAGCCCGGCGACACCTGGAAAAAGCAGGGCTACGAGGCGCACGACCTGCGGCGAACCTTTGGACTTGAAAAGCCGTTCAAGTTTCCGTTTGAGGCGACTTACCTGTACAGGGGCGACATTACAGAAGAGGACGGACGAATCTTAAGCCTTATTGAAATAAACTACACGATGGCGTTCTCATCGCCATCAGACATAGCGGTTTCCACAGATGCGATGATGGCAGCTCCACGCGTTACGACGGGTTTTTCACATCAGAAGGTCTTCTGGGACAACGAGCGCGGAACAATCGACTACTACACCGAAGAATTCAAGATTCAGATTGACACATTCTCTGGCGACCTCATTCTGTTCACCGGGAACGCAAAGGCTGAAGTTACGGAATTCAGCCGCGCCAGCACGGAAGAAAACCTGCGTAAAATTTCTGACACAGTGGCAAAGTTCGGACTTGAGAACGTTGACGTAAAAGAAAGCGACAAGGGACTTACCATCAGCATTGAGAACATACAGTTCATGCCGGACTCCGCAATGCTCACAAAACAGGAGCAGGCGAAGCTTCAGAAGATTGCGGAAATTCTCAAGGGCTTTGAGAACGACCTTCTGATAACCGGGCACTGTGCTAAGCGCGGAACGGTAAAAATGCAGCAGCAGATAAGCGAGGAGCGCGCCACTGCCGTTGCCGAATACCTGTCGCGCCTTAAGGTGCGGAATCCAAACTGCATTTTTACGCGCGGAAAAGGTGCCTCAGAACCGATTGACACCAATTCCACGGAAGCCGGCCGCGCACGCAACCGCCGCGTGGAAATTACGATTATGGACAAATAGTTTGCACTGCGGCATCTTATCACAGCCGCGAAAGCGGCAACGTATATAGTTCCAAGGCACAACAAGGTGTAGCACGCGAGCGTGCACTTTTGAAAGACGAAACTCGACTGGGAACTTTTTTTTTATGGCTAACAGCATTCTTTCAATTCTGAACTTTTATAATGTGTTTAGCCATAGCATTTTACCCCCTGACGCTTGCAAGACTTGCCCGCTTTCAATATCATTTAAAGCATGACAGGAATAGTTGACTACAACGCAGGAAACATCACCAGCGTGGAACGCGCGCTTTCGGCATTGAACGCGCCATTTGTGCTTTCTAAGACCCCTGCGGCACTTGAAGGCTGCGACCGGATTATTTTTCCCGGCGTGGGAGATGCCGCCTATGCCATGCGCGAGCTTAAAAAGAGCGGCTTTGACGTGTTCTTAAAGGAATGGGCTAAAAGCGGTAAGCCACTTGCCGGAATCTGCCTTGGCTCGCAGATAATCTTTGACTATTCAGAGGAAGGCGGCACGGAATGCCTAGGTCTTATTCCCGGAAAAATCCGCCACTTCAAGGACCTGTGGAAGGAAGCAGGAGTAAATGCCGACGGCGCGCTGAAATCGCCGCACATGGGCTGGAGCGACCTTACCTACACAAACGGCGGCTCACATCTTTTTGATTCTGTGCCACAACATTCGGATTTTTATTTCGTGCATTCGTATGTCATCTGCCCGGACGACAAAACCGTCATCAAGGCAACGGCGGACTATGGCATTCAGGTTCCCGCGTGCATTGAGCAGGGCAACATCACCGTATTCCAGTTCCACCCGGAAAAATCCGGCGAGAAAGGAATGCAGATTCTGAAAAATTTCACGAAGAGCGCATAAGCGTGGAGCGACTATGTTAAAAAAGCGAATCATCGTCTGTCTGGACGTAAAAGACGGAAGAACGACAAAGGGCGTTAAATTCCTGAACAATATAGACATCGGCGACCCGGTGGACATGGCGGCAGAATACTACCGTCAGGGTGTTGACGAGCTGGTGTTCTATGACATCATCGCAAGCGCACGCGGACGAGGTCCCATTCTTGAGCTTATCTCTCGCGTGGCAAGCCAGGTGTTCATTCCCTTCTGCGTGGGCGGCGGCATAACGACCCTTGACGACATACGTGCCACAATCCTTGCAGGAGCGGAAAAAGTTTCCTTGAACAGTCAGGCAGTAAAGAACCCCGAGCTTATACGCGAGGGTGCGCGCGTCTTTGGAAACCAGTGCATTGTGCTGGGAATGGACGTGCGTCGCGATGCTACAAAGCCCAGCGGCTACGGAACAACAATCCACGGCGGACGCGTTGACACCGGGCTGGACGCGCTGGAATGGGCAAAAAAAGCGGTTTCTCTGGGTGCAGGCGAGATAGTACTGAATTCAATGGACGCGGACGGCACAAAGGACGGCTATGATGTTGCGCTTACCAAAATGATTGCGGAATCCGTGCCTGTTCCAGTCATTGCATCTGGCGGAGCCGGAACGCCGCAGCACCTTACGCAGGTTCTTACCGAAGGAAAGGCGGACGCCGCGCTGATTGCGACCATGGTTCATTCCGGAAAATACACCGTAGGCGGCATAAAGCAGGTACTCAAGAACGATGGCGTTCCGGTGCGTCTGTAAAAAACTGTACCACAAGGCAGAAAGAGGACTCTTTGCCCCAGCTGCCTCATCATACACTTGAGAATTACACTGAATCCGTCTATAATGGAGATATGGCTACATCTGCAAATTTAGGTGCGATTCTGCGGCATTATGCATCACGGCAGGAATCGGCATTCGTCATTCTGAGAGATTTTTGTGATTATCTTAAAAAATATGCGGCAAAACATCTGGAAGAACAGCCGAATCTTGTGCAATACATTGAGATTCCAGAATCCACATTGCAGAAAGAATTTGAGGACATGGCCTCCCGCCATGAGGTCTTCATTACCACGATGGGCGGAAAAACCGTCATCGTATCCATCACCTTCTATTCCGTATATTACGCAAACCGATTCAAGGACATCGTATCCAACATAACGGTTCCATTTCCGTCCATAACGGACCTGCCAAAGCAGCTTCCCGCGGACGCGATAGAAAAACGCGAGGCTGCGGAGCTGATTCAGACCCTTCAGCACAATCAGGACTTAAAATCGCCGCTTTTGTACTGTATGCTCATGCCGCGCGACATTCCTTCCATTTTGTTTCCGGCGTGCGTTCCCGTTCACTTTTTGACGCGGGCGGCAATGGCAAAAATCCGCCACATGCTCAAGAAGGACGAATTCCACGACTATTTTCAGAAAAAAATGCGCAACGCAAACCCCTCAAAGGAAATCGGCGCCCAGTCATTCTTTACTCGCTTCATACAGCACCCAGACAACGCCGACCAGCAGTTTGATCTTGACGGAGACGCGTTCTACTTTTGGAATCAGCTGTGCTTTTTTATACGTCAGGACTTTGAGAAAATCAAGGAGCGCACGATTGAGGACATAAACATTCTTCAGTCGGTGGCAATTTCCGAAATTTGGATGATGGGCCTGAAGGAAAAGGCGACCGCCCTGCAGAACCGCGAGAACGCCCTGCGAGAGCTGGAAGCCGCGCTCGCAAAGCCGCCGTTCTTTTATTCAATGGACAGCATCCTTAAGCTCAAGGACTCCAAAGGTGCGCTTCTGTACGGTCAGTACAACGAGGAAGATTTGAAGGACTTCCTTCAAAAACTCACCACGGAATCAGAGAACAACGAGCTGCCAAAAATACTTGTGTTCAAGGTTGAGACCGGCGCACGCTATTTTATCTACAAAAAGCGCGTGTTCCAGCTTGTCGTGCGGCTTGCAAACGAGGCTCACGATGCAGTTGAGAAGGATTTGACCGACAAATGGTTCAACGCGCTCAGCGACTACAAAAAACTTCCTGAAATGAAGGACAACAAGAAATTTGAGGAAGTGCTTAAGAAGGAAGTGCGCGAGGTTTCTCCGGTTCTGTGGGCGCTTCTTAACGCGAACTTCCTTACCATGCTGAACTACGAGAACGACCATTCCGAAGACGGCGGCACGTTCCATATCTTCTCTGGCGGAAAACTGCTTCCCTATGCGGAGCTGCTGATGCTCTCCAATTCGTCAATTCTTGCCGCAGCAAAGGTCATGCTGCCGTTCTGGCACACAATTCCCATCCTGTCCTGGATTATGGGGATTATGACGCGCAAAAAACAGGAAAAGGAGATGGAAAAAAAGAGCGCGAAGGCGGCGGAAGCGGCGCTTACAGAAGAGAATTCTCATCACCATTCTCCGGGACGCTACGTGAACAAAAAGGAAGCCGTCATCGAAGCCGCACGCAACGTTGCCGAGGAGCTGATTCCTTCCGGCTCAACCATAGACCGCGAGCTTGATTCCTACCTCAAGCTGTGGAACAAGATGATTACGAAGGAAGCGCACCTTTCGCTAACCGAGGACGTGAACAACCTTATCCGCGACTACACGCGCAAGGTCATCAAGACCATTTCCGCGTCAACGTTCACGGTGGACAGGGTACGGAGCCTTGCCGAAGCGCTGGTAAAAACGCCGAACATGCAGAAAATCAAGGAAAACGACGCGCTCACCATGTACGTTGAGCTGTACATTCTGCGGCTTCTGAGCAATTCCTAGGTATTTTTTCAAAAAATTCTCATTTTTCTCACTTTTTTTCTCAAAAGATTGCCGAAATCACCATTCTCCCCGCTTTAATAAGGCATACGGTTCGATGAACTAAGAGCCGTATTTCCGGCCGGAAAAAAATCACACAAGTACAGATGAGGTATGTATGAACCAGTTGAATTCTTTGATTATCGAAGGAAATGTAACCAGAGCGCCCAAAACCCGCAGCACGCCGAACGGCTACAAGGTATGCACCGTTCCGATTGCAGTCAACCGCTTTTATAAGAACTTAGGAGGCGAAGGAATCAATGAAGTGTCTTATTTTAACATCGAAGCATTCGGAAAACTTGCCGATGCCTGTGAGAAGAACTGCGACAAAGGCAGAGGAATGCGCGTTGTGGGGCGGCTCAAGCAGAACCGCTGGACGACGGAGGAAGGAAAGAACACAAGCCGCGTTACCATTGTTGCTGAGCACGTTGAATTCAAAAAACGCTTCGCTCCTGCTGCCGCCACCTCAGAAGAGAAGCTTGCAGCAATCAAGGAAGCCAATATGTCTGCCCGCGCTCAGGAAGAGAGTCTGGCAGAGCAAGCTGAGTTTCAGGAGGAAGAAGCGGTCGCTTTTTAGGCTCTAGCCCCTGCGCCCTCTGCCCTTGCTGCCCGGCTTACCATTAAAGCCGCGGCCGTTGGCAGAGGCTCTGCGTCCTGAACCGGATGCATTCTGAGCGCCGCGCTGTCCTCGCGGGCGGGTTGCGCCAGAACCAGCCATTGCTCCGGCTCCGGGGGCAAAGCCCCTTCCCTTCTGCTGCATACGGGCGGCGGCGGCACGCTCATTGCTCGCCTTATATTCCTCAATCTGCTGGGGATTATAGAAGCCATCCTTCCAGTTGAAGCGGGAAATCTCTGGCAACACCTGCTTTTTGAGCAGCGAGCCGGAGATGCTCTTTATCTGATTCTTTGTAATCGAAACCTTGGAGAAATCGATGAGCATACGCTTGAAGCCCGCCTGAGAAAGGAATTCCGTCTTGTCAAGCAGAGAGAACGGCAGCTCCGGCATGACGAAAGTTCCGTCTGAGGAGCTTGCGACCTTGAATTCCGCGCCCTCTTTGTCAGAAAAGAACGTAAAGCCGTAGCTTTCTGGCAGTCGGAAGCGCATTCTGAACAGCGCCGGATACGCGAACACCGGCACAAGCACGCGCGCCCGTACGGACGGCTCAAAAGTTGCCTCAAGATTGCGGCGGGAATTCTCATACGGCATGACGAACGCGCCGATTCCCTGATTCTCAAACCATGACACAGCCCAACGGTTGAACGTGTACAAGTATGGACCTGCAATCACGTTCACAGCCTTGCCCTTTAGCAATTGAAGATGGGCTATGTTGTTCGCAACAAAATTACAATAACCAAGTTCTATGAGAGAGGAAAGCTCAGTGGCAAGTTGCTCCTCGCCAGCTGCCGGACAATATGGATCCAATGAAATGTAGATTGCCCTTTTTGAGAACGGCAGCACCGTCTTTGAATGAAGCAAATCGTATTTTGTGTCGTTCGTGAATTCCAAAATCAAGCGAACCGGGTGCAGCGCCTGCGCAAGGAACACGTCGGCAATCGTTGACACCTGAACGTAAATGCCTTCAGGAAAATAGGAAAGCTCACGGTCGCCGACCGGCGTAACATCAAGCACAGGAAGCGATTCGTCGGCGGGCTGGCGGCGGAAGTGCGACAGGTCGTTCGGCAGAACGCGCGAATAGCGCTTTGACATGGCTTTTATCTGAAGCAGATACACGCTGTCCTCCGGCTTAAAGCCCGCAGGAATATCTATCCACCGCTTACCGTCCGAATCAACCGTTACGTAGCGCACCTTGTGGCTTGCGCGTCCAGTGTCAGTTCTGGAATGAAGGCGGATTGAATCACCCGGATCGGGATCATAGGAGCCGCCTGTAAGCGTTGCCAGCACCACTCTAAGACTTTCTGGCGTTGCATCAGGCGCAGCATTTTTCTTCACGTCCTCAATAAGCTCGTCGGGGGCTTTTTTTGTGTTCCCGATTTTTCCAAGATAGATTCCAGTTCCGCCCGCCTGATCAGGATTCAGGATTTTTGCGCCGGCATTCTCAACACCCTCGCCGATTTCTTTAAAGCCATACCAGTAGTCGGTCTTTGAGCGAGCAAAATCCGAAGCAAGCATACGCTTTCCGGCGGCAACAGCACCCTTCCGGTCGTCTTTATAGTGGTCAATGACATAACGGTAGGCGGCAACGACGCTTCCGACGTATTCAGCACTCTTCATGCGTCCTTCAATCTTAAAGGAATCCACGCCTATATCGCACAATTCCGGGATATGCTCAATAAGCTGCATGTCGCACGGTGAAAAATAATAGCCCTGCTTGATTCCCTCGGAATATTCCGCAGTATAAAAGCGACGGCACGCCTGCGTGCACATGCCCCGGTTCGCGGATTTTCCGCCAAGGAAGCTTGAGAACAAGCAGAGTCCGCTTTCGCTCACGCAGAGCGCACCATGCACGAACATTTCTATCTGAGCCTTTGTGTGTTCCTTTATATAGCGTATTTCCTCAATCCCCAGTTCTCGTGCAACGACGACGCGGGTAAGCCCTTCCTTATGCAAAAGGTTTGCGGCGGCGGCGCTTTCCACGTTCATCTGAGTAGATGCGTGAAGCTCAAGATTCGGAAAGAATTCCTGACACATGCGGATAATGCCGGTGTCCTGAACGATAAGTCCGTCCGGACCGACCTTGTTCAAATACGAAAGCAAGCGGTACAGACGCTCTGTCTCCCATTCCTCGCAGACCGTATTGACGGTAACATAGATTTTCTTGTTCCGCTTGTGAACGGCATTCACCGCCGCCTCAAACTGATTCCACGCAAAATTAGAGGTTCTGAGGCGCGCATTAAAGCTTTTCAAGCCAAGATACACCGCATCAGCACCCTCGCCGATTGCAGCGTCCAGAGATTCAATATTACCCGCAGGCGCTAATAATTCACACATAGGGCGTAGTGTAGCATATTATTGATATTTTTTCTATATAAAGAAGATGCAAGGCATGGAAATCAATTTTTGATGTATAGGTATTAAAAAAATAGCTTCCAGTCGAAGT
>ERZ842401.6802-NODE-6802-length-12031-cov-10.564462_pt1 | contig 12031 bp, 10 predicted proteins | sample MGYA00521270_ERZ842401 | MGnify/ENA primary metagenome ERZ842401 (study PRJEB31892, sample SAMEA3878208) | bioreactor metagenome | biome: Moose rumen | place: Sweden | collected 2011-10 | study: EMG produced TPA metagenomics assembly of the PRJEB12797 data set... | reverse complement strand
GAAATGAGGCGGGATATTACTTCTGTAGTCACTTTTCAACCGTACAGGTCGAAATTTTTTTTCATTTTTTGGGAGCATACTTTTAGATAATCGTATGAATAGTATTTAATGAAGATCTACTGATTTTTGATGCTAATTTATTGATCCTAAGGATATTACATTGAATGCGTCTGTTCCAATATCAGTATTATAAATCATCGGCCATTTTGCTATCCAATTGATTTTCAGAGAGATATGAATCTATAACGTGTGCCTTGTTTTTTTGTGCTATTTTTGCAACCGAAATCATATAACAATAATAAAAACAAGGTAATTATGAAGTACAACATTACATTTTCCACAGTACCGTTCATCGGTAAGGCTGCTTATCAGCAGAAGAATATTTTGTGGCGAGAAGAATCTGTCACGATTGAGGAGTTTGTCGCCAAGATCCGTGCTGGCTACTTATACTCGAACTGCACGTACAAGCCTTTCAACCGTTTACACCCAGAAAGAGGCTATATCACGCAGTCAGATTCGCCGAAGGGGGATAATATTCCGACTTCGATTCATGGTATGGCAAGGACATACTTGTCATATTGGTACATGTACAGTTTCAGTATTGTCACCTTTGATGTTGATGGTTCTCATTATTCGCCAGAAGAAGTCTATCGAAGATTAAGTCGAATTGCTCGAGTCAGATACTCATATGGAGAGAAGAATGTAAGGATCGATAAAAAAAGTTTTATGGCCCCGTGGGGTGAAGAGGAAATGGTAGTAATAGGGTCGACTATAGATTATTCGACAATGAACGTGGAACATTACTATGATGAGCATTATTGTCCGACCCTCATATATACGACTCATTCCGACAAACCAGAACACAGATGTTATAGAATACTATATTTCCTTGATGCTCCTGTCTACTCGGAACCAATTAATCCATTTTATGACAAAGAAAAAGACAAGTATCTGTGGGGCGAAATAAGATGGAAAGCAGGTAAATCATACCTGAATGTTTATAATGATATAAAGGAGCAAATACAAAATGCTGTTCCCGAGTTAATAATAGACGACATGTCACATGTCGCTGTGCAAACCTATAACGGAAACAGCAGTGAGAATTTTATGGTCATAGGTGAGTACAAGATCTTTGACTATGTGCATCCGTTATCTCCTGAACTCATGGAAAAATATAATTTTTCTGATATTCATCACGAGCCTATTGATAATTTTCTGTCCAAGTCTTATATAAAAAACATAAAAGAGCCAAGACTTGAAAGGCAAAAGCGAATCCGCAGTATAAGAAATAGGGTAAACAAGACCTATAGAAAGTTTGTTCAGGAACAACGAACTGCCGAAGAAACGCCTAAAACTACTTCTGCAGTTGAAAAATCCAAGGAGTCAATTATGTGTACTCAACTGTTTGGGGACAAACCTTTGGATATTAACCTCCCCACTCTTGCAACAACAAATAGGGCAATTGAGCCAGATTTATTGAATTACGAGATGGATTTAGAAGCCACGTCAATACCCGACGCGTCCGTATTGTCGCTGAACGATGAGGAATTCGAGGCATGTTCTGAAATAGGGCGGTTCTACAAAAAGCTGAAACTCAGCAATGATGTGAGATTGGCTTATCCTGAGTTTCTGAAAGAGTTCTTTGCTTATGGGACACGGGAGTTGTTTTATAGGTATAAGGATAGGTATCCTAATGTTTGGCAAAGCTGTCCCCTTAATTATAAGGCGGCATTTGATTACCCGGATGATTATAAAGTGATCTATAACACTTTAGAATGGAAGTTCAATCCGTTAATGAGCCATAAAAAGGCAATGAAAATGAATGATGGCGACAACAGGAAATTCCACATTACTGCATTGTCCGTTGCCAGGAGAATTCTGTCACCAGGAATCACGTTCGATCATCTGTTGTTTAACGCAATGGTTGATTCGATGTTTCTCGTGTGTAATTATAAAAAAGAGACACACGAAAAGTGCAATGAACTGTTTACGCGTGAGACTGTCGCAAGATGTGTCGCTCGCGCATGGAACACAGACTGCACAAATAAGCTATACAAGAAGATTGATTACTTGATTTCGCAACACCCAAAGACCCATCTGAAATACGATAAGGTGACTGCTATGACAATAGGACGCAAGGAAAAGGCTGTCATTACGGAACAGCGTATGACGGAACTTTACGACCATACTTTAAGAGACAAAGAGAATCTGGAAAAGTTTGCAGAGAATGGGCTTAACGTGTCTCTAATTACGCTGAAGAGATTCCGGAAAAAGAAAGAATTGTGGAAAAGAGAGAAGTAAATCCTATTTTATTTACAATTGTATAATTTTCAAATTATGAATCCAAATTACCATTACAGATTTGTAGTGAAGCATAGTAACTACGGTCTACTCAAAGATTTCATGAAGAGACTAAAGAATCTCCGTACAAAGAATGCAGACCTCTTGGAATGTACGGAGATTGGAAAAATAATATCCTTTATGGATAAGTATTTTGTCTTAGAGATTATTGACCCACGGGAGAACTTGGACGAACTGATTCACATTGAAAAAGTGAAAGACATAGCTCTACATAAAGCTAAGTTTAATGGGGTCGATTCTCTAATAGTGGATGATCCATATTATTGGCCAAAGTTCGGTTACTATGACATTGCCAAAGATCATGTCTCATTTTTTAATGACGAATCGTCTTTTTACGATGGATGGAGCTTTGATGCGTATCTTTACTACCGTATGTATATTTGGATTTTCTACTTACAGTATCCTGCCTGGACTCCTAATGTTATTAATGACAAGAATATTGATGAATGGGAAAAGGCGCTTTATGGAATATACAAAAGAATTAAGATTGGGAAAGTGGGTGATTTCGTTTGTATGAGGTCATTGCTTTAAGATTGGCGATTATTAAAGAAGACAGAGCGTGCTTAAAAAGTACGCTCTGTTTACTTTCTATGTGTCACAATAAAAACGAGTCATTTTAATCTTTTGAAAGGCTTGTGATACAAGGTTGTTTCGTGCCGTATTAATCTAAAAGGTTAAAATGAGCGCGATACGTTAACATATGCTGAAAAATGGTTCAGATGTCCTGGATTTCTGCTATCTTTGCGTATAAACCAAATAACAAAAGTATATGAGCAATATTGTGATTTTTTGTCGAGTATCGACATTCGTACAGGACTACGAGCGACAGATTAATGAACTGACAGCATTAGCCGACAGGAACGGCTGGACGGTCAGGGGTGTGTTTGCCGAAAAGGTGAGCGGTGCCAGGAAAAACAGTTCCAGGCCAGAATTGAACAGAATGTTAGACTTTATCTGTTCTGAGCAGATTGACAAGGTGTTGGTTACGGAATTGTCACGTTTAGGACGCAATACGCTCCAAGTTCTCGAAGTTATTGAAACCTTGAACAAGATGGGTGTATCGCTGTATATTCAAAACTACAGCGTTGAAACTCTGGATGCGGATGGACGTGTTAACCCGACTAGCCAGTTTTTGATAACGATACTCGCAGAGATTGCCCGTATGGAACGGAAAAGTATCAAGGAGCGAATGGATAGCGGTTATAACAATTACAGGAATAACGGTGGAAAGGTAGGACGGAAATGCGGATATAGAAAAACAGACGATGTTATGCGCGAACAATATGGTGACGCGATTAAATTATTGAAAAAAGGTATTAGCCTTAGAAATGTGAGCAAGCTTTGTGACATTTCCGTGAATACCGTTCGTAAATGTAAGGCCTTGGCTTAAACGATGCCATAACCTGTATCGTATTTTATGCCAAAGTATCATCATTAGGCACTATGGGGCATACATATATTATATGGATACAATATGCACACTTCACTTGAGTTAACAGACAAGTCCAAAAGTATCATCATTAGGCACTATGGGGCATACATATAATATATGGATACAGTATTGTCCACTCCACTTGGGTCAACAGATAAACCCCTCTTGACTCCGGCCAGACCAGTCAGGACTCTTGTCTATTCAGGGCCAACGAAACGGACCGTGACATCAACCCCCTTCACATTGTCATGATAAAAGCCATGACCGGTATGTCTGAGCACCCACAATCCTTTTTTATTATGATTCTTCTTGTCCCAGAATGTCAGCTCTGAGAAATCCTTTGATACTTCTACCAACCACACATCTTTTCCTACTTCTTTATTACAAAGCCAATATTTGCCCCAAAGCTTGTGATATACCAGATTCTTCCAGGGAATTACTTCTTCCAAGAAATATCTCCTAACTATTTCTGCGTCTGCCCCGCCCATCTCATATATCGAAAGGTCTATTTGGCTCCTGACGTATTCAGTCATACGCGCGCACACGTGAACATTAATAATGCTATTAAACGACCGCTCACTGATTGACAGGTCAATAAACAAGCGATTGTTTAATCGTGACAGCATCGTTTCTTCATCAGGCAATTCTTCCGTCCAACGGCCATTCACGCCACCAAGGTATTCGTCACGTATAAACAGATAAAGATTCCTGAGACCATATTCCCAGGCACCGTCCACGATTTCCTTTGTCAGTACATTATCATTGATTCCTCTCATAACTATTATCTGCATTGAACATGCAAATATAGCACAATTAATCTGATTTACGAGTAACTTTCATGTTTTTTTTGAATTATTCAGCCTTTTGAACTGACTGAAAAATAATCAGAACAGAAATTTGCACTATTCCGTCCTGTCTATTTATAAGCCGTTAAAGATTCTGGTATATGCTATCTTATGTGTTAAAGAACGCAACATAGTTTCCTGATTTCAATTTAAACTACTATCTTTGCGCGCATATTAAACAAGTTCTATTATGAGACATATATTTGATGCAGCAAGGAATAAACGAATGGTCAAGGAATGGTACAGGCTCCACGTTAAAAGCGGTGGATATAAGTATCCTTTTAATATGGTTATGCCTGACGACGCGGAGATCAGTGACTTCATGAAATCAATCCGGGACTATTTTGCTCGTACAGACTTGTTCGAAATCCACAATGACGCAGTCAGGTTAAGACGTCTTGTCCCTGACTTGAAGGATAAGATCAAGGAATATGCACTTGCGCGTATCCAGCTTGATAATTTCCTGAACGAGATAATCAGAAAGGATCATTTCAGATTTGACAGCCGAATCGTTGACTGGCTGCGAACAAGCAATTGTACGGCATTGTTCTACTATGCCGGTATCCCGGAAATAAGCATGACTGAACAAACTGCTTGCAATCTTAATCGGTTGTATCCTGGCATTACATTCAGACAGTGTATTGAAGAATATAATTGTGGTGATAGTCTGCAACTAGATTATGACGACCTGGAAAGTATTCAGGAATTCGTTATCCTTTTCTGCCATGCCAGAATGAAATGCAGGGACTGGCGGTCGCTGTCTGCCAAGAGCCGCGAGTTCATCAGGCAACGGATTGCAAAATGGGAAGCTGATGACGAACAATCTGGACGATTGCCTTTTTAACCTCATATAAGGCAAAAGTTCCTTTCCACGGTGGTGGATTTTGCACGGTTTTAGCACAATGTGCATAAATGAACAAACTTTTTTGCTTTTTCTTTTGGCAGTCTGCGCATTTTTTCCTAAATTTGCCAACGGATTACGGCTTGCCGTGTCTATTGACTTATTGGAAATAATGGAGCGTTTATGCTTGTCTGACTGTTGTAAAGCCTAGGAAACTTCACAATAGAAATGTTAAGACGGCGTAATTAGCTTCCACGTTATGCGTGGACTGCTATTACTGTATCTTACATTTCGGGTTTTCCTAGGGCCTTCAACAGGAGATGCGGGCGTAACAGTGCCACGCTTCTAATGTTTAATTGTTTGCTCTATAGGGTGCTGGAAGGGCTTTGGAGGATTGTGTATGACACCTGTTCAAACTGCAAAAGAAAAGTTGCGTGAGTTATTTGAAAATATGGACTTTTCACTTTTGATGCCCATATTCAACAACGACAATTTGGAACAAAAGGAAAAGGCTAAAATCATTGAAGAATTGAATAATCTAATTTTCGATAAACTTAATGGTACGTGTCCCAATTGTTGCTGGCATCAGGAATATGCACCTGGCAGTGTATGGCTAAATGGTAAAGAAGAAATAGTTGATGACCGTGTGGACATATTCGGTTGTTGTCCCTTCTTCCGTGTTGTTATAGAAATTGATGCTACTCGTGCTGATCAAGTTGCCAAAAAGGCGTTGTCGCGTATTGCATATTTTGGAGCTGACCGTCTTCTCTATGTCGCTTTCTGTTATCAAGGTCCTTCGGGCTCAAATGCTAAGGAATGTGAGAAATACTTCAAAATTATCGAACATACCCTTAAGACTTTCAACCCTGATTCGGAATTCTTGGGTGTTATCATTGATAAGCCTCAATATCGTTTACGTTTTTTTAATTAGTGTATACAATATGGCTATATGTTGTTATTGAACAGATTTTTTATATATAATGTACATAAGAAATTATTATAGTAAAAAAGAAAAGGAATGAAAAGATTACTTACGATTGTGATTGCGATTATGACGGTCCTGACGGTGACCGCCGGTCCTAAAATCTATCTTGTATGTGCCAAGTCCGGTGCCGGCCTGAGCGCCTGTACCATCAACGGATACAGCGAGTCTAAGTTCGGCCAGCCGTGCGGCGTCCTTGTCATTGACGGCAGCCGTAAGCTGTTCCTTTCCAAATACTATACGCGGGATGCCCGGTATGCGACCACTGTGGAATGGATTAATTCCGACAAGAATACAAATCCCAAGCTGATGCTCCTTAATGCCGATGACATCAATCTGATTGCCGATGCCGGATATGAGGAGGTCAACCACTGGATTTGGAGTGCACGGTATGAATCCAATATGGACGTAGTCACCGGCGGCAATATCCCGTTCTGTACCGATATCTATGATGATCCCGGTATCTGGCTGGATAACGGTTCATTCGCCATGGCCGACGGCCAGATAGGATCCGCTGACGCCGATACGAAATGTACGGCCGTATATAAGTTCTCATCGAATTACATCGACAAGATCAACATGCCCGAGGCCGCCGCGCCTGTCAAGGCCGCAGGTCCTCTCAAAGTCACTGTACAGATTACGGGAGAAGAGAAGTCCGGCGCCGATGAGGCCAATCGCCGCGGATATTCATACCTCGTGACCGACATGACGATTACGGTCCGCAACACGAACGGTAACGTCGTCATAGATCCGTCCGAGAAATTCTGGGTGTCACTCGTCATATTCCACAGCAACGGCAAGCCTGTCGAAATCACTCCGATACTGGCACGTCCGTCGCTCTCACCCGCCATCAAATCGGACGGCAACGGCAACTACAGCATTGCAGATCCGTCCACATACAAGATTAAGTATGAGACTCGGTGGAGGGATTTGTACAACGCGCTCGGCATAAAAACCATCAAATATCAGTACTGGGTGTCCTACAGGGGAAAGACCGTGGCCAAGAGTCCAATGAGATCCGTGACGGTACGCAACCGTTACGTATTTTCAGAATACTGATTACATAATGTGAAAGAACGCTGAATCCTGCAGATAAACACTGCAGGATTCTTCCATTTCAAAGTAAAGTTCCTGTGGAATGATTATTTCTATTTCACAGGAGCAATTTTTTCTTGGGCTATTTTTCTCATAACCTGCTCCATCTCTCGAAAAATTTCAACGTATCTGGAGGTGTCATCTGCCCGCTCAAACTGCATGTTCCAATCCTGCGAAAAGGAATCAAGGGAAATATCGACTGCTTTACCAAAAGCCTCAAATATGTCCCCTTTTTTAGCTTTCTTTCCATTTTGTCCGACAAAGTACCCCAACTCGTTCAGAATGTAGATAACCCGGATAAAGTCTATCTTCTTTTTGTCATCATTGAAAACAACTTTAGCATTGGGATTGTTGAGCCTCTTTAATTGTAATATCGAGCTATCAAGATTCTTTTTTGTTTTTTCCAACTCACTTTTTGTCTGAGTGAGTTCATTATTTAATGAAATGACGGTTCTTACAATGCCCTCAGGTTTATCAATGTCAGTCAAAACTGATTCAGAGCTAACTTCTTCTAACCATTGAATGTTACGGATAATTCTTTCCTTTATTAGTGCGAATTTATCAGTCCTCATGCAAAACTCACATTCACAGCATACAACTATAAGCTTAAACAAATCTTCCAAATTTGACTTAAGCATGGGTATATGATGTTTCAAAATATCATCTAATTCTGCCATAATATTATTTGATTTGAACGCAAAAGTAGTCATTTTTTGAGATATTCTGATATTATTTGTGAATTTTAACACAATGTGATTACTTCAATAAGGAAAGATTGTGTACTTTTGTATGTAGTTTATCACTTTGGTCTGTTAGAGCATGTTAGTAAAAACCTATTGTGCTGCTGTAATGGGACTTGATGCTGTCACCGTTACAATTGAGATAAGTATGACGCGAGGCGTTATGCTCCATTTGACAGGTTTGGCTGATACAGCCGTCAAAGAGAGTTATGATCGCATTAAAGCCGCCATACAAAACAATGGTTTTAAAATGCCCGTAGCTGACCTTACAATCAATCTTTCGCCAGCAGACATCAGAAAGGAGGGTTCAGGCTATGACCTGCCTTTAGCTGTTGGAATCCTTGCTGTCAACAACAAAATTGATAGCTCGCGTCTATCAGAGTATATGCTTGTAGGTGAGATTGGACTTGACGGCAAACTACAGCCTGTTCGTGGTGCACTCCCGATTGCTATTCGGACCCGGAAGGAAAAGTTTAAAGGATTGATAGTACCTGTCCAGAATATTCGTGAAGCTGCCGTTGTCAATAACTTGGATGTATACGGCATGGAGTCATTGATGGACGTCATTCAGTTTTTCAATGGGGGCAAAACATTTGAGCCGACAAAGATCGACACCCGAAAGGAGTTTTACGAACATCAATACGATTTCGAGCTTGACTATGCCGACGTAAAAGGACAGGAGAGCGTAAAACGTGCCCTTGAAGTTGCGGCAGCTGGTGGTCATAACTTGATTATGATTGGGCCGCCGGGCAGCGGAAAGTCGATGATGGCTAAACGACTTCCGTCTATCCTACCACCGCTGACGCTGGCCGAAAGCCTCGAAACGACGCAGATTCATTCCGTAGCAGGTAAACTAAGTAAGGGAACTTCGCTGATATCACAACGTCCTTTCAGAAGTCCCCATCATTCTATATCACAGGTTGCTTTGGCTGGTGGCGGTACAAATCCGCAACCAGGAGAAATCAGCTTGGCACATAATGGAGTGTTATTTCTTGACGAACTACCAGAGTTCTCTCGCTCTGTGTTGGAAGTTATGCGTCAGCCTTTGGAGGACAGGAAAATTACAATTAGTAGGGCAAAATACTCGGTTGAATATCCTTGCTCTGTGACTTTTCTGGCATCTATGAACCCCTGTCCTTGTGGGTTCTACGGAGATCCGACACACCATTGTGTATGCACCCCTGGCCAGATACAACGCTATATGAACAAGATTAGCGGTCCGTTGTTGGACCGTATTGATATCCAATGTGAGATATCACCTTTACCGTTTTCCGACATATCGAATGCACAACCAGGCGAACCTAGTGCGGTCATTCGAGAGCGGGTTATTGCAGCCCGTAGAATACAGGAAGAACGTTTTGCTCAACACCAAAAAGTGTATTGTAATGCTCAAATGACAGAGCGAATGATTCATCAATACGCTGAGCCAGACCAGCAATCACTTGAAATGTTACGTTTGGCTATGGAGCGTTTGTCCCTAAGTGCACGTGCGTACAACCGAATCTTAAAAGTTGCTCGTACTATTGCAGATTTAGATAAGTCAGAAAAGGTTCTTTCACAGCACATCGCAGAAGCTATTGGGTATCGCAATCTTGATAGAGGCGACTGGGCTGAACGCGGGGTTTAGTCTCTAAAATAACAATTATTTTTCATCTACACAGATTGAACTTTTAGATTTTTTGAAAGATAGTTAAATCTGCTATCTTGTTGAAAATCTGTAGTTTCCGTTTTCCTTGCATTGCTTCCACATAGATACCATATTATTGCTCCGCCTTTGTAACTGCCTGATGTTCAGGTAACAAGTTCTTTGTTTTGTATGAGTATTTTTATATAACGTATAACTCGATAAAAATGCCGATATTTGCACCATCAAAACCAAAGAGTACCAAAAACTGCTAATTAAAACTTGTGGTAAGGCACTATTTCTGGTAATTGAGCTAATTTCGTGTATAACATAATAAGGAGCAAAAATGAAAAAGGTTATTTTATTGGTAAGAGTCTCTACGGAGCAACAGTCCTATAACGAACAGGCAAACGATCTTATCCGTAAGGCAAAAGAATTGGGCTACAACGACAGTGACATGATTATCATTGCCGAAAAGGAGTCGGGTATCAAATTAAAGGAAAGTGAGCGCAAGGGTATTAATGAAATGAAAAGCCACATTGAGGAAGGCGGTGTTGACCGGGTACTCATTTGGGAGCTTTCACGCCTTTCCAGACGAACGACAGACCTTTATAACATAAAGGACTACCTACAGGAAAAACAAGTTCAGTTAACCTGTTTGAAGCCAGAATTCAATTTGTTTCAGGACGACTTCAAGGTCAATGACATGGCAAACATCGTATTCTCGTTGTTTTCGACTATAGCCGAAAACGAGATGATTGTTAAGAAGGAACGTTTTCACAGGTCAAAGGTTCGCAATGCCGAGCAAGGCCGATTCAGTGGCGGTGTGCCTAAGTTCGGATACACTGTTGATGATAATGGAGTTTACATAATTAATGAGGAAGAAGCTGAAATTATCCGATTGGTTTATAACCTGTATCTGGAAAAGCACCTCAGTATGGCCAAAATACAAGGCTATTTGCTGAAAATGGGTATTGACAGGTCTACAAGTTCTATCAGATACCTTTTGCGTGACAAGGCCTATACGGGTATATTGTGGCAATGCAGGAACTCACGACTCAAACGGCGTTTCCCTGCTATTGTGACAGAGGATATGTGGGAGCAGGCCCGTCAAAAAGCTATGGATAATCGTGTATCACCCAAGATAACCCGAAATACGGGTATGTTTTTAGGGAGCGGCATCGTGAAATGTTGGGAATGCGGCAATAATCTGTCTCCACGACATAAAAATAATGTGTATTTCTGTGCCATACATCAATACCCATACAGTACGAAAAACAAAACGTGCAGTAACGGTTGTGCAATTAGGGCTGACATTATGGATAGCTTGCTTTGGCAGCGCGCCCGTGCCTATTATATCGTATTTCTGACACAAGAATCAGAACAGCAATATGACGAACTGACGCATGACCAAGTGAGCTATCAGCGTATGTTGGATAATTCTGATAAATTGATTTGCCAAAATAACGAAAAACGGGAACGTAATGAAAATGCCTTTATAATGGGCGACATTTCTGAAAGGTCGTATAAGATGAACAAAGACAAGCTGAAGACAGAGAGAGCCCAAATATTAGCGGATATTGCTGGTTGGAAGAACCGGTTGACTTCAATAGGGAACCAGTTGGAATTGTTGAAAAACAAACGAGCCGATTTAGCTACAGCCGTACTTGGAGGCATAGATGCTGTTAGTGCTATAACTGATCGTGGTGAGATGAAACGCATCATACGCATGTTCATCAAACAAGTTACGATAAAGTACAGTCCTGAAAAATCACACGACAAAATCATTAAAATGGAATTTGTCAACGGGTGGGTGGAACACTATCTACATATTGGATACACTAAACGAGTTCATCGTGTGGAGTTCCAAGACGACAAAATGATAATACTGGATGATTTTTATTCATTCAAATTCGATTATCGTCCATTCCATCCAACGCAAGGTATGTATGTACGGGAGCTCAAAAAGTATAAGGAGAGTTTGGCCCAAAATTCTGTATAGAAAAATCTGGCAAATGTACTATGCAAAAAAGTATGCCTAAATTATGCGCACTGTTGAACCCCTGTCCCTGCGGCTACTACGGCGACCCCACCCACCACTGCGTCTGCAC
>ERZ842401.6801-NODE-6801-length-12032-cov-18.850129_pt1 | contig 12032 bp, 8 predicted proteins | sample MGYA00521270_ERZ842401 | MGnify/ENA primary metagenome ERZ842401 (study PRJEB31892, sample SAMEA3878208) | bioreactor metagenome | biome: Moose rumen | place: Sweden | collected 2011-10 | study: EMG produced TPA metagenomics assembly of the PRJEB12797 data set... | reverse complement strand
TCACTAGCTGGCTATAAAGGGTGCATTATACGAAGCTATAAAGGGTAGTCATATACTGGTGAGGAAACTAAAAACTTTTGCTGTAGCAAGGGGCTCTTTTCCCTGTTGCTTTTATACTAGCATACTTTTTAGTAACACCACCTATTTTATACTTGATTTATGGAAAATTTGTATTAGAATTACAAATAGAGCTGTTCAATAACTGTCATTTAAGTATAATAAGAGCGAATATGAGGAGAAACTGATGAGCAAAAACGGGGGGGGGTGAGTGAAAAAATATCGAAGCCAATAGCGGATTTCGGGAAACTAATAATAAAGCACTTTAGCTCTGTACCGTATATTCTAGGATATGTCGGTTGTGTGTTTAAATCTTCTTTTCAGTTTCTAAAAAAAGACAAGGCAGCTGTTAAAATCCTTATTATGCAGCTGTTGTTCACTTTTATTGAAGCCTTGCCGCTCGTGTGCATATTATCTAGTGCAATGGGCTTGGGCATTTATCTTTTGGGCTACAATTTTCTTTTGTCGTTCGGTCAAGCAGACCTCATCTATTCTTTGCAAGTCATTATCATCACTCAAGAGTTAGGTGTATTGCTAGTTGCCTTTATCGTTACCGCGCGCTCGGCGACGGCGATTGCGACAGAACTTGCAAGCATCGTCGTAACTCATCAAGTTGAAAGCTATATTTCTATAGGGATAAACCCTATTCATCATCTTGCAGTGCCGCGTTTTTTGGGCGTTACGCTGTCGGTTGTTTTCTTGAATCTGTATTTTTCGCTCTGCGGGCTTTTCGGTCCTATGCTCATAAGCCACATCATCGGGCAAGTTTCCGCCTCTGATTATCTTGCAGGCTTGCTCAAAACGCTCTCTCTGCGCATTATCGGAGTGTCAATATTAAAAAGCGTATTGTTCGGAATGACGATTTCTCTTGTTGCGACTTACTACGGATTTTCGGTCGAATTAGCGTCAACAGAAATACCCGTTGCAGGATTAAGGGCTGTCAGCAAATCAATCAGCGGCATTATCATCATTGATATTGTAATCATCGCTTTAGGATTGATATTTCCATGAACGACACGCAACTTTTCAGGCTAGAAAACGTATATTTTTCTTCAAGCACGACAATGCTTTTAAAAGACATATCGCTTTCGATACAAAAAGGCGATATTGTAGAGCTTACGGGAGAATCGGGACAGGGAAAATCGCTTTTGCTAAAAGTTATAGGCGGAATACTTTTGCCAAGCGAAGGAAACGTGTATTTTGAAGGCAAAAATCTTTTAGAGATGAGCGAAGGAGAAGAACGGGATTTTAGAAAGAAAGTCGCAATGGTCTTTCAAGACAGCGCATTATGGGCAAACCAAAATATTTTGCAGAATTTGACGCTACCGCTAAAAGTGCATTTTCCAAAGCTGAATAAAGAGGAAGTTAAGCAAAAAATAAGCGATGTGCTAGACACCGTGCAATTTGATAAAGATTTAGCTCTTCGCCCTGCAGAGCTTTCGCTCGGTGAACAGAAAAAAATTGCATTTGCACGCGCTATGATATGTTCTCCTCAAGTGCTATTGCTTGATGAATGTACAGCCTCGCTTGATACGAGTGCGGCAAAGTTGATACGGCGATTGCTAAAAAAGTTCGTCAAGCAAGGCAATACGATTATTTACATCAGCCACAGCTCTACTTTCAAAAGAGAGTTTGCAGGAAAAAGAATAACGATTTCTCACGGGAGAATAGAAAATGAAGTTTAAAATAAAATATGCTGACCAAATTGTAGGAATATTCTCTTTCATAGCGATAATCGCTCTTATCGTGCTTGTGTTTGCAATCGGAAGCGGGCAAAAGTGGTTTGTGAGAAAGACAAAGTATTACACGATGTTTGATAGTGCCGCAGGCTTATCGGTTGGAATGCCGATAACATACAAAGGCTTTTCGCTCGGCAAGATAAAGAAGATTACGCTTGAGAAAGATATAGACAAAGTAAGAGTTGATTACTACATTCTTTCGGAGTATCAAAACTACATAAAAGAGTTTTCTTTAGTGCAGTTTGCGGCGAGTCCGATTGGAATGGGCGCGAAGTTTGAGCTGTTGCCGGGGCTAGGAAACGCGCTTATCGAAGATAATAAAGAAATCCCGCTAATCGATTCTGTTGACGGGCAAACGATTATTGCGACAGGAAAAAATATTCCTGAAGCGCAGGTGGATTCTATTAGCATACTGCTATCGCAGGCGCAAACGCTTTTGGACAATGTAAACGAGCTTTTAGAAAACATAAACGCAGGTATTGAGGGTGATACGTCAAATTATGTGGGAGAGCTATTAGCGGCGGTTGACGGGCTTTTGGTGATGATAGATGACGGCATTGCAGGATATGGAGATAACAAGATAGGCGAACTTTTAACAAATGTGGTCGAAATAACGGCAAACTTGAATAAAATCCTTTTTGCTGTTGGCGAACTCAACGACATTGTGCCGAAAATTTTAGGTAGCGATATGGCAGGAGAACTCAACGGCGTATTAAACGGAGTAAACAAATTGGCAAACGGTGTAACGCCTCAAATCAACAGCCTTTTAAAAGAGCTTGACAGTACGCTAAGTGAGCTGCAAGATGTTTTGTCTGGCGTAAAGGCAAATCCGCTTATCAAGGGCGGAGTAAGAGATAGAGCGAAAAGCGCGCCGAGTACGTTTAACACAAGAGAGGGATTATGAAAACTTCTATTTTTTCTATCATTTATATCTGTTTGCTTGCAATGGCATTGTGCGCCTGTTCGTCGGCGAAAAACAAAGCGATGTTTGTAACCGATATTCATTCTCGCGCTGCAAAAGAGTACGACGCGGCGAATAAAGAGATTTCACAAGGAAACTTTGAAGAGGCGGAGCGGCTTTTGGAGTCTTCATATAACATGGCGACTTCGATTGATGATATTGAGCTACTTTCGTGCATTTGCATTGCAAAATACAATCTAAAGCTCTTATATAGTGATGAGGAAGAGAAGAAAGAAGCTGAAAAGTTCTTAATTGAGGCAAAAGAATATGCGTTTTGGTCTGAAAATGATGAGCTTTTGTACATAATCAGCATTTTTGAAGCGAGAGGTGCGATAAAACTCGAAAAAGACAGCTTGACTTTGAAGGAGTACATCACAAAACTCGATAAAGACAGAAAGAAATTATCAAAATCGCCATTTTATCTTGCTCTGTCGTATAGGACTTCTGCTGACCTGTATTTTAAGACAGAGGATTACTCTTTCGCTGCATCTTTATACGAAAAAGCTGCTTTAATTCACACGAAGAACCGTGATTTAGACGAAATTGGGCTTAATTGGTATTATGCCGCGATTTCTTATTCAAAGGCTGGCGAAAAGGAAAAAGGTCTTGAGTCCATACAAAATGCGCTAAAATATGATAAAGACGCGGAGAATATAAGCGCGATTATTGCAGATTACAAGGCATATTCAAAGATATTATTGCAGGGAAATGCGAGTGCAGAGGAAAAGAGCAAAGCCGAGAGCGCAAAACTTCGGGCAGAGAAAATAGAAAATGCGTATTTAAATAGCGCAGAGGAGGCAGCTTATTAACGTCAAAGATATTTCTCAATACGGAGAGTTTGTAGGCATTTCGCAAAACAAGAGAGAAGACAAAAAGCCTCGTCCATTACGTTCAATAGAAAAAGCAGAATCGATTACAGCAACACAAACGAATGAGATAAAAACAGAACCCCCGTCAAAAGCCGAGAAAAAGAGTACAGATGATTTTGAAATTGTAGAAGTTTTACGAGGCGCAGACAAAGAAGATACCGTCCCTGTAGACTTCAACGAGTTTTTCGGGATTGAAGAGAAAAGCGAAAATATCTCAAGCGATGAAATAAAAGAGGCTATAGAAAAAAGCAAAGCAGAAATTGAAGCCGAGAAAAAGGCGATAAAAGAAAAACTCAAGGCAGAGCGCAAGGCTGAAAAGGAAAAAGCAAAAGCGCTTAGAGTAAAAAGACCGATTGGCGTAAAGATGATTTTGCTCGTCGCCTTCATGCTATCTCTTTCATTGGGCGCAGTTACGGCGACGGTGTCGTATTTTATCAGCGAAGACATCAGAGCTTCAAGCGAAGACAACAATTTGACAATAAACGCCCGCACTGCAAGCGACGTGGAAAATCGTTTAGACAATGCAATGCAGGCGGTCAATATGTTTTTGGAGCTAGAAAAGACATGTGAGAGCGAAACAGAGAGAAACTCACTTGAATCGCTCTTTTTCGCACGAAACAAAGACATTGCTGCGCTCTATACAAGCAAAAGCGGCTCTGTGTTTGCGAGCAGCGCATTTTTTATTTCGCACGAAATAGACATTGAAAAGGCGAAAGCGTATTTTGAGCAGTCTTCTTTTTCAAGTGCATCTGATTATGAGCTTGAAAATGCGTCGCTGTTCTTTTCTCAGCCGTTGCTTTCTTTATGCTATCCGAGTGAAGACGGCGAAGTGTGCGTTTTGTACTCTATCGATAACTTGCTAACCAGCTTTTCGGCAGGAAGTATAAATCAGTCGTTTCTCGTAAACTCTGACGGCTCACTTTTGGTTCATAGCGACATTCAAAGCGTTATGGAGGGCAAAGACGAAAAGAATAATCCCATTGTCAGCGCAATGCTTTCAAGCACTTTGAGCAACGCACAGCTTACCTATATGAGCGAAGAGAACGAGCAATTTATAGGAGCATTTAGAAAACTTGCAAACGGCAGCGGAGCTGTTATCACGACGGTGAAAACTGCGGTTGTGCTTGAGGGCGTGCAAGCGATGACGCGGCGAAACATTTACATCACATTTGCCATTTTGTTTTTATCGATAATCATCATCTATTTTTTTGCGCAGTCGCTTTCTCGTCCGCTCAAATCTTTGACGCGCGTCGCAAACGAGATAAACAAAGGCAATTTCAACACCGATTTATTTTCCGAACTCAACTACAGTGGCAAAGATGAAATAGCCATTCTCGAAGAAAGCACGGTTAAAGAAAGAGAAATCTTGAATATGGTTTCAAAGCTCACGAACAAGGGCGTGACACAAGCGGTTATCACGGGAAAAATAGACTTTGAGCCGCATTTAAAAGACATCACTATTTTCTTTAGCGATATTCGTGGCTTTACGGCTATTTCTGACGGCTTTAAAAAACGATTTGGAGAGCGAAGCGCGGCAGAAATCATTTCATTTTTAAACGATTATATGAGCAGAATGGTTACCTGCATTTCGCTTACAGGAGGAACGGTCGATAAGTTCGAAGGAGATGCAATTATGGCATGTTGGGGAGTATTGCGAAACGACGATTTATCGTGGGAAAATCGAGAAAAAACATCTGTAACGCGCGCTCTAAAGCAAGCCGCACACGAGCAATATGTCAAAGAAGACGCTTTAAGCGCAATTACTTGCTGCATTGCTATGCGCTATTCGCTTGCAAAATACAACAAAGACGCAGAAGCGTTTACAAAAGCACACGAAGGAGAGCCGTTAGCGCAATACAAGCCGCATATTCGTATCGGAGCTGGATTGAACAGCGGCAGAGCAACCGTCGGCTTTATGGGGTCTTTTGATAAAATGGAGTTCACCTCTATCGGCGACAGCGTCAACTTTGCCAGCCGAACAGAAGCGAGCAACAAACCGTGCGGCACAGATATTTTGATAACCGAAGACACCTACAACCTGTTAAAATACGATTATATCCGTTGCTTTGAAAACGATTTTACGATAAAGCCAGAAAACAGAATGAATGAAATCGTCGTAGAGCGGATTCCTGTCGGCTTTGAAGTAAAAGGAAAAGGAGAACAGCATTTTTACGGCGTTGTGAATATGCCGAGATTTAATATCGAAGCGTTTTTCAAGGCTGGCGACCCTCATTTTGAAGTAGACGCAGACTGCGAAAAAGTAGCAGGACCATTCGGACCGAGAACGCTTAAAGAAATGCGATTGTTACTCGGTATTGCAGAGCCAGATTTTGGAGAAGTAAATCTAAATGAAGAAGAAAACAAAATCCAAGTTGCATCTAAGTGATGTGTTTCTCGTTCTCATTTGCTTGTCTGCTGCACTATTCTTCTTGCACTTATTTTATAAGGACTTGTATTCATACACGACGAGAAGCGACAAAAAGCCTATCGGAAAAATCTCTTATACCTACCGCACGACACAGCGGAAATTCGATGACCGCGTTGTTTGGGAGCGCGTCGCTCAAAATGCAGCTTTGTATAACGCCGATACAATCAGAACAACACAGGAAGCGCACACAATCATACAGTTCAAAGACGGCACTGTTTTAGATTTACTTGAAAACACAATGCTGCAAGTTTTTTTCAGCGAAAGAGAGGGTTTGCAGATTACGATAAACGACGGCGGTATTGAGCTAAACTCTTCTCAATCCGAGAGAGAAAGCAAAGTCGTATTTGAAGACGGCTCAAGCGTGAAAGTCGATTCGGGAACTTCCCTTTCCGCCGCAGCCGACGTAAAAAACAGAGAAAAAAACGTCGAAATCAAAAGCGGAAATGCGCAAATCACTACAGAAGCAGGGGACGAAATGGAGTTAGTAGAAGGCACTTCTGTTACTGTTTCAACGGCTGGGCGCATATTAAAGAACCCGCTTTCTGTAACGTATCCGCCGAAAGAGCTCAAAATCCTCAATACTGACAACAACGAATTTACGAATATCGAATTTGCTTGGAAAAACGAAACAGATGCTCCCGTTATTGTGCAGACTTCAAAAGTGAAAAACTTTTCTACTCTTTTAACAGACGAAATTATCAATTATTCGTCCTCTTATACCCTTGAAGCCCCAAACGGTACAACATATTGGAGAGTACTGACGATGTATACTATCAATACTCCAATTGAAGGAAAAATCATCATCGATAACAGCACGAACATGCACTCGCTTTCACCTCTTGACACTGCGATATATCGCTACACTGCCGAACTTCCGCGCATAAAGTTTCGCTGGAGCGGAAATGAAAACGCCTCTCATTATCGCCTTGTCATTTCTTCCACTCGCGATATGCAAAACGTCGTCGCAACTCGAGAAGTACAGGACGCATTTTTAACACTCGATTCTATTGGAGAGGGAACGTGGTTTTGGCAAGTTACGCCGTATTATTCTTTTAACAACATCGGTTACACAGGCGCAAGTGAAATCAGCTCTTTTGTCATAGAAAAGACCGAGCAATACAATCCTCCAGAATTGCTTCTGCCCTCGTCCCATGCAACGCTTTTTAGAAAAGAAGACACGCCTTTAATTGCTTCTTTTGCGTGGAAAACAGAGCTTGAAAACGCCTCTCATACGCTTTTAATCGCTCGCGATGAGCTGATGGAGAGTATCGTCTTGAGCGAAGAAGTGTCTGGCGGACGCTTTCAAAAAGAGCTAGACACACAAACGTTTTCTGAGGGCACATATTATTGGAAAATAAAGAGAGTGTCTGCTGAAGAAGATACAGAATCAAGCGTTCGCCTCTTCAATATAGCGCAGTATGTCCCTGAAGAAAATAAATTGCTCTACCCGCCCGATAATTTCAGTGCAGAGGCAAGCATACTGTCTTCTTTGCAATTTTTGTGGAAAAAAGCGGACGAATACAAGAAAGAGCAAAGCGTGTTTCAAGTCGCACGAGATGAAGCGTTTAACAGCTTACAAATAGAAAAAGTACTCGATACCTCGTTTATCGGCTCTCTTGCCTTGACAGAGGGAAAATATTATTGGAGAGTCGGTGTGAAAAATAGCGATGAGGATGCAAAGGCATTTACTCCCGTGCGTTCTTTTACGGTCTTAAAAAAGCTTGATACGCCAAAGATTACCTCTCCGCTCTATAATCAAGAAGTCGTCGTTTCGGGTTCTAAGACAGTTCCTATTGCATGGCAGAGAGTAAGCGGTGCAGACAGCTATAACGTAAAAATCTTTGACGAAGAAGAAAACCTCATCACCGAGCAGCTTTCTGTTAAATCTCTTTCCTGTGATTTTGCGCTTGTTACAGGCTCTTACGTTGTTCGCGTGCAAGCGCAAAGCAGCGGCTCGGATATTGCAATAGCGCGGCAAGGCACTGCGTCCTCTCTTTCGTTTCGTGTGAGAAGCCCCGAAGCGATTGCGCTTGAAACTCCTTTGAACAATGCAGAAATTGAGGGCTTAACAGCATTGCGGCAACCGACTTATTTTTCTTGGCAGATTGGAAAAGACAAAGCAGCGTCTTATACTTTTATATTGGAGAAAGAGCAAAAGAACGGCACATTTAGCGAAGTGAATTCCTCTTCTAACAGTGGGCATAGCGTTATGCTGCGCCGTCTTGAAGAGGGAAGATATAAATGGAGCGTCAGCGCACGCACAGCCGATAATATGCCGCTTGATTCCGAAGAGCATTTCTTTGTGATAACCGAGATACCGCCGCTCTCTCTTCCGAATTTGCTAGAGCCAGAGAACAATCTTACAATGAGGGAAGCATATCTCAAAGACCACAGAACGATTGTTTTCCGCTGGCAAGGAGTAAAGGGCGCGACCGCGTATGATTTTGCGCTGTACAAAGTAGAAAGTAATGGAAAAAGAAGCGTTGTGATGTCGAAAAAAGGTATGAGAGAAACACAGGTGCGCTTAACCGACCTTACCGTTCTTGATATAGGGGCTTTTGAATGGAGCGTGCAAGCTCATTCGTATGCAAGAGATGGCTTTGAAGAGCAAGCAAGCCCCGTTGCAAAAGCGATGTTCTCTATTCGTTTTGAAAAGCCGACTATCATCGAATCCAAAGAAACAGGAAGTATGTATGCTCAATAGATTTCGTTTATATACTCTTTTTCTCTTTGTTTTTACAGTTTTCTTTCTCAATAGACCTTTGTCGAGTGAGGAAAAAAAATTTACGCAAAGAATCGAATGGAAAGCAGATAAAAGCGCGTATGAGTATCGCGTCGAGTTAAAATCTGGCGAAAAATCCACGATGTACACAACCGATAAAACGAGTATTGAATTGCATTTGCAAGCAGGAAAGTACTCATATCGCATTTTTGTCTATGATTTTCTCGGACGGCAAGCGACAGTGAGCGAATGGAAGAGCTTTGAAATAGTAAAGGCAAGCACCCCGAAAATCTCGTTAGACGAAAGCGAAAGCATAACAGCAGACGAAGAGGGAAATATAGAGCTTGCTATTGATATTGCAAACATTAGTGCAAACTCTGTTATAGAGCTGGTATCAGATTCTATAGTCGGCTCGTTCGTTATCGAGGGAAACAAAAAGAGTGTGTCAGAAGTTGAGAAAGTCTCAAAAGTGCAATTTGCCAATGTACCCGCAGGCAAATGGAAGATTCGCGTTACAAACCCGTCAGGACTTTCAAGCGAAAGCGAGGATACAATCACCGTAATAGAAAAACCCGTCGTCAGCGCAGAAGAGCCGAGTGAAAATGCGGCTACAGAAGATACAGAAAAAACTAAAACTGTCAGCGACGAACAGAGCGAAATTACAGACGAGAGCGAAGATAAGGAAGAAGAAAAAGAAATTGCTGAAGAGGAAACTGAAAAAGTGCCTCAAATAGCAGAAACAGAGGAGGAACAGCCCGATACTTTTACAAAGCAGCCTGAGGCTGAGCCTGTAGCTGAAAAAAAGAAAAAAGTCAAAACGCCAAAGCCTCCAAAACCGCCGTATATCTGCAAAGACATACACATAATGGCTAGATACCGTATGCCGTTTTGCGTTATGAACACGCTTTCTCCTCCGCAAAGCGATGTATTTCAAAGCCCGAACTTTTCTTTTATCTTCCCAGATATATACATATCGTATTTCCCGAAAAAGAGCGAAAAAAACAGATTCGGCTTAGAGCTTTCTTTTTCGCAAACGTCATTTGACTACAGCGACGAAAGCGACTTTTACAAAGCGGAGCTCGACACAATGCTTTTTTTCACCTCGTTCGTCTATCAGCACACTTTGTTTTCTCAAAAAACATTCTTGAGCCTAAAAGCAGGCTTCGGGGCGATGACCATCAATAAAAGCGCAGAATACACCGTTTCCGCAGACGGCAGAGAGAATTCTTCCTCTTCTTTCTATGCTTATCCTGCACTGAATCTCGGTTTTTCTCTCTTTGCCATTCCGCTCAAATACATCTGCGCAGAAGCAGGTTTGCATTACATGCACATACTCATCGACAGAACAAAGCAAACTATCTTTCTTTCTCCCTATTTCGCTCTCGGCTTTCGCTTATAGGAGGCGGCTATGCTAAAAAAACTGCAAACAAATTCTGTCATTCTATTGTTATTAGCCCTTCTTTTTCTCTCAAACTGCGATATGAATTTTGAAGAAGACATCGAAGAGGAAACGCACACAACATATACTTTCTTTGCCTCTCGTGAAAATAATTCGCTTTCGGCAGAACGCCTTTATGAAATCGGCACTTCACTCACTTCCTCTACTCTCCCCGACCTTATGCAAGACGGCGTAAACGCTTTCAAAACAGGCTATTACATCAGCGGCTGGTCATATTGGAAAAATCCCGACACACAAAACGAGGAGAAGCCCGATTGGATTACAGCAGATGAAACGGGTACTGTCGAACATATCACCATTCACCCAGAGCGAGCGTATTTTTTCGTGTCGAACTTTCTTCCGATAACATACTATCTGCGCTTCAATGCAAACGGCGGCTCTGGCGTAATGGAAAATCAAGTTTTTACTTACGATGTATCCGCTCGTCTTAGCAAAAACCTTTTCACCCGCAACGGCTACGACTTCAAAGGGTGGGGACGAAGTGCAAGTGATATTTCTGTTTCGTACAGCGATGAAGCAGAAATAGAAAACCTCACGGCGCAAAAAAACGCTCTCATCGATTTATATGCGATTTGGTGGAAAACAGAGATAACTCTTTCTTTCGACGCAAACGGCGCAAGCGGCTCGATGTCGGCTGTCAAAGTGAAAATCGGCGACACGCTTCCTTTAAATACCTTTGTGAAAGAGGGCTACACGTTTTCGCATTGGAGCAGCAGTGCAGACGGCTTTAGCTCTGTCTATTACAGCGACGGCGAGGAGCTGAGCGAAGCAAATTGGTGCAACGACGACACAACTCTTTTTGCACAATGGAGCATAAACACCTATACGCTCACCATTTGCGACACCGACGGCTCTTATTTGTACTCACAGCCTTGCAACTGGAATGAAGAAACGGCAATTTCATACACACCGACAAAACCAGGCTACACTTTTCTCGGTTATTCAAGCACGAGCGGCGGAAGCGTCGAATACAGCGAAAGCATAACGCTCACCGCAGACAAAACGCTTTATGCAGTCTGGCAAGAGCAAACAATGACCGTGAACTATGACGCAAACGGCGGAAGCGGCATTATGGCAAGCGAGAGCGTGAAGTTTTCTCACCTCCCGCTTACCATAAAAGAGAATGTGTTTACAAAAGAAGGCTATACGTTCACCTATTGGCTCGGCTCAGACGGAAAAATTTACAATGCAAACGATACAATCGACTCGACGAATTGGGTTTCTGGCACATTGACGCTTTTTGCACAGTGGCAAGCGCGCGGACTGGTCAACGAAACAACTAACAGCGCAGGTGTTTCAGTCAGCTCGACGAGTACGGGATTAACATTTACGGCATATTCAGGCTATAGCGTCTATGTGTGGTTCATCGACAGCGAAAAGCAAAGCTCTTCAACGAATACGCTAAGTATCTCCTATAGCGACTATCCCACAGGAGAGCATACTATTATCTGCTATTGTATCAGCGGACAAACTACCGCCGAATACGTCGCCACTTTTACGGTGAACTGACAGCTAAGTTGAGCTTGACAAAACAGGCTGTGCCTGACAAAACAAGCTGAGCTTGACAAAACAGGCTTTGCCTGACAAATTTCGTAAAAATGTCATTGACACAGACAATAGAAGTGTATACAATACGTTCTTGTTGAGTATGACAGATTCGGGGGTTTTGTATGGCAGAATATAATATCGAAAAGCAGCACGCAAAGGGCAAGCTTCACGCGATTGAGAGAATTAACGCTCTTGTAGACGCAGGCAGTTTTATGGAAATGTACGCCCTTGCTCGCCACCAATGCACTA
>ERZ842401.6800-NODE-6800-length-12040-cov-7.938089_pt1 | contig 12040 bp, 11 predicted proteins | sample MGYA00521270_ERZ842401 | MGnify/ENA primary metagenome ERZ842401 (study PRJEB31892, sample SAMEA3878208) | bioreactor metagenome | biome: Moose rumen | place: Sweden | collected 2011-10 | study: EMG produced TPA metagenomics assembly of the PRJEB12797 data set... | reverse complement strand
ATAAACAGTATCAAGAAACGCTTCAAGTTCTCGCTGAGCCGTCCGTATGCCGGAAAGGTCAAAACCCTCACCGTCAAGCGGAACCACATCGGAGAGTTCTTCATCGTCATGGTACTCGACAAGGCTCCTCAGTCCATCGGAAAGACACACAATGGTGCATCCGTCGGTATTGACTTCGGACTGAAGAAGTACATGACGCTGAGCGACGGAACGACTGTTGACAATCCGCAGTTCCTGAAGAGCGGACTGCGCCAGTTGCAGCGTAAGTCGCGGAACCTCTCGAAATGTGTGCCAGACTCCCATAACCGGGAACGGAAGCGACTGGATCTTGACAGACACCATGAGAAGGTGGTCAATCAGCGCAATGCCTTTCAGTGGCAGCTCGCCCATCAGCTGTGCCAGCAGTACGACAGAATCTTCATCGAAGATTTGCAACTCACTGGCATGTCTGCCCTCTGGGGAAGGAAGATGGCCGACCTGGCACATGGGGAGTTTGTGCTGAAACTCCAGTACGTGGCCACCAAGTACGGTGTCACCGTCCATAAGATCGACCGCTTCTACCCGTCATCCAAGACGTGTACGTGCGGCTACGTGAATAAGGGCCTGCAACTCCATGAGCGCACCTGGACGTGTCCTGAGTGCGGCACAGTCCACAAGCGGGACTTGCTTGCAGCCAACAATATTCTTCGGCAGGGCATTGCCGAATTGGAGAGTGTCAGTAAGTCAAAGAACGCCGTCGGCGCTTCTTCGCGGTCACGCCTGCATCCAAGAATCTCATTCCTTCAGGGGTGAGAGTATGTCAATGTCAGCCAGCTTCACGTATTCACGTCCTGCCAGAGCTGCCAGACGGCTATCCTGCTCCAGATGTTCATAACCCGTCTCGATACGTCGCTGCATCCTGTCGATAGCACGGTCAAGATCTTCCTTCACCATGTCAAGAGTGCGCTGCACCTCCTTCAATTTCTCAATATATTCTTCCGGTGTCATAATATATATTCGTTATATACTTATTAAATACTACTTTGTACTGTTACACTATTTATGAATGGCGAATAGACGTTTGACACGTCACCATGAGGGAACTGTTTCAGATACTCTTGTATCTCGTCGAACTCTTCCTGATCCAGGAGGCGGTGAATAAACCACACCTCTTCATCCGGCTTGCGGAAGTTGTTCATGCTTTCACACATCATGTCAGCCCCTTCCTGGTCTTCTCCGAAGTCCTGGACGAACTTACAAAAGTAGCATTCACTATGCTTGTTCGGGTGAGTAATCTCGAATATGCAGTGATGCTTGGTGCCGGAAAACACCTGCTCCTTCACCTCTTCCTCCTTCTGAATAAAGTCGTTGATCATTCCCATGTCTGTTGTCATTATCAATTCTCCTTAACCATTAAGTGTTCCATACCATATTTCTTCATCCATTCATTGTAGTGCTTGATGGCTGCTTCCCCATGGAGACCCAGACGCTGGCGTTCCTCCAGTTCGGCACGGTAAACCTGTTCCTCCTTGCGGATGTTCTCACCGATGGCCTCCATCTGACTCTCAATCTTCTGTAACTTGTCTAAAGTCTGCTTTGCTTCCATACGCTATTTCATTTCGTCAAAGTTCAGGGCATCTTCGATAGTTCCAACTACAGACGCAATCTTGATGTAGAGGTCATCATAACTGTTTATACCGTCTGACCTCTTCTGCTTCTCCAGATACCTACAGAAGCGTACCAGCCTCGCTTGTACCTTCTCCAGATTCTTCATTTCGCCTGTAACTGTCATATCTATCTGCTTTAATGTTTCTGGGTACAAAGATACAAAAAATATCTGATAATTATATAATCCTTTAACAATTATTATATATTTAGTATTAGCCCATTATATAATAAGTATATAATAAGTATATTTTTCGCCATAAGTGACTCTCTCCCTTCAGGAACTTATCTTTTTGATGGTGCCTATCAGACTTTTTTCTTTTCAAGGTCAAAAACTGACAATACGATAGGGCAGGGGCTTTTGCCTGGCGATGTCTATCATATTGGCAGTGCCTCTCGATCTGCCATCCCAGAAGGCTATCAGAGCATCGGCTACATCTGCCATCTGGCGATTTCTGATAAAGCCTGCAGCCTTGCCGTCCAGTTTCCAGTTTGCCGGGAACTGCTGAACGTCATAGCCACGCTCATGGGCATACCTCTCTCCAAGGGTGTCCGCACCTCTGGCCGCGCCACTGACAATCACGATGGAGTGCGTCTGGTGCTTCTGTGCCAGGAACCTGTCACACGACTCACACAACAAACCGTAATCGTCGAAATCACGGCATCCAGCAATGATGACACGGTAGAGTGGGGGAGAAATCTGCACAGAATCCATTATATCTATAATTTATTATATATCTATTATATACTGAGTATATAGTTACTATATTTCACCCAATTCCCAGCTTTCCCATTCTCATGATGATGGAGGTCTGACTTCTCCCCATCTTCTGGGATATCTGCTTTACCGTCTTACCCTCACTATGCAGGGTCAACAAGAACTGGTCTTCTGCTCGTGACCATCGCTTGTTAGCGTTTGGGTGTAGTGTTTGACTTTGCTCATTTACCTTTTCTGGGTTCATGAACTCATCTACAAACACTGAAGGATATCGTCTATCGTACATGACAATGGTCTTTACCTTGGCTCTCGTGATAGCAACATAGAATAACCGGCGTTCCTCTCCATGGGGATATTTGTCACTCTTTGTCAGCACCACATCGAGGACAGGATCATCACTAACCATCGACGGGAACCCATATACATCACGGTTACACTGAAGGATGATAACGTAATCGGCTTCCAGACCCTTTGACTTGTGCGCCGTCAGGAACTCTATCTTTCTGCCACCGATGACATAGAAGAACTTTCCAGCCTCCTTCACACTCTGGTACATGAAGGACAGATAATAGTCATCGAATGAGTATCTACCAAGCAGGAAAATGGATTTGTCTGCAGGGATGGTGGCCACCAGATGACCGATGATGTTGCAATACTCATTCCTGTCATACGGCTGGAAAAGCAGCTCTGTCTTTGCCTGATCACTGAACGGGTGAATATTCTTCCTGATCTGGACTGCGTTCTTCTGGATGAACCAGGAGGAATAGCCCACCAACGGCTCACCAAACCTGTAGGTGGTCTCTATCTTGTTCATGTCCGTTGGCCCGAAGAACTCTTCGAAGCTGTTGAACAGTGCCATGTCGCTGCCTGAGAACCTATAGATGCTCTGCCAGTCATCACCGACGCAATACAGCTTTGCCGGAGGATTACCAGCTCTGAGGGCAAGCAGAAACTGGTAACGGTCAACGCTGATATCCTGAAATTCATCGACAATGATATAGTCGTAGTGGACAGGACGGTATTGCCTGCTAAGTTCCGTTGCCGTCAGGATGGTATCGGTAAAGTCTATCTGACCCCGCTTTTGAAGTTCAGCCTGGTAGTTATCATACACAGGCTTGAAAATGTTCCTGATGATGAAATCCGTCCTTTCATCCTCATTCTTCGCAAGTATGGCACTCAAGGACTTGCAACTGGACTTCAACAGGGTTGCGAAGGTTACGACCAAGCGGATAAACGCTTTCTCTCGCTTGCTACCCTCTGGCAAAACCATTGCATATAATTCTTCCATGGTTTTCTCCTGACACTTTACACCGGCAGCGGTAAGCATATCCTTCAACTTTTCTTTGATGTCGAAATAGTTGAAGTCTGCGCTGCTGGTGTAGAGTAGGGTAGTGCCGTACTTCTCATGGAGGTATTTCTTCCATGTGATGCCATCATTATACTGCTGGTTCGCCTCTTCATAGGTGATTCCCTTTTCTGTGGCAAACCACGTCGGTACCAGACTGTGTTCATCGACAGCAAAGTGCTCCAGATAGATTCGCTTCAACTGGCCGTGACTCTCATAGTATATCGAGAAGTCCGGCTTGTACTGTGAATGTGTTTCGTCGGCCACCCGGTGCTCATACTGTTCCTCATAGCGGAACATCACACCGAGGCTGGACAGGACGAAGCATAGCTTCTGTTCCTGAACACTCTTCACATAGATATCGTTGCCGTCCATGTCGGGAAGCATGGCCTTCAGTCTGGTGACCTTCTGAGCGGCAAGATCCTGTCTGCGCTCATTCTTTCGTTTCTCCCAGTCTGCTTCATCATCCTGAAAGTCGATGAAGTACCTGAAGACACTCTTACGGAAGTCTTCGGTCTTCAGCAGATGGCGGTAGATACTGACAAATAGCGCGTCGGTATTCTCGCATATCGACGGCTTCTGCTTTGTCACCTGTCCTATAAGGTCAAGTGCCAGTTTGTGGAAGGTGTAGCCCCTGAGTCCTGGTATTCCCATCCTGTCCGTCAGTTCTGCAGCAGCTTTGTTGGTATAGCTGATGAGAAGGATTCTCTCAGGATCCACCTTCCTTACGTCGGTTAGGTACTTGACCTTTCCGACAATGGAGGATGTCTTACCGCTTCCGGCACTACTTACCACAAGGCAGTTATCTTCCTCTGATACAATGGACCTGCGCTGCTGGTCATCCAAAGGATATGCCAGACAGGTATCAAAGAACCGTCTGTTTCTCTCCAGTCTGTTACTGATAACAGCCTTATTGTGTTGCTCGATCAGACTGTGTAATGAGCCATAATCACTGATAAGTTTCTCTAACTTATAGGATGGCTCGATGTGAAATGATTCAAGCTTATCTCTCAGCGAATAGGCTTCATTGAATATTCCGCTGAAATAATCTTCCACCTCCTTTTCTCCACGCCCAGGTATATAGCAGTCATCATACCGGCGGTCAATGATGGATGCAATATCTTCAAAGGAACCTGTGTTTTGAACCTCAGCAGTTTCCTTTGCCTGGTCATAGCTGGAAAGGGTAGGGAAGGTGAGTGATATATCTATATCTTCATCAAAGGCAACGGCCTTGCTCTTTATCTGCTGTCTTACGGCGATATAAGCAAGAACCGCTATAATCAATATGATTACACCTATGATTAAATATATATTCATTATATACTCAATATATATTCATTGTTTTTTCTTTGGCATTAACGCTTTTTTTACCAGTTCCTCCATCTTTTCAAGGGTTGGAAGCTCGCCATGTTCGTCAGCATACACCACCTCATAATACCGATGCCATTTCCAGAGTTCTTTGAACAATTCCAATGTCATTTCCTTGGCATCGAGCGTGCGCTTCTTACCGAGGATAGGATCTGTAACACTATAGTACTTGTTATACGAGTCCAGAATTTTGGAAACCTCTTCACTGTTCGATATGTCATCCCATTTCACTGTGTAGTCAACCTGCTTCAGTCTGGCTATCTCAGTATTTTTCTTGTTCAGCTGCTTTGTCAGGTCGTCAATGGTCTGGACATTCCCGGACTCGATGGTCTCAAGTTCCGCTATCCGTTCGCGCAGACGGCGAACTTCCGCCGTTTCCTCATCATCTGGAAACATCGGGACTTCACGCCTGATGGTACGTGACTCTACCATCTTCATGAGGTACTTCATTCCCCACCAGATGGTTTTGTAAACCCTGCCACGGCAATTCTCCGGCGCAAGGTTCATGACGCGAGGATCCTTGCAGATCTGCTCTATTTCATCGAGCAATCGCCCGTCACGGAAACCAAGTGACCTTGGTTTTATTCCCTCTTCTTTGAGGGTCTTGTGTTTATAGACTCCTGATGGCATATTATGTTAGTTTTTTCATTCTTCAAAACGGACAGTCATCCAATGTCGGGACAAGCCCGAACTTATCTACCAGTTCCGTGATAATCGGATGCTCTTCCTCCATGTGCCGCAGGGCAACCTCCGGGGAAATAATCTCCCTTCGAGGCTCAGGAGGTACGTCATCGAAAGTCCCCTCTGCAGACATCACCACATCCTTGATATCACCGCCATGAATGTCCTGAGAGTCCATGAAATGGTTCACGGTGACATTGTGCAGTCCAAGACTGTAAACAGCCTTTTCCCAAATGTCTGTCTTTCCCTCGTCCGGGAACACAATAATATTGCGCTCTGACAGGGTAGGGGCATCCCTCAGTACGGCATCGGCCAGTAGCCTGATACCTGATGACCCGGCAGTGGCAAGCCAGACATATTCGGGCATGGCACAGGTCATGCAGAGGGCTGTTGACATACTCTCCACGATGGCCACCGTCTTATCCATCAGGAACGGATAGGCCTTACCGTTGAGAAGGTGGGCTCCTGATATGCAGTTGTACGGCTTACGCTTCCTGTTGTCATCCCAGCCCCACTTGCCGTTGGTGTCCTTTAACAGACGCATCATCATGACGGAATGCAGCCACGTAAGAGCGGCCTGCCTGCTTCCGATATACTTCGTACGGTGGCCGAAGTGACCTTTTTCATCGTCAAATCCCATCATCTGAGCTGTCCTGACAATCCCCTTTTCATCAACCTGGGGAAATATGCAGGAACCAACAGGCAGATAACGCATCCCTTCAAGGTGGACTGGTTTTCTGGTTAACCCCACATAGTAGAGTCTGAAGGCCGCATTGACCTTTTCCCAGCCGAACTTCCGAGCAAGATAACGAGCAAGCGGACTGCCTTCGTAGGTCTCAGGCATTGTTGACATTACCCATGATGTCGGAACGCTATACAGCGTATTCTCCTTGGGCAGCGGCATCGGCTTGTACTGCGGACGCTGCTTCCTGAATTTCCCCTTAGTCTCATTATACAAGTCCCTGGAGGACGGGCGCAACGCACCGTTATCACTGGTGACATATTCGCTGATATCTATTCCGGCATCCTTGCACAGATAGATGAAGGATCCGACAGTACTCTTCGACGGGTCGTAATGGCTCAAAGCCCAAGTGAAGATTCCACTGGTCTGCCTTGCATCATAGTTGCTTGCAGACGCACTTATCTTATCAAAGATGGGGCGGGCTGGCTCCCCAAGATCGGCCAGCATCAAGGCCAGACGCTTCCAGCCGTTGTCATCCGTAGCCAGATCTGACACCGTGCCGGTGCCAATCAAGGCATCAGCAAGGGCGGAATAGTCGTATGTCTTGGTCTTGGTCATATCTCGAATATCATGTTATCTCCATGCGTACCCATCCCCTCCAACATCATCTGGAGGGGTTTTGCTGTTGTCTGAATCTGAAACACCTTCACCTACCGCCTTGTCAGGTGGTACAGGTGGAGTAGGGGGATTCTCGCCTTCTACGGAATCTTCTTCCTGCGAGGTTGCCGGGGAAACGGTATCATCACCACCTTCAACTTCGTTGTCGGCGTTTTTGGACGGTGAGGAACTTTCATCCTTTGGCATTTCTGCGCCACCTTCAGATACTACTTTTTCATCTTTCCTGGTATCTTTAACAGCCTTTGAAGGTTCCTGCTTTGAATCGCCTGAGTCATTATCGAATATCTCACCGGAATTGATCATCGAGGCCTTGATCTTGTTCACGTATGCCTGGCTAACATCGACCATCTTCGCAAGAGCGGACTGGTTCACTGCTGAAGCTGGCTTCCCCTTGGCCATGTTCATACGATAGGTCATCTTTATCAACTCTGCAGGGGAATCCTCCACCACCCTTGAACGTGTCGGTGCCGGCAGACGTTCCAAGCATTTCCTGGCATACTCGTTAAATACCTTCATCATCCTGATGGCCATATCCATTTCCTTATCCGTAATAACGGGACTGCGCCAGTCGTTAAGCACATGAATGGTGATAGCAAGACGGAGAATATTCGGTCTGTTTCTGGTCAGATATGTTGTGAAGGGGTCTTTTGAATACAAATCCTTATTTTCTGCCTCAATGACACACTCATTCAAGTACTGGGCATAACGATATCTGGCAGCTTCCTCATATTGATAGACTGTGCCTACAGGACACTGATGTATGTCGTTTATAATGGTTTCCCATTCTTCTGAACTGCTTTTCACTTCTGCCTGCCAGTCAATATACTTGTGTTTCCGAGGCTCTGGAAAAACATACAGGAACCTGTTGAAATAGCCGTTACCTGACTGTATCAAGGGCACAAACACTTCATCGAAGACGCTTGGCTGTATAGTTCCGTAAGTAGAATAGGTGGTTTCGCGACTCTCAGCCAACTCGTCCATATCAGATACACGGTCATTCGCTTCAAGAATGCCGTCATAAAGAGTCAACTGCTGCTCTATTATTTCTGACTTACCGCTGGCACTGTATTTTCCAATGGATTTGTAGAACCCTGACAACTCATCCTTATAAAAGGAAACACCAGTGGTGCTTGTAAGATCCAACTGAGTCAAACGCTCCGGGGTGTAGTTCTGTGTCATCAGCAAATCCTTCACTGGCTTCGTTTCCTCCTTCTGTTGTTCAGGAGACAGGGCGTTGTATTTCTCCATGGCTGTCTTAAAACGGCGACGAGCCTTGCGGTCAATCTTCTCCACTGGGGACAGGAAGAACTTGTTGACGGCGGTCTTTACACCACCCGATACATCAATGAGCAGTCCATATAGTCCTGCATGGTTCGTGAATTTCTGAAAAGGCATCCGGGCAGACACCTTGTAGCCCGTTACCATGGCAACGGACATCAACGCTGCAAGTACACACTTATCCCGGTGGGCATCGTAGTCCTCTGCCGTATTATTCAGTATATCACGAACTTCTGGACGGAAACCGTCTATTGGCAGAAACCGTTCTCCCAGCCCAAGTCGGGCATTATCCTCGCTGTCCTGAACGGATGCACGTAATTGCTGCAGAACGCTCAACCCTGCTTTATTGTCACTATCTGTTTTGCCCTGGCCTATATTTTGGCCTACAGGCGGGACTTGCGCCCCACTTTCTTTGTCTTCCATAATTGTACTTTTTATGTCATTACATGCAGTCTTGTCCTGCCACAGACGCAACAAACATGGCATCGAAATGTTCGATTACGGGGGCAAAGGTATAAATAATATTTGATATAACAAATTTTTTTCGCAAAAATTTCACTTAAAGGCACAAAAAAAGTCGCGTAAGGTGGCAGTGCGACTTTCTTTGATGCTGGAACCGATAAAATTCCGTTGGTATTGTGACATAAAAAATACCTTTTCTTGGGTGCAAAGGTACAAATATATATTGAGATATCCAAATTTTAAGGCTATAAAATGCAATTTTTGAAGCAAAAATGTGCGATTTTTAACTATTCAGGCAGTTATAGCATGACATATAATGCGTATATGTATGATTCCGACAAAAACATGCCGAAATATACCAAATAGATACTATATGGTACATTTGAACTTCTTCGACGAGCGAATCCAACCCCGCAGAAGCTGGGTATAACTATAACCTATCTTATATATAAAAGCGACACCAACGGTTACCATAACCTGGTGGTGCTATATACAGATCTGGAACATGAACAGGAACTATAACCTGCAACTATAACTATAACCAGCCCTTAAAGAAAATATGAAGAAATGGTGTAATTTGCCTTTAGAGTATTGGTTATAGTTATAATTATACCTATTTTCATTGAAAATCCCTTATTTTATAGCGGTTTTAGACCTATAACCAAAGTATTCCAAGTTATAACCACTTTGAATACACAAAACTGAAAATATGTTAATATTTTGACTAAACGTAAAAATATGTAAAAACGTTGGTTATAGTTTCTGAAAGGTGGTTATAGTCCGGGAACGGGTGCTGCACACCCTCTGGATGATGGACAGGGCGATGACCGGGTAGAGCCATACACCTTCCTCAGAAAGCCCGACTTAACGCAACAAGCCTATGCCGGCATCGGTAAGGGCATGTCGCCATCCTACGTCTGGGTAGCCAGGAAGCCTGTCAACGCAGCCGTTTTCAATCGGCATACTGCTGATAGAAACCTGATGGGACGTACCCTTACCGATACTGTCATCACGGCACTGCTATCGTTTTTCCTCTGAAGGTGTCCGATTCTACTCCTGATGGCCATCACTCCTGTCTATCATCCGGCATCGGTAAATATACCGCTGCTGTTCCCTTTGTATTATCCTCAAAAGTTCCATATAAACTCCATTTGGAACTTTTACGCAACTCAAAACCTGCCAAATAATCACTATTTGGTATGTTTCGAGAATTAATCTGGCCGCAGTCCGCTTAGTTTTGATCCTGCATCTTGCATCCTCATAGAATGGGGTGGGGCTTCCCCCTCCAGTGTATTTCTTCTCTTCTTCTGTGTTCGTCTGCCCCGTCAGGGCAAACAGTTCTCTCGCCTTTGTCGGTCTCGTGGCTTTGTCGTTTTCCTCGTGAACATCATGACAATGCACTTTCTCTTTTCATGGTCATCTGGAAACCCTTGCTTGGTATCACATTGCCAATCTTCCAGACAGACATCTTCCTGCCTTCTCATCGGCATCCTCATCCTGTGGTGCTCTAACTGGTGGTAGAACCTGGCGCAATTGCGGCCTGCCGTCACATCATTGATGCATCCATGGCCGTGATACCGGTCACCATTGCCGTTATGGTTGCCTCTTTCCTTTTTGATGCGGGTCTGCACTCATATTTTTCCTTTGCAAAGGTAGCCCAAGCGTCATTCGTCAAGTACCAGTCGCACGGCTCCTTATCCCTACTCAAATTTTCCAGCAGCCTTCCGCATTTTCTTCTTAACGGCTGAAGCCTAAAGAAAATGGGGTATTCCGTAAAATTTGCTTGTTATTCCTTGTCTTTGCATGACTGTTTCTTGTTGGCTCTTCATTGCACGTAAAAATTATAAGTTAAACCCTTTAAAATTAAAGAATTATGGCAACTAACAACAATTTCACAGTGACTGGTATCGTAGCAATGGACGCTCAGGTAAAGAACAACGGCAACGGCAGCGTATGGGCCAAGTTCCCTCTGGCAATCCGCACCACCCGTAAGGATAAGGACGGCAACGAGAAGAAAATCTCCGCTCTTCAGGACATCGAGGTAGCAACCAAGGAAGGCTCTCCCAAGCTGGATCTCCTGAAGAAGGGCACCATCATCAAGGTCGAGGGATTCTTCGAACCACGTGCCTACACCGGCAAGGACGAGAAAGAACACTTCGCAATCTCCTGGAAGGCCACGGCCATCGAGAAGATCGAGAAGAAGGAAGATACACCGGAGACTTAGCGAAGCCTCCTTGTTTTAACGATGCAAAATTTAATGCAAAATTCAAAAAATTATCTTTGCACGAAGGGCCAGATGCGAATCTCGCCCTTTTCCCATGTCTATATGATTAACCAGAATGCAATACCCGCTCTCGGCACAGCCCCATTGACGGACACGGCCCACTCCGGGCAGCTGCTAATATACTATCCTTGCTCACTCCCGGCGGCCCATGGGCCTGGGTCTCCATCCAGGATGGTATGTCAGCGGCTTTGGTCGCCGTCCGCTGTCTGTCAGTGTGGCCGCTGGTTCGCCAGTATCTTCATTCAATGGACTTGAACAGTCGCTTACATCCGACGCTGTCTGTGCCTCTGGTCTGCCTGAAAGTCCTTGCACATTTCTCTTCGGGGGCCTGCTCGACGGACACCATTCTGTTCCAGCAACCGTAGAGTAACGTCACGTCCTGATAGCGGACGGCGTTCTGCTCTGTTTATGGAGAATGTGCCTGCATACAGTCACACACACCATAGACAGTGTCACAGGCATCTTCGTTCCTCGATGTCCGTGTCACCGCAGAACACTGTCTGCTGGCCGTGGCATCACACTACTTATTGCCGGACTGAATGGCTATCCTGTTTGTCCCCTTACCTTGCGAGATGTGCAAGGACTTTCTGGCAGGAGTCGCAGAAAACTGTCGGATGCTGCTTTCCGGGGATGGCCGTCAAAATGACGGAAACAGAACAAAAGGAGCAAATCTTTTCTGGTCTATCTTCGTCCTGTCCTGTATGCCATTTTCACCTCATGGGGTTAGCTGAGTTTTCTATGGAGTCTTTTTCCTTGCAAAGGTAGGACAGACCGGGGCCACACCAAGAACCGCAGGCTATTCCGAAACAAATTTTGCAGCAGCCTTCCACAGATGTAATCTGGGCATTCCGCAAAATTTCTTCCTGAATTTCTTGGCTTAGTCCCCTGTGAGTCTGTTCC
>ERZ842401.6798-NODE-6798-length-12042-cov-3.294819_pt1 | contig 12042 bp, 13 predicted proteins | sample MGYA00521270_ERZ842401 | MGnify/ENA primary metagenome ERZ842401 (study PRJEB31892, sample SAMEA3878208) | bioreactor metagenome | biome: Moose rumen | place: Sweden | collected 2011-10 | study: EMG produced TPA metagenomics assembly of the PRJEB12797 data set... | reverse complement strand
ACTGCCGTCCAAGTTCGGTTCAAAGCAGGCCATCATCTGAAGTTTGAATAAATTTCTCTCATGCAGCTCATCAATCCTTTTTTTTACAGCTTTTTCTGGCTCAATCCCCTCTCTTATATAACGATCAAGCTCTGTATAAGTAAATCCGAGGCTCTCCTCATCGGTCTTCCCACACAATCCATCGATCGGCACCTTGTCCACCAAATCCGCTGGAAGTCCAAGCTCTCTTCCAATTGCTTTCACTTCCGTCACTGTCAATTTTGAGATCGGGCTGAAATCGCCAGCACCGTCCCCGTAACGAGTGGCATATCCCACCCAGTCCTCTGAAAGATTACAAGTGTTTACTACTCGCCCATTCCTACTCTGGCTTATAGCATAAAGCACAGACATGCGGATTCGTGGAGGAAGATTGATCTTTGACTGTTCGGAAATGCTCACTTTGTCTTCCATTTCATGCAACACACCGTTTACTGCTTCCTGAATGTTAATTTCTATACTTTCAATATCCAGCACACTAACCAATTTTCGAGCCATATCAATATCCTTCTGCTCGCCGCATGGCATCAACACACCGATCACACGATCTTTTCCGATTGCTCTCACCATAAGAGCTGCCGAAACGGAAGAATCCTTCCCTCCGGAAATCCCTATCACCGCATTACATCCGGAACCGTTTTTCTCAAAAAAATCCCGAATCCATTTTACACATTCCTCTGTTACTTTTTTCACATCAAATTTATACATGCTTACATGCACTCCTTGTATAATTACTTCTCGACAATTTTCAATCAATAATATCATTTTGAAATCTCGACAAATGTTCATATGGAAGGATCAGCCGCCCTTTAAACAAACCGCAGCCATCATTTACAAGCTGATTATTTACAGCACCAAACATATTAACATCCACTTTTGTCAGATCCAGTTCTTGCAAAAGTATCCCTCTTGCATACGCCTCATCAAAATAGATATTCTCGCCTTCCGGAATCTCATCTCTTCTGGCATGATCCTCTTTCTGACGTTCTTCATAGCCAGAATGATTTGCAAGATCAATCTCTGCATAATCATCCATTTCTTTCGTCCGAAGCTGAACTTCAACATGGCATCGGGACAGATTATCATAAAAAGAGATATGAAGAGAGCGATACCCATATGGACTGGGATTCATAACATAATCCCTGTAATATGGTCTAAGTTCCGCCTCCATTCTGTCTGATACCTTCCAGCCCTTTTTTCCGCTACCCTCTGCGCTGAATCCCCGTTCCTCAAGAAACTCGGGGAGAATATTTGCGATTTCATACATATGGTTCAATTCCGTTTTCTCCCCATCTTCTCCTTCTTTTACATGACATTTTGGAAGCGATATCACAATCCGGTATGCAATCAGATCTCTCACCCTCCCGATTTTGTTTTTGATTTCTGTCTCTGTGGGAAAACAATGCTTTTCTTTATAATAACCATAAATGTAATCTACAATATTTCCGTTTATCTTTTCCTCCAGCCTGATCAGAGATTTTATCCTGCCCTTGAAGGTAAACGCAAGAAATGGATATCGATTTGCCATATATTTGTAAAATTCCCTGATCCTCTGGGACTGTGATGTCAAAAAGTCATTGTGTTCCAACAATTCTATTTCCTGCAGCAAAAGATTACTGTGTACAAGATCAACTCCATTATGGCTGTTGATCGCAGATTTTTTCATATCCTCGCAGTAGTTATGCAGAATCTTAAGAACTGTATCTCCCTGATACAGATAGTCATTTAATGTGATCATTTTACCTCCCATGCCGCCTGTACTTCGTAGATAAAAATTCTGGTAAAAACGCCCGCCTTCTATCTATGAGGCACAAATTCAGACATAACAGTATTAAATTCCCTTATTTCCAATTCATCCTCTGACAGGATCTCTATATATGCTCCATTCAACGGCATGATATAAAAAATTCCTAAGATTGCTTTTGCATCCCAGACAACACTTCCCTTGACTATGTTAACATGGCTCTTGAATTTTATGACTTTTTTCTCGAATTCACATATGTCACTCATGCTGTCAAGTATAATATTAAGCCTTTTCTCTAACATGTATGCTCCTCCAAGTCTTCAACAAAAATCAATATCCTACGCTTTGATCAACCAAATGTAACAATTTCTTTCCGTGTGAATAACGATACAAATTATCTATACATAATGTAATTACTCTTTTCCGATTGAATTCATCCTCTAATTTTCCTGCTACATGTGGAGTAATGATCACGTTTTCCATATCCCACAGTCTGGAATCCTGCAGCGGCTCCTCTTCAAATACATCCAGCCCTGCTCCTCCTATAGTACCTTTTTGTAAAGCATTGATCAGTGCAGCTGTGTCGATTGTGCTTCCTCGTCCAACATTTATAATGATTGCACCTTTTTTCATCCGTTCCAGCTGACTTTCCTTTATGATATGGTATGTTCCTTTCCCTCCTGGTAATGCCATTGCCATAATATCCGCCCTGCCTAGAACAATATCCATATTTTCTACAGTATACTGTTCATCAAAATATTTCTCTTTCTTCTTTGTCGTACGGCTGATTCCGATCACATATGCTCCCATGGCTTTCATCCGCATCGCATATTGACTGCCGATATCTCCTGTCCCCATGACCAGTACTTTACTTCCATATAAAACGTTTTTCCGCCCAAGCAACTGCCAGATGTGAGCTTTCTGTTGGTCAATATATTTGTTCAGGGAGCAGGATAGCGCAAGTGTGAGTGCCATCATATGTTCTGCAACCGCAATGCCATATGTCCCGGATGCATTTGTCAATACAGTTTTCTCTTGCAAAACTCCCGGCTGAAGATATGGCTCTACGCCAGCCCATGCCAACTGCAGCCATTCAAGAGAATCTGCGCTTCCTAATAAGGATGGAGGGATCATACCAATGATTGCGCTGGCTGATTGGATATCACAGATATCAACCGAAGAATCCTCCAAATAAATCAGTTGATAGCTTTCATCACTATCACTCACGGCGTTTTGCATCTGAATTTTTTCATCCACTTCGAACGGAAGTGTCACCAATATATTTTTCACCAGAACAACTCCTTTATGATCACACATAGTAATTTTGATGTTCCCTGCGCCCCAAAACGCCCTGAATCAATCATAATATCCCGATTTGTATAAATGTCATTTACTTTGCCATATTTCAATCGGTACATTTCCCTTGCATGATCCACAGCTTTTTGCATTTTTCTGGCTTCCTTCTCGTCCATTCCCAATATTTCCACACAATTTTTGATACGTCTCTCTGCAGATGCGTAGATATATATATTCAGGACACGACCCATGTCACTTAAAATGCTATCACTACAACGACCTACAATGATACAGGATTCCTTTGCAGCAATATCCCGTATAATATTGGACTGTACCTGAAAAATTTCCTCCTGCATACTGGTAAGCCCCATACCCAAAGGATACTTTCTCTCCGTAAAGAAACCGCCGGAGCGCTCCTCTTCCCTGCTGATTTCCGGAACAGGCAGTCCCATTCTGCCGGCAGTTGCCTCCACAATATCCCTGTCATAAAATTCAATCCCTAGTTCCCTTGCCATATTCTGCGCAATTGTCCTTCCCAGAGATCCAAATTGTCTTGAAATTGTAATTACATATTTATCCATGCTTTATACCCTCTGTGCTACTGTGGCAGTTTTTCTTTTTTTCCTCTGCATACTGCGTATTGTCATCGAAAGCGTAAAATTAATGACAAAATAGATTATTGCCGCAGTACCAAACAACACAAAAACATCTGAAACATTGATGGCGTTTGTTCCGTTATATCGATTCGCCGCCGATAAAATCTGCTTTGTCCTGGCCATTAGTTCGATCACAGCTACATTGGCAAGAAAAGAACTATCCTTGATTGTTGTGATAACCTGGCTTAGCAAAGTGGGAATGATCGCCTTGAACGCCTGTGGCAACACAATGTACCACATCACCTGCACCATATGAAATCCCTGTGAAACACCCGCTTCAATCTGACCGCGTGCCACAGAGTTTAGACCGCCACGCACAATTTCTGCAATTACTCCTGATGTGTAAAGAATCAGAGCAACTGCAGCCTTAAAAAGCAGTTTATTATTGACAGACGACAATCCGAACATTGGTCTGTCAACAAATTTAGGTGACGGGCAAAATACCAGACATATGAAAATCCAAAACAATAAGGGAGTATTTCTGAATAATTCAACATAAATACTTGCCAACCATCTAAAAATCCTTATACGAGGTGTTGTACAATAGTTCCGTAGCAACGCCAAAACAGCACCAAAAATAATACTTAAGAATACAGCGACCACAGAAATAATCAGCGTAAAAGCTGTACCCTTCATAAGAAAACCAATGATAGCTGGATTTCTCAGCATGGAAAGACTATTCTCCAAAGTAGCCATTTCTACGCCTCCTTTGCCGTATCGATCTTTCTGTCACGTTGTTTTAACGTAGTTTCCCACATTGTCGCCAATGTTGACAATGGAAAACACAAGAGAAAAAAAATTGTACCACAGACAATATAAGCCGGTGCATAAGAACCGCCTGTGTTCTCCCCTGTCACAAAACTATAAGTCAAAGACAACAAATCTGCTCCTCCTACAATATAAAGGCAGGAGGTATTCTTGATCATATTCACGATCGTATTCACCATCGGCGGCAAAATAACTTTGATGCTCTGGGGCAGGATGACATAGTACATCCGCCCCAGATAACCAAATCCCTGTGACTGCGCAGCCTCAAACTGACCTTTGGGAACTGACTCTATTCCTGCCCGTATCACTTCTGCCATGTATGCCCCTGTATAGATTCCCAGTGCCAGAAATCCTGTTACGATAATACCAAGACTATGTCCTGAAAAAGCCAGTGCATAATACAGAAAACACATCTGCAACAATACCGGTGTATTCTGGATTATCTCAACATATATTCTGCTGATCATTACGAGCAATTTTTTCCCGCTTGTTGCCATTAAGCCGAAAATAATGCCAAGCATCAATGCGATTACCAATGCTACTCCTGCCGTCTTTAGTGTATTGGAGAGTCCCAGCAGAAAAGTTGCCTTGTAAGTCCATATTTTATTCCACGCTCTTGAAGAAAAGATACCTGACATAAGCTACCTCCAATTTGTTCTACATAATTCAGACTGTCAATCCAAACCGTTCTCCGTGATCAGCGCATCAATCGTACCATTGGAAAGATAAGTAGTAACAAGTGTCTCCGCAACAGCTGAAAGACCGGAACCCTTAGTTGTTGCAATTCCATACTCCTGCGGTGCAAACTCAGCATTGATATAAGAACGCCCCTCCGTACGGTAAATAGCTAAAATGGATTTATCTACACAGAATGCATCTACCTCTCCTGCGCTGAGCGCTGTGGAAATTGTGGGATAATCATCATACTGCTGAAACCGGATTCTCTCCGTCCATGTTGCCGGATCAAAGCTGTCTGCGTCAAAGTTATCTCCACTAATCAGGCCAGCCTCAATCATTGCTTTTACCAATGATTTTGCTGAAGTGGATCCGGAAGAGACACCTACTGTAGCATCCACTAATCCTTTCAGATCTGTAATTCCTTTACTATCCTCCACCAAAACGGACACATAGTCTGTGTAATATGGAGTCGTGAAATCCCAGTTCTTTTTTCTCTCATCAGTAATGGTAAATGTTGCGAGTACACAATCAATATCACCCGAATCTAACAGCTCGGTGCGTGTCGCTGCCGTAACGGCTGTATACTCCACATCTACACCTAACTGCTCTGCCAGTGCTTTGGCGAGTGAAATTTCCAATCCTGAATACTCGCCAGTCAATGGATCTTCATACCCAAAACCCAAAACTGCATTCTTGACTCCGACACGGAGTACACCTCTGGTCACAATCGCCTGAACATCCGCCGCACTGGTGTCAATAGCAATGGCGTTGGATGTAATTTCTGTTACCGATTCTGATGAACTATTTGTCGTGGTCACGGTAACCTGAGATTCAGATGCTGACTTCGTTGATGTCTGTGTCGTAGATCCAGCATCTCCACACCCCGTCAGTGCCATAATACCTAATGCCATGATTACTCCTAACACTTTTTTCTTCATAATGTCTCCTCCTGTTAAATTAATTTTTTATCTGTATCTGTCTATCAACCCCTGCAGTGATTGTAGGCAGTTACATTCTTTTAGCGAATAATCTTGCCTAAAAACTGTTTTACTCTTGTATGCTCCGGCTCTGTAAAGAAATGCTCCGGTGTCCCTGTTTCCAATATCTCTCCGTCCGCCATAAAAACCACACGGTCTGCCACTTGCCTTGCAAACCCCATCTCATGGGTAACTACCACCATGGTAATATTTTCCTCCGCAAGCTTGATCATGACATCAAGCACTTCCTGTATGGTTTCCGGATCCAATGCAGACGTTGGCTCGTCAAACAAAATAATCTTTGACTGGGCACACAATGCGCGTGCGATGGCAATTCTCTGCTGCTGACCTCCGGAAAGCGTTGTCGGATAAACATGTGCTTTGTCTGTCAATCCCACTACATCCAGATAGTGATATGCCAACTTTTCCGCCTCTTTTTTAGATTTGTGGTGCAGCTTGGTCGGTGCCAGCGTGAGATTTTTTAATACGGTCATGTGTGGATAAAGGTTAAAGGATTGAAACACCATCGAAGTTGTCTCCCTCACTAACTTTACCTTGTTTCGGGATGTCAGTTCTCTGCCGTCAATATAGACATGCCCGCTGGTTGGCTCCTCCAGAAAATTCATGCATCGGACAGTTGTAGATTTTCCGGAGCCTGATGGTCCTATGATCACCAGTTTTTCTCCTTCTGCCACCTCCAGATTCACGTTTTTTAATACGTGCAAATCTCCAAAGTACTTATTTACATTTTCCAGTTTGATCATATGCCCCTCCCCCAGTAATATAAACTGTTCAATCTCCGCACGATCTCATTGCTGTCATGATGTGCATACATAACATCATGACGACTGTGGTCATCACTCACAGTCACGATCTTTTCTATTCCGCTGAGTTCTTTTAAATAATCTATCATGTTCTCTACAGATGCATTTTTATTGTAGAGTTTTAAATAAGAAAATCCCGGATAATCATCGGACGGATAACTTAAAATTTTAAATTCTTCCGTGATACCTGCCATATCAATTTCTTTCAAAAGCATCTTCACTTTCTTAGTCCTGTCAACTACCATAAAATACACTACCGCATGATCCCCTGGTCTGGGCTTTTTCAAATAATTCCGATAGGGTGATTTATGCAAAGTATCATATATATCTTTCTCCGCGTCATTTTCTAATTTATCGTAATATATAAGCAGCACATCCTCTATAATTACTGTGCTGAACAGATGGAAACCTCTGCATCGAATAAACTCCTCCATTTCGCTTGCCCGGTCTGATGAAATCACATAGACTTTTGGATAACTGTTTTCGTTTATGTCATATAAAATTGCCCCATCCATCGCAATGATCGGAAGTTTTGGACGAATATCTGACATCGTTTCCAGATATGTTGCAGGTGTGCGCAATGTCATGATCGTCAAATTCATACCATCCTCCAAAAGATTGCTCAGTGAATATCTGCTGTAAGGCGTCAGCTTTTCTTCCGTGTTTCGCAATGCATTGTCCATATCCGCCACAAACAATACTTCCTTTTGCTTTCGTCCATGAAAGTGAACCACATTGATCACCAGACCAAGCACTATGCCAATCAAAGTATCCATACTGCGGTCAAACACAAAAAGCAAAGGATTATCATCTCCAAGATGATTTACAACTATGCTCAAATAGACAACACACGAAAAATAGGATGCATTTTTTTTTCGAAACAGCAATGTCGTATAAATAATCGGGATGATCAAACCTGCTATGATAAGATAATGTAATGTCCCGTTTTCCAGATCCGCCACATACAATTTATACAGGATAAAGAGCAGTCCGTATAAAGCTCCTATTAAGGTGCCAAACACCCGTTGGAGTGCATTCCTGACAGTATCCTTTGTATGGGACTGAATACACCATAACACCGCCAATGCCGAATAAAAAGGGGTTCCATGCTTTCCTCTCGCCAGATATATCACGAAACACAGGAATACGCCGATTGCTGATTTTATAATGCGCATACCAATGCGTGGCAGGTTTGCTTTTTTTTCGTTCATAGTAATCTCTTCCCAGTCCCTTTAGATCACTTCCACATCCGTTATAAGCTTGATCACAGCGGTGTACTGATATGCGAGTGTCTCATTATGTACAAACGCAACAATTCCATCTTCCGGCGCTTTGATCTCCTGCTTTACTTCACCCGTATATGGTGCAATAATCCGTGCCATGACATCACCCTTTTGCACCCTCTGACCGGCTTTGATCTCTCCCATGAAAAATCCTGCACACTCTGTGCGGACATTCAACATATCCTTTGATTCAACTACGCGGGAAATATAACCTTCATAGCCCTGATAATCGATAATACCCTGCTTGGACATAAAATTTAAGATTGCCCGCACCGCTTCCCCCGCACTGCCTTGATCAATTGCACCTGTACTTGTCGTATAAAGAGAAAAAGCGTGTGTATTCCATAGCTGCCAGTTATAATTCAATGTTGTGGTATCAAAAGGTCTGGGATTGTGCAACACCACATAAGGCAATCCAAATTGTTTCGCCAGCTCCACATTTTCCCTGCCCGTCTTCATCATGCGCACCTGCGGAACAAAATTTCCCGGCATGTAAAACGAAGCAAACTGGATTCCAAATTCATAATCTTTTATTTTTTCAAATATGCCTCCGGCAATCCGCTGTGTTGTCTCACCAAGATCATATCCCGGAAACATTCTGTTGATATCTGTATTATCTATCGTCCAAAATCTCTTCTTTGCGTTCATGGAATAAGGATTCACACATGGGATCACTTCGACCTGTTTTCCGGGAATAAGCCTTCCCTTCTCTTCCAGAACCTTTAGTTTCTGGATCAGCAGGGAACAAACATAAATCTGCTGATACTCATTACCGCGCATACTACCCACAACACACAGCGTTTTGTCACCCTCTCCAAACTGAAAAGAAGAAATCCGGAAGTCATCCCTGTACAATGCATGGATCTGATACAGTGTCTCCTGCCTCATGTCTTACACACCTCGCTTTTTAGTATCCGTCCCATCAGGGAACCCTCATCGACAATCGGATATTCTCTGGTAGTGAAAAGCCATCCATCCTCCGGAGCATTAATCTCAGCGAGAATTCTTCCATTGAGGGCATCCACAATACTCCCAATCCTTTCTCCCTTAACCACATTACTCCCGGTCTCCTTCTCTTTCAGATAGACCCCCGAGACAGGCGCATTCAGATAGCAGACATCCGTTCCCAGCGGGTCTATGGCAATCACAGGCTTTCTTACTGCCTTAACCTCACCATCCCATATCCCCATCTGAGCCATCATAGATAGTATTCCATCCGTCATCTGATCACCATAGACCCTGGTAATTCGCATGCCGACTCCCATCTCCACAACCAGTGTATTCACTCCGATGCTGTTCATACTGTAGGCAAACGTAGATTCCAGAACCGTGCTGTTTCCATGCACCCAGATCAGATCCATATTGGCTTTTTCTGCAATAGGCACCAGAACATCTTTGTGGATTTCATTGATCCGGATCTGCGGCACCTCCGTCAGAAAAATATTGCTGGCATGAATATCCACACATAAGTCTGCACCGGAACAATCCTCGATGATCTGAGAAGCAAGGTATTCATTCATATCTCCCTCCAGATTGCCCGGAAAGATCCTGTTCATATCCAGGTCAAATGCCGGAATTCCCCTTGTGACAGAATCAATTCCGATCGGATTCATTGCCGGATAAATATCCACAATACCCTTTAATGCCTCCGGATTTTCCTGTATTTTCCCTGCCAGTGCATAACATACATACTGCCCTTCCAGTTCATCTCCATGGATTCCTGTCACCACGCATATTCTTTTTCTTTTTAAGTCTGACTGGTCAGGCATCAGTCTATGTTTATAAATCACAAACTTTTCATCGACAGGGAATTCGGCCTCCGCAACCTTAATAATCTCTTCCTTCACCCTATTGCCCAATTTCTCTCACCTCCACGCTGATTACCTGATTCTGGGCTGCCTTACCCCCGCATCCTGTAAACACGCCCTGATTCAGCAGACAATCCTTATAATCTCTGCCTCGTGCGATGCAGATATAATCCTCTCCCACAGAATGACCGTTTGTCGGATCGATCGCTGCCCAGCCTTCTTCGGTCAGCACCTCCACCCACGCATGGGATAACCCTTCTCCCATCATCATCCCAGTAACATATCGGCATGGTATATGATCCATCCGCAAAAGCGACAGCAGGATATGGGAATAATCCTGACACACTCCTCTGCCAATCCGGAGAGCCTCCTCTGCAGTTGTGACAATCTCAGTCGCACCGGTCTCATATACATAATCTTCATGAAGCCTGTTCATTAAAAAAAGTGCCTTTAAGAACACATCGGACTGCTCTGAATCCCCAAAAGTCTGTTTGAAAGCTTCCCCTGTTTTCCTGTAATACTCGGCAATTTCAGTTCCCGGCAGGGTATGGGGAGTTGGGTATCTGTAAATTGATTCCTCCTCTCCTTCACCTACAGAAAGCTTTTCACACAGACCTGTCCTGACAATACCTCTCACATCAACGACAAAATGGTCGTGTTCTTCTTTGCAGAATCCATAAATGCTTTCATTCTGAAAAGAGTCTGCAGAATGACTGATATAATAATTTGGATACACTTCACAATCGATTTCCTCCACCCTCTGCCTCGCATCGCTTTTCGGCAGACATTTCAAGGTAAAATGATGGTCATGAACCGGAATGTCAAATTGAATCTCCATATGATAGTGAAACGCAAGCCTTTTCATGACATAAGTGCCTCCACCTCCTTCACCAGTTCTTTATAATCGATCGCATCCTCTTCCACGAGATAATTGATATGTGCCAGACGTTTCCTGCTGTACGATAGTCCTGTTCTGTCAATCCTTCGGTTCAGCTTTCCCGCCTCCCGTAACAGCTCCTCCCTGTTCATATGCATACGTGCATATAAATCCAGCCTCTCTACCCGTTTTCCAAGCTTGATCATACTGCGGACATGCTCATCATCAATACTGTCGTCCACAATCCCCCAGAAGGCAACAATATTATCCCTGACATGCTGCAGCTCAAAAATCGGTGCCTCAGACTGTTTTGCCTTATTCATGGCATATACCGCCATCTGGATATAGGACAAGGTCATGCTCCCGATCTCCTCCCGCATCACCACGGCATTGTCATAGGCTCTGGAAAGATTGGAAATAATAGAGTTCGGATCGTCTTCATCAAAACAATATCTTTCGGCAAAGTCCTCTGCTGACCGGTAAATATCCGGTATGTCCTGACGGATACAAAATTCCTTATACTCTTCCTCTCTCAGATCGAGCATGGAATCATACTGGTCGGCAAAAATCTTGAGAGTCGTATATACCCGCTCGCTATATCTTCCCAGCCAAAATAATCTGTCTGTATGTTCTATTGAGATAATACCCATGTATCCTTAAACCCTCCTCCCTGTGATGAGTTGACAATAAATGAATCCGGATTTCTTGAAAACCGCGTCAATCCACTCTTCCACACCATCGGCTCCTCCGCCATAAGCACAAAAGCTCTCAGATCCGCTTTCCTGGGAACCAGTTCTCCCCGCTCTAAAATATCAATATCCAGAAAATCAATGACTTCCTGTGCAATGAACCGACGGGGGTTTTCTTTTAAGAGCCTGATAAAATCTTCTTTTTCCCGCGCTGTCATCTTACTGCCAAATACAACACCATAGCCGCCTGCCTCTGCCACATCCTTGAGTACCAGGTTATCAAAATTTTCCAGAACATAAGTCATGTCCTGCGCATAATAGGGCAGATAAGTAGGAGCATTGTTAAGGATTGCCTCCTCACCGAGATAATATTTGATCATCTGCGGCACAAAATAATAAATTCCCT